>OGZL01001722.1_pt1 | contig 16807 bp, 20 predicted proteins | sample 1576761 | NCBI WGS metagenome assembly OGZL01 (sample SAMEA3541595, study PRJEB24748) | human gut metagenome | biome: human gut; feature: human-associated habitat; material: faeces | place: China | collected 2012
TAAAAGCATGTGAAGCAGTTAAGAAATCCAAGAAGCTGTTACAGTTCACTCTGGACGATGGAACAGGCACAGATCGTACCATTTTAAGCGGTATTCACGCTTATTATGAGCCAGAAGAATTGGTTGGAAAAACACTGATCGCTATCACAAACCTGCCACCAAGAGCTATGATGGGAATTGATTCTTGTGGAATGTTACTTAGTGCAATCCATGAGGAAGAGGGCGAAGAAAAACTTCATCTTCTGATGGTTGATGACCATATCCCGGCTGGTGCAAAGCTGTACTAAGGTCAAAAAACAGTAAAATTTAATCATAGGTTCTGTACCAATTTTCGAGAGTTTGTACCAATTTTGTACCAATTTTTCGGTAATTTCTGTAGAACTATGTGAGAATATGTGGAATAAAGGAGATTAGAGTATAATAGCTTTAGTCTCCTTTATTTTTTTGCCCGATTATGTGCAGAGTAAGGAATACCCCTTGGGATTTTCCCAAGGGGCGTACTTAAAGTCGAGACTGTTCACGGATAAACTGTAAAACGGCTTCTTTAGGGATTCGCCATGTAGATTTACCAATTCTCATTCCTTTTAATTCTTCTTTGTTCAAAAGCTCATATACGCGGTTCTTTCCCACCATTAACATTTCAGCAACCTCATCCGTGGTAAGAAGCGTTAAATTGTCTTCTGTCAAAATGGTAGAGGTCAGATTAGATTGGTTTACTTTTTTCATTTCTTGTTCAACTCCTGTGAATATTATATTTTTATGATTATGTTAGAAGATTTGCTATTAACAGAAGAGCATAAAATTGTATTCAGTTACAGATGAATTAACATATCGGTAATAGATGAAAGGCAGGTGATGAAAAATGCAAACAAAAGCAGAGAGAGTAAGACTGAAGGAAAAGAAATATTTAATGGATAAGTTGAAAATGATCGGAATAAGAGAAAGAAGGCGTGTTTTAGCTGGTATCCCTCGATGGATATTGGCGTTTTGCCTTCTTGTGTAGGGTATGTAGTAGAGATATATAACTTACAATAATAGAATATATAGTATATGTAATATTAAATATATACTATATACAGTATATATAGAGCGGAGGATAAAAGATGTGTTTGATAAAGAGTTTTGAAGGGATGAATGGATATAAGGACTGGGAAAGTGTGCGAGATGTAATTTCATATGCATTCAACAGCAGGTATTATGCAGGATGTATCATTGGAAATATAGAAGGATATAGTGATCCAGACAATATTATTTCGCAGTTTTATCAGGTATATTCTATGAGAACGGATATGGCAAACAAAAAGAAAATTCATCATCTGGTAATAAGCTATGGTGACATGGATTTAAGTGAAGGTGCAGTAATAAATTTGATGGAACAAATAAAAAGTTATTTTAAGAAGAGACATTTTCAAGTGGTTATAGTACGACATTACAGATCAGAGGATCGATTTAATAATCAACATCTGCATGTTATTGTAAATCATTGTAATCTTAAAGGAACTTTGTGGTATGGGAATGATGCCCAATATTTGACGCTAAAGGATTATTTGATAAATGCTACACATTATCCATGGACATATATTTATGGAAAGATGGAGGACTATGAGGGTAAGTTCGATTAAATATAAATGTATATTATATAAGGGATAACAAGAAACGGGGCTGAATCCGAAAGGGTTCAGCCCTATCTATTTGCTCAAAAGGGGGGGATGAAGAGTGGAGCACAGGAATGATTCAGAAGAAATAGAGATAACGGATAAAATTCTGGAAAATATACGTATAATAGACAGCCTGGCAAGAATTGCCGGAAAGTGCTGTGCAAATATGCCAGAATATGAAATCGGAAGTGATCTGGAAGTTTGTCTGGATTTGATTTCTGAAAAAGCAGAGGAAATCAGAAAATGGATACGGGATTAACAGATAAGGATAATCAAATGAAAGACAGTTGAGAATCGACAACTATCCTTTGAGCTTTTTGTAATTCAGTTCATGCAATGCGGCAAGAAAAATATCAAGTTCATCATTGGTACACGAATTTAAGAGCGATAGAATTTCGTGAGTTTTTTTCTGGTGAAGTGAATCTTCTGAAAGCGGCAGGAGTAAAGCATCCAGAGAAATATGAAGTTCTGATGCCAGTGAGAAAAGAACTTCAATAGATGGTTTACGGTGTTCGCTTTCAATATGCTTAAGATGAGTGGCGGTAATGCCTATTTTTTCAGCCAGTTCTTCCTGGGTATATTTGTTGTCGATTCGTGCCTGTCTTATTGTGTTTCCTAATAATCCTTTTTCCATAAATCTCTTTTAGCTCCTTTTTTTATAGCATAAAGTTAAATAATTACATTGAAAATTAGCTAAAAGAGATTTATAATATCTCTAAAAGATACTATACAAGGAGGAATGAGCCATGCAGAAAAAAGAGAGTAAACTCAGCTATAAGAAGCCAACAGTTCTGGCGGCGACTAAAGAAAATAAAAATTTCAGTGCAAGCTGTATGGGAGGCAATGCTAACTGCCTGCATTGTCGCAAGAGTTGATTAAAAAGGTTCGAAAACAAAGATGCAGTGAGGGTAATGCGGAATCGCATCCTCGCTGCATAATTTGTATTAAGGGCAATTCGTGAGAGGATTGCTTTTTCAAGGGAGGAAATAATTTGTATTTTGCATTAAAGACCGATTGCTATTATCGAAAGTATGGCGATATAGGATATATTTGCAGACCAATTATTGGTATGGAAGAGGTTGTTGATGAATATGGAGCGATTTTTATTGAAAGGTTGCAGTATTCGCCCAAAGAAATTGAAGATATTGTAAATGAACTGCTGGAGCTTTTTGAAGAGGTCGAGCGATATGATCTGAAAGAAGATGCATTGGAATTTTATAAAGGTCTGAGCAAAGATGGATTTTTGAATGAGGGTGAGAAACTAGAGGATTTTAAAGCCGATGGATTTGATTATGCTACGTTGAAAGGTCGTCTTGCTTATAAAAATATTCATTCCAGAAATGAACAGTCATCAGAAATATTTTTGGGTGAGTATGCGAAAGAAAATCCATTTCTCCAGAATTTCCATATTGAATTGACAAGTAAATGTAATGAGAGATGCGTGCATTGCTATATACCGCATGAAATGAAAAATACGGATATAGAATATCCGTTAATGATGAAAGTGCTGGATCAGTGTAAGCAACTAGGGGTAATGACGGTAGTATTTTCTGGTGGAGAGCCTATGTTGCACCCGCATTTTTGTGAATTTCTGAAACGTGCAAAAGATTTGGACTTTAATGTTACAGTATTGTCGAATCTTACTCATTTAACAGATGACATTATCGCAAATTTAAAATATAAGCATGTTGCCTGTGTGAACGTATCGTTGTATTCAATGAAACCGGAAGTACATGACGCAATTACAACTGTAAAAGGATCTTTTGAAAAGACAAAAAACAATATACTGCGTCTGATTGAGAACAATATTGCTGTACAGATTAACTGCCCTGTTATGAAGCAAAATATGGAATCTTTTGAAACGGTAATCAACTGGGGACAAGATCATAAATGCTCTGTTATTACAGACTATATTATTATGGCTCGCAGTGATAGAACAACAGATAATTTGAGCAATCGTTTATCAAAAGAAGATTTAAAGTATGTAATAAGAAAAATTGCGGATAACAGTGTTGTTTTTCAGAAGAATTTGAAAGAGCAGGGAGTCTTTGCAGAACAGAAGACGGCAGATGCAATCGGAGAAGAACGTGTCTGTGGTGTAGGATTATCTACACTGTGTATGGTAGCAAATGGAAATGTTTATCCATGTGCCGGATGGCAGCAATATGTTTGTGGAAATATCAATCAAAATTCTTTACAAGAAATATGGGAAAATTCCGCTGAAGTAAAATATCTCAGGAGTTTGCGATTAAAAGACTTTGAAAAATGCGTCGGCTGTGAAGATTACAAGTACTGTTTAATGTGTGTGAGCAGAAATTATAATGAAAGTCCAAATGGAAGTATGTTTGATATACCACAGATTTCCTGTGACGGAGCGAAAGCACACCATGAAGTAGTAGATGAATTAAGAAATAATGTTGATATGGATAGCATTTAGAAAAAATAAAAAAGAAAGTCGGTGATACATAATGGCAACTATTAAAAAAATAGAATACATGTGCAGATATTGTGGGAAAAAAGAAATTAAGACAAATTTACAGGGAAGACCAATGCCGGGCAGATGCCCGAGAAAAAGTGGGGATAAACCACATTCATGGGTGAAAAATCGTGAATTATTATGAAGTATTAGAGATTACACCAAATGCGTCAGAAGAAGTAATCAAGGCTGCATATAAGGCTTTAGTAAAGAAGTATCATCCAGATAACGGGAATGTTAATGGAACCGAAAAACTACAGCTTATTAATGAAGCATATAAAACTTTATCAGATGCGACATTGAGAAAGCAATATGACAAGACGTTAGTTCACGCAGATGAGCAACCTGTGTATACAAAAACAGAAGAAGCAAAAGAAAGAAATGTTACTGAACCTAAGCCTAAGCCACCCGTGCGATATTCAAATTCATATGAATCAATGGAAGAAGATGATAATGACACTGAGAGTGGATGGGGTGGAGTTTTTCATGCTTTTACAAGAGGCGTTTCAAGAGAACTTCAGAGGAATAAGCAGATCAAAGAGAACGCATATTATGACGGGCTTAACATGGATGATTTTGAACTTGTGCGTGCTTACAAGAATAATTATGGTCTGAAACGAAGCGGTTATGCACAGGTTCTGGAAGAACGTGGATTTCTGGAAAGAACAGAGGATGGAAGATTTATTCCTACAGAAGAATTTAAATATTACTGGAGGTAGATGAGATGGGATTATTTGACAAATTTGCAAGTGCAGTTAAAAATTTTGATTATGAAGGAGCCGCAGATTCTCTGAGAAATGAGTATGAGAGAAAACAGGCTTCCATAGAGCGTAGTGCACATAATAAATTCAGAGATAAGGCACGCAATGCAACAGATGATGAATTAAGACATAATTTACAAAATGCGATGGATAATGATAATTACATCATGGAAGAGGAAATACGAAAGGAAATGGAGCGTCGAGGATTGTATTATTGATGATTATTGTATGAAAGTTGGATTTCCAGCTTTGAATCGTATATTATATTTATGCAATTAGCCGGACATGATCCGCCTTACAGGAACATAAAGGAACGTAGTGGAACATAGTAAACTGCCACAGGCTTTACCGCCTGTGGTATTTTTTACCCTTTTTGAAAAACTTCCGAAATACAGGCAGATATTATAGTTGTGAAGAAGCAATAGAATATAAAGCTTCTTTGAACACGTTAGCACTTAGATATCTGCCGGAATCATTACAGGAATAAAGGAAGGAGGATTGCAGGATTCCTGGCTACTGGCGAAATGATATCATTTACAGCTATACAAAAATTAATTTTAAGAATTGGAGGATTTATTATGGCAGCATTAGTAGAAACAATGTTTTCAGTAAGAGAAAAACCGTGGCATGGATTAGGAACGATTGTGAGTGAGGCACCGGATTCACAGAAGGCTCTGGAACTTGCAGGATTAGACTGGAATGTGATTCAGAAAGATATTATTACATCTGACGGAAGCAGTGTGATTCCGGGATTTAAGGCAAATGTGAGAGATAAAGACAACAGTGTCCTTGGTATCGTAACAGACCGTTACAAAGTGGTTCAGAACAGTGAAGCATTCGCTTTTACCGATGAACTTCTGGGCGAAGGTGTACGTTACGAAACCGCAGGCAGTTTACAGGGTGGCAGACGTACCTGGCTTCTGGCACGACTCCCACATCAGTACATTATTAATGGAGAAGAAATCTCACCATTCCTTGTCTTTATGAATGCTCATGATGGCAGTTCTGCGATCAAGGTGGCAATGACACCAGTTCGTGTCGTTTGCAGTAATACGTTGAATCTGGCACTTTCTACCGCAAAAAGAAGTTGGAGCTGTTATCACACAGGCGATATTAACGGAAAGATGGATGAAGCGAGAAACACACTTCTCTTTGCAGGAAAATATATGGCAGAACTGGGAAAGAGCTTTGATGAGCTGGGGCAGATCAAGCTTCTGGACAGCAAAGTGATTGAGTTTATCAATGAACTGATTCCTGAACCAGATAATGCCAGCCCGCAACAGCACAGAAACATCATCAAACTTCGTGAGGATGCGAAAAGCAGATATTTTGATGCACCTGATCTGCAAGGTGTTGGAAAGAACGGTTATCGTTTCATTAATGCTATTTCAGACTTTTCCACACACGCAAAACCGTTAAGAGAACGTGCCAATTATAAAGAAAGTCTGTTTTCACGTACTGTAGAAGGACATCCAATGATCGACAAAGCATACCAGATGGTATTATCGGCTGCTTAAATTCAATATGGTAAATAAAATCAGAGACTGCTCCTGCACATGAACGTGCAGGAGTATTTTCAGTCAGGAGAAAAGAATATGAAGATTTTAGTGAAAACAAAGGATCTCAGCCATGAAGAATGGTTGAAGTACAGGACACAGGGAATCGGTGGTTCAGATGTTTCTATTATTGCAGGAATTAATCCGTTCAAATCGGTTCATCAGTTATGGCTTGAAAAAACCGGACAGATGGAGCCGGAAGAAGGAGATACCGAATATACTCATTTCGGAACTATTCTGGAACCAATCGTAAGAAAAGAATTTACAGCCAGAACCGGAATTAAGGTACGTCAGAAACATATGATCCTGCAAAGTGAGGAATATCCGTTTATGACAGCAAACCTTGATGGAACAATCAACGATAATGGAGAAATGGCTATCTTTGAAGCAAAGACAGCTTCTGCATTCAAACAGGATGTCTGGGAAGGGGGCATACCAGCTCCTTACATCTTGCAGGTTCAGCATTATATGGCAGTCACAGGAGCAAGAAAGACTTATATTGCGGCAATCGTAGGCGGCAATCACTTTTATTGTCATATGATGGAACGGGATGAAGAAATGATCGAGAAAATTATTTTTATGGAAAAACACTTCTGGGAAGAAAACGTACTGGGCGGTGTTGAACCTATTCCAGATGGTTCTGAGACGACAACCAATTATTTTAACAGTAAATTCAGTCATTCTAATGGAGAAACCATTAATCTTCCTGAAGAAGTAATTCCTATCTGTGAGGAATACGAAAGACTGTCTAAACAGTTAAAAGATGTAGAGGCTGCCAAGAATGCGGCCGGGAACCAGTTGAAAAATTATCTGAAAGAAGCTGAGACAGGTATTGTCGGGAATCGTAAAATCTCTTGGAAACAGATCAGCAAGAGTTCTGTGGATACAAAACGCTTAAAGACAGAAAAGCCGGATATTTACAATGATTATCTTACCCAGAGCCAGTATCGCCGCTTATCAGTAGCTTAGGAGGGATGCAGATGAGGGAGTATTTTCTGGATCGGATATACGGTGAGTATCAGGCTTATAAGGCTTCTGTACTGGAGGAAAACGGTGGTTCTATATATGCTCGTTGTTATGAGATTGACTGTATGATAAACATTTACGAAATTTTAAAAGAATTTGCGATGAAATTACCAGTAAACGAACTGGAAAGATTAATGAACCATCGTGATATTCTGAAATATCTGTATGAGCTGTGGTTGAAGAGATCAGACAGCCATTACGCTGAAATGGAGCATCATGTAGCGGATGAAATGAAAAAACTGATTTCCAGTACAGGAGAACTCAAAGAAAGGAATGTAGCATGAATCAGATTCGTTTGTTAAACAGTGATGAAATTGAGTGCCGGGTTGGTACGATCAGTGAAAAGGGCTTATCTCTTCTGCTCTATAAGGATGCCAGAGCAGATATGAAGATTCTGGATGAAACATTCGGAGCAATGAACTGGGAACGTCAGCATGAACTGATTGGAGACAATCTTTACTGTACCGTTCGTATCTGGGATGAGAACAAACATCAGTGGATATCCAAAATGGATGTAGGCACAGAAAGCTATACGGAAAAGGAAAAGGGACAGGCAAGTGATTCCTTTAAAAGAGCCTGTGTCAGCGTAGGAATAGGCAGAGAGTTATATTCTGCCCCTTTCATCTGGATTCCGGCAACTAAAGTAAACATTCAGAAGAAAAACGACAGATGCATCACTTACGATAAATTTAAGGTAAAAGAGATTCATTATAACCAAAATAGAGAAATCTCAGGTCTTGTAATTTCAAATCAGAACGGTCAGATTGTGTACAGCCTGTTTCCAGCGGAAGCGGGCAAAAAACAATCTATAACAACGTTTTCTGGAGTTGAAAAGACTGTGAATTATGAGCAGTCTATCAATAGGGAACTGAAACGGACTGGCGTGGCACTGGATACAGTATTAAAGAGATATAAAGTGCAGAGCATTCAGGAAATGTCCGAAGAGACCTGCCAAAAGGCAATTAACAGCTTGAAGAAAACCAAGAGCAAAGCAGCTTAAAGAAAGGTGGGGATAATTTATGATGGCAGGATGGTCAGGCAAGTGTCTGGCTGTTCTGTCGATTTTATTTTTTGTGGGGTAAATCTGACGTATAGATGAATTGTAGTAAAATTGTGGCATTTTAATTTGTCATGGCATAAAAAAAGCAAGTGTAAATCTAACGACCGTCAGATTTACTACCGTTGGAGGTGAGTTAGAATTTGAAACTGTATGGATATTGCCGTATCTCTACCAGAAAGCAGAACATAGAGCGGCAGGTAAGAAATATACTGGCAGTGTTTCCGGATGCAATTATCGTCAGAGAAATCTATACGGGAACGAAATTTCAGGGAAGAAAGGAATTGGAAAAACTTCTGAAAATAGTTCGAACCGGAGATACGATGGTTTTTGATTCTGTCAGCAGAATGTCCCGTAACGCAGAAGATGGATTCCAATTATATGAAGAACTGTTCCGTAAGGGAATCAATCTCATTTTCTTAAAAGAGCCACATATCAATACGGATACATACAAAAAGGCAATGGGAAATCAGTTGAACATGACCGGAGATGCAGTTGATCTGATTCTGGAAGGAATCAATCGATATCTTCTGGAACTGGCAAAATCACAGATCAGACTTGCTTTTGAACAGGCAGAGAAAGAGGTATCAGATCTTCGCCAGCGTACTAAAGAAGGGATTGAAACTGCCAGATTGAACGGGAAGCAGATTGGACAGCTTCCGGGACGTACTTATGAAACAAAAAAATCAAAAGCAGCCAAACGAATCATCATGAAGCACAATCAGGACTTCGGTGGTTCTCTTAACGACATAGAAACAATGAAACAGGCTGGAATATCCAAAAAGACTTTTTACAAATACAAAAACAAATTACAGATGGAGCTGAGTTAAAGATTCATAGAGATATGTGAAGCCTGAAAAAACGATGGAGGAATTAAAGATTATGATGATATGGTACAAAAATTTTATTGTAGTTGAAAATAGAGATAAGGAACTGGAACTTACAATTTCCATATGCGATACACCAAGACAAAGGGATTCTGTTAGCAGTATGGATACTGATCTCGACAGCATTAAGGAAGATTTTCAAAACGGTTTTGATGATGTGATTGAAAATCTGATAAATGCAAAGGTTTATTCCAGCAAAAAAGCATTGGAAGACGATATCAAGAATGGAAAATTAAAGTTATATGCGGAAGCCCAGTATATAGACAGCAACAAGTGCATTCCATGGTATTCACGTACTTCAGTTCAAAAGGTATTTCGGTCGCATAAAGAATATTTTGAAAGCTGTGCATCGGCGGTTTCCTATTGCATGGAATATTCGAGTGGTATTAGAAGATTTGAAATTTATGGAGATATGACATGGGAAAAAAGTTTGGAATGTCGGTGCGAGCTTTCGGATTATGATCACATGCATGAACGATATAAATTTGGAGATATTGTTAAATTCAAGTATCCAATCTATGGGTATTCCAAAGGGATTATTACCAGTGTGGCGGAACCAGAGAGTGGAGCAGATATCTACATTTCCCGTTTGTATGACGTGTTCTGCGGAGAAAATACAATCATATCATGTGATGACTTTGATGGAGTTCATCATGACGACATCGAAGCAGTTATTGGAACAGATAAGGAGGCAGCACGAAGAGCGGTAAAGGAACTGTTTCCGTGGATGTATATAGAAGAATATAGGAAAGAGGTGGATTTGCTGTGACAGATATATTAGATCAGATTTATGATACCCAAGTGGATCAGGAAGCTTTGAGAAAAATAGATGAGTATAAATTACATAAGGAACAGGCTTTTGAAAAATACCAGAAATTAAAGAATCAACTGAGTGAAGAACAGGTAATAATTCTGGATAGAATTTTAGATGCAAATTTAGAGTTGCTGACAGATGAGTTAAAACAGAATTTTAAGAACGGATTTAAATTGGGAATAAAATTTATGCATGAGGTATTGGAGTAACTGAAATATTATTTATGTTTATAAATTAAATGGAAGATGTAAAATTTAGGGGTTGCCTTAAGTGGCAACTCCATTTATAAGAAATCATGTCAATCTATCATATCGGAGAAGATCTATATAACAATTACGAAGATAGTCTATATTGGCAGAGGGACTGATTGAGCTTTGGACTCCAGCTTTGTGTATTTCTTTAAAATAAGAAGGGTTTAATGGTGCTAAGTTTAACTCCTTTTCAATGCCTATAGAATAGAAGTTATGGAATAAAATTTTAAATATATTATTACTTCTGTCATACATATGCTTAGTACGGGTAAAGTATACCCAATTCATTTTTTTGCTTATACACAGATCTTGAGGTAATAATCCATTCGAAAAATTTTTTACTGATGTTTTTTTAATTTTTTCTTTACGTTCAGAATCAGAAAAAAATTCATTAGCTTCCTTGGACGGTTTGAAAACGATAGGGGTTAAAAAACGTTCGTAGTTCTGGCTCATATAAGATGATAATAATTCAATCGCATGGTAGAGATGGAACGCATGGGTTTTATCAGGGTATTTATGTTCTATTGTTTCTAATAGCATATTTATAAAACACCATTCATAAACGGGTATCACAAAATCCGCCATATATTTTATAAAAAGCTGATATTGCTCCAGCCATTTTGGAAAAGAGAAGATGTTTGGCGTTTTTAGGGTGTGAATATTAGTATATAAATATTCCTGCTTAGGATCATGCTCAAACCAAAAGTCATTATACGAAGAAGTATACTCTAACTTTGAGCCGGAGAAAATGTGATCAGTTGCATATTTTACAAATAATTGACGACTGAATGTATTTGGCAATTTCTGACATAGAGCTAAAGTATCAAGTATTTCTTTTGAATTTAATTGATATTGAGAGTTATCCTCTGTAAACAGTATGATGTTTATTAAACTGTAAAAGAGATTGAGGTCAAAAATACGTTCGGTTAAATATTTCTGGTAAATCATATCAACGACATTATTGTATCTTGTCAAACTATACAATTCAGTGATGATTGGATTATAGACAGAAAAAGACTGTAGGTTTGGAGGTAGTACAGGCTCAAAGGGGGATTGCTGTACTGGCTTACTAAATAAAGCTCGTATTAAAGAAATCTTTAGCTCTTTAATTTGTGCTGAAAAGCCACTGGTTGCAAAATAAAATTTATCGCCAGATTTGCAAAAATCAAATATTCCCGGAGCTGTAGTAAGTCTCGTATTAAAAAGTTTGTTAAAATCTGAAGCAAGAGAAGACTGTCTTTTTGGTGTATTATGACTTTTGGATTTGGTGACTAGGTGTTCGTTTTCTAATTGCCAATTTTTTCCCTTTAATGCTTGTAAGCCATCTTTTTTTACAATATTAGCTAAACTATAAGAGGTTAAAGTTTGCTCCGAGAAAAGATCTGTTATAAGAGCATGATAACTGCTAAGTACACAATGCTGTAAAATCATATCGGATAAACTACTATACTGTTCGAAGGTTTTATTACTTTTGGAAAAAGCTTCGTAATCTAAGTGCTGTAAAAGTCCGTATTGATTTTCAAGACCGGGTCGTCCAAAAAAATTATATTTAATATGACGAGGAGAAGGTTTGCTTTCATAAAGACCAGAACAACAAGTTCGGCAATATTCAATGATATCTTCAATGAGAGTTTCCTTGTTATAAATTTCGGGGCAAGTATAATCCAGTAAAAGTGTATATTTTATTGTGTTCACTGCATCTATGCGTTCGGCAGATTCTGGATGCAGAGAAATAATTCTGTTACTTATCATTATAATCTCCTTAAAATCATATAAAAAAGTGGGAAATATCCTTATATTACAGTGATGTTAGGCACTTGCTGAGGAAATGGTTAATATATAAGAATAAAATATCATATAAAATCAAAGTAATAAAGATAAAATTCAAAAAATATATGAAAAAAATAAAAACAATTATGAACTCTATTCAAATATGAACAGGAGTATTTTTTAAATGCCAAAAGATATGAGCATAAATTGGATGCAATACATACCTTGGCAGAAACTCGTAATTAATACAACAGTACCTTGACAACTGAATATAGTCTAATCTGCGAAAATGGTGGTGAAATCAAAAAAATAATTTCCGTAAATGCCAAAAGTTACTGTAAAAACTACGACTTGCAAAGAAAAATTTTTAAAAACAGCCACGAATGAAAGGGGAACAAGAATCATGGAAGAACCAAGAAGAGTATATAAGACAGATCACCAAGGAAAGACATCAATACCGCCGAGACCAGATGTATTGTACGGTATTATGCAAAATCAGGAACAGATACGATACAACCAAAACGTGTTAAGTAATCAAATGAATTACTTAGCAGGGAACGTTAATAACGTGTTGGTTAAGTATAAAAAAGACCATAAACGCAGAACGGACTTTTTTCTTGCACCAACAGAAAGGGGACTATCAGGCATTCAGTGTTATGACGATGAAAGTGCTGCCGCGGTTCCAATAACAGAAATGAATTATGGAAAAATCATACTTACAAAATTAGAAGTGATGCATCAGTTCGAGTATCTGCTTATACAGTGGGGAGATAGTATTTTACCGATAATCGTCAGAATGTCGGAAGTTACACCTGCATCCTTGTATAAAGAATTTAAGCAGAAAGGAATCCGTTTTCGAGTAAGTGGGGGAATATCAGAAGCAAAGATAAAACAGGCTTTATATGATTACGTATTGTCGGAGAGCAGTAGATGTTCCAGAAAAATAGAAAAGTCAGGCTATGCAGGATGGAACGATGGAAAGTTTTCTTGTGCAGAGAGTGAAGCAGCATATGCGGAATACAAAAATAAATTAAATCTGCCTGTGTTTTCAAAGCATTTTGATCTGGACGCAGCCAACATTGCAAGGATAGGTAATTACAAGGCACACTTGGGAAGGATTAAAAATCCGAAAGATCGAGTGTGGTTTGCCATTATTCCGTTCTGTGCAATAATGTTTTCACCATTAAGGGAACTGAAAATATATGAGCCATTTGTAGTAAATTTGGTGATGATGACTGATCGGGTAAAGTTGCAGGAATTAACTTCTTATCTGCAAATTTTCAATCGTACATCTGCTGATGTATGCGATGTTTTGGAGTCGGACAAAAAAATCCAAAATATAGTTCAGTCAGCTAAAGATGAAACCATTCTTTTTGTTGGAGTACAGGATGAGACAATAAGTCCTTATAAAAGACAGAAAATTATAAACAATTTTGCAAGTATAACGAAAAATGCACTTGGAAAGGGATGCGTGACTTTTGATGAGGGAAAAAGTATTCGAGGGATAGTGGTATGCATGGCAGGGCATACCATTATGCAGAGAGAAGTTTCTCATATTTTCATAGATGATGATTTTTTTGATAAATATGAAGAACCTTTGGGAAAAGAATCCATGGAAGCTGTCTGGGCGACATTTATTAATTATGTGGAAGGACGTTATGAAGAGGTTGAAAAAATCCTTCGTAACAATAGCTTAGGTGCCTCATTAAAAGAAAAATATTGGAGAGCGATATTAGCATTAGTCAAAGATTTTTGGAAGGCTGTTGGAACATCGTGGAATGATGTGCTGAACTTGTCAAAAGATTTTTCGTTTGACTTCCTTTGGAATGAAGAAACATATGACTTTGAAGATGCATCAGAAGCGATAGTAAAGATAGTAAGGCAGGAAATGGGAAAAATTTCTGTTATTCCGAAAGAAAAAGCTCAGGGAGGAGAGGAATTCGTGTACGATGATAATTATTTATGGATTGCACCGGGACTGTTTACTAGATGGATACAGAAATCCAGGCTGGATGCTGGTAAAGCAGAACTACTTATAAAATGCAGAGAAGAAGGTTTGCTATTGCCAGGAGAATATGGCGGTTATACTTCACGATTACAGCGAGGGCATATCCGAAAAGAATACTATCGTTTTGTAAGAGAAAAATTCACTGGCGTAGGGCAGGTTGAAATCATTGATCTGGCAGGAGGAAAGTAGAAGATGCTGAAAGACTTAGAAGGAAATGAAGTGAGCATGGAATTTATTGAAAATCGACATATAAAAGTTACGGGAAAGTCTGGAACAGGAAAGACTTATTGGGTTTGTCAGGAAATCGGAAAGTTTGTTTCTGATCAAATACCAGTTCTGATAGTGGATTTTTCTGGAAGCTATACAGACAGAGAACTGGAAAAGAATTTCAGAAAAAATCAGAAGATCAGTATAGCAATTTCTAATCCCAAAATGACCCCGGTTATAATCTCAGCAGGGAAAAATACCGTGGAAAATGTTACGGATGCATTAATTCAGATTTTGGATGTGCAGTCAATGTTGCAGAGACAGCTTCTGGAAGAAATTAGCTGGAATGTACTAAAGCAATCAGGCTATATTTCATTCAAGAGATTGTACGATGAACTACTGAAGCTGGGAAGCGGAGAAGAGGAAAGTGAACGGGGCAAAAACATTAGTTTCCTTATGAGCCGCTTATATTATCTCAGAAACATAGACAGTTTTCGTGTAGCTATGGGTACTGCTAAAAGGAAAGCTGATGTGGTGATTATGCAGTTCTCTGATTATCCAGAGCGAATCCGAAAATCTTTGGCACAATTTTTTCTGGAGATTGAATGGCGAAATATTTGCGAGGATGAAAAACAGGTACAGATTATCCTTGATGAATTTCAAGTATTGCCATTAGAGGGAACCGCTATAGAGGAGATGCTAAGAGAAGGGCGTAAATATGGCGTGGGGATGATTCTGCTTAGTCAGTATGAACCAAGAAGTGAAGCAAAAAATATACTGGAACAGGCAGCGACCAGCATATACTTTCAGCCCAATGAAAGAAATATCATATCGACTGCACAGGCAATTTCACGTGAGCAATATAAGGAATGGATTCCAATATTGAAAAAGCTTACCATAGGAACTTGTGTTTTAAGCGGAGAATATTCTGTAAACGGACACAGACTGACACAGAATCGTTCGTTAGTCTGCAAAGTTATGTCAGAGTGATTGCATATTATAGTAACGATACCAGGGAAAAACGTGAAAGGAGACAACGGAGAATGAAGAATGAAATGAAAAACGAAGTGGATATTTCAAAAAAATGTTTATTAACTTTAGAGGAAGCTGCGGGATATACGGGAATCGGAATCAATAAACTGCGAGCTCTTAGCAATGATGAACATTGTACCTGGGTATTATGGAATGGAACTCGAAGAATGATTAAAAGATCGAAACTGGAATCTTATTTGGATACGGCGTATTCAATTTGATTCTATGATGGTATGGGAACTGTAGAAGCAATTTTCTACAGTTCCTTTTGCGAAAGGAGAAAAGTCAAATGGCAAAAAGATACGATTCGAAGCATCGTTTGCTTCGTACAGGAGAATCTGAGAGAGCAGATGGATATTATACATATCGTTGGACTTCCAGATCAGGGAAAAGAAACAGTGTAACAGCAGGAACATTGGAAGAATTACGAGAAAAAGAGAATGAAATCCAGAGAGATGTATCAGATGGGATTCGGGCAGATGCTAAGAATGTGACATTAAATAATTTGTATGAGCTGTGGAGAGGACTGAAAAGAAATCTCAAAGGGAATACTTTTTCAAATTATTGCTATATGTATGAACAGTTTGTAGCTGATAATATTGGAATGCTTCCTGTAACAAGGCTAAAACGTTCTGATATAAAGGGATTTTACAATATGCTTGCAGACACAAGGGGCCTAAAGATATCTACTATTGATAATATTCATACCGTACTGCATCAGGTTTTGCAGCTTGCAGTCGAAGACAACTACATACGTCAGAATATTTCAGATAATCTTTTAAAAGAATTGAAAAGCTCTCATCATTATGAGGATGCCCACAGAAGAGCATTGACAATACCGGAACAGGAACTTTTTCTGGATTTTTTGTCAGATGAAAGCTCACAGTATTATCATTGGTTTCCGATTTTTACAGTAATGGTAGGAACAGGAATGCGTGTCGGTGAAGTGACTGGATTACGGTGGGAAGATATTGATCTGAATGCTGGAATGATAGATGTAAATCATACATTGGCATATTATAAGCACAGGGATGAAAATGGCTGCTATTTCAGTATTCACTCACCGAAAACCAGAGCAGGTAAACGTCAGATTCCAATGACAGAAGATGTAAAAAATGCTTTTCTATTGGAAAAAGAGATGCAGGAACTGGGTGGAATACATAATAATGTTACTGTGGACGGGTACCAGAACTTCATTTTTATAAATCGTTTTGGCGGTGTACAGCACCAGGGCAGCTTAAATAAAGCGTTACGGCGTATTATAAGAGACTGTAATGACAAACAGCTCCTGAAAGAAAAAAAGA
>OGZL01001767.1_pt1 | contig 16572 bp, 15 predicted proteins | sample 1576761 | NCBI WGS metagenome assembly OGZL01 (sample SAMEA3541595, study PRJEB24748) | human gut metagenome | biome: human gut; feature: human-associated habitat; material: faeces | place: China | collected 2012
TACTCACCACCTGAAGAGGTGGGAGTCTTCTCGACTGAGATAAAAATTTCTTACTTTAGACAGTGTTTGAAGAATCAATATTCCCGTTTGATAAGACAATTATAATAGATTATAATAAACGGATTATAGTACATGAAAGGATTTATTTATGAACGAATCAAAGAAAATGGCACTTCTTGCTGTAGAGGCATTAGAAGATAAAAAAGCAGAAGACATTACAATTATTGATATTAGTGAAGTATCCGTTCTTGCAGATTACTTTATCATTGCAGATGGTAATAACAAAAACCAGGTACAGGCAATGGTAGATAATGTACAGGAAGAACTTTTTAAAGCTGGATATGAGATGAAACAGATGGAAGGGTATAGAGAAGGAAACTGGATCTTACTTGACTTTGGTGATATCATCATCCATATCTTTGATAAAGAAAACCGTTTATTCTATGATCTTGAAAGAATCTGGAAAGACGGAAAAGAAGTATCGATCGAAGAATTAAATTAAAAAGAATCATATGAAAAAAAGTCAGCTATGGGAATGCTTTGAAAGCATCTCGCAGCTGACTTCTTTTTATTTCATTGAACGATAAAGTCCAACGACTTTACCAATAATAGATACTTCTGATACGATGATCGGATCCATAGTATCATTCTCTGGCTGGAGTCTGTAATATCCATCTTCTTTATAAAATCTCTTAACAGTTGCAGAATCTTCGATCATTGCAACGACAATATCACCATTATCAGCAGTTGGCTGTTGTTCGACAATAACCATATCACCGTCAAAAATTCCGGCATTGATCATACTTTCTCCACAGACATGGAGCATGAAAGTATTCTTATTGCTGATATGATTTGGAAGCATTGGAAAATATTCTTCAATATTCTCTACCGCTAAGATCGGTTCACCGGCAGTGACGGTACCTACGACAGGGATATTGATGATCTCGCGGCGAGCCAGATTAAAATCATCATCGGTGATCTCGATCGCACGAGGCTTGGTAGGATCTCTATGAATGTATCCTTTTCTCTCCAAAGTCTCCAGATGGGAATGGACAGAAGAAGTAGAACGAAGATTCACTGCCTCGCAGATCTCGCGTACGGCAGGTGGATAACCTTTATCCAGAATGCGTCGTTTGATGAATTCAAGGATCTGTTGTTGTTTGTCACTTAATTGTTCTTTGGCCATGTATCATATCCTCCGTGTCTGTTTATAAACTATTCTTATCATAACATAGATCCAAAATGGAAACAAGTGTTCTCGAACAAAGTTTCGGAAAAAGCTTGACAAACAAATGTTCGAGAACTATAATACAGACATAAACAAAACAAATGTTCGATTATAGTTTGCGGAGGATGATATTATGAGAAGTAAGAGAAGAGTGATCGGAATTATCATAGCAGTAGTTTTTGTTTTTCTAATGAGTGCTTTCTTTTTAAGTAACAACCTGATCGAGGCCCAGGGAACAAAAGACAAGCAGTTTACCAGCATTCAGGTGCAGAAAGGTGATACATTATGGAAGATCGCAAAGAAATATATGGGGAATGAATATTCGTCTGTTGACGATTATATTGAAGAGGTATGTCAGACAAATCATATATACGATGGAAAGATCACAGAAGATATGTATCTGGTGATTCCATATTATAAATAAGCAACTGGCAGTCATACGGTTGATGTATGACTGCCAGTTATGAATATAAATACTTTAATACAATATTATCGCCCAGTTGGGTTTTTGCTAAAAGATGCTTTTGTGCTGTTATAGACAGCTTTTCCATAGTTTGTAAGATTAGAGTTCATTTCCTTTGCTTCAGATTTGTTAGAGATGAATCCAATCTCAGTTAAGGTAGAAGATGTCTTCGTATGACGGAGAACAGCTAATCCTGTACGGTTTACAAGACCTCGGTTTGTAAATCCTGTAGCAGAACGGATATAAGGATGAATGGTTGCTGACCAACTATAGCTTGTCAGTCCTGTAGAAGATTTATATCCTTTGGAATTATATAAGGTTTCAGTTCCTGTAGCAGAAGATCCGGCAGAGTTGATATGAACACTGTAGAATCTGTCTGCGCCAACTTCATTGGCAAGATCAGAACGCTCAGTAAGGCTTGGGTATGTATCAGATAATCTTGTATAGTAAACTTTGATATCTGGATCTTTATCAAAGTATGATTTTGCAGCCTGAACGATCTTTAATGTCATGTTTTTTTCTTTATATCCATTGGCAACTGCTCCAGAGTCTGAACCACCATGTCCTGCATCAAGTACAACGATCTGTTTGTACATTGCCTTTGGTGAATCATAGCGAACCTTGATATAAGAATCTGTCTGTGTTACTTCGAATCCTTTGATCGTAGCTTTTCGAGGCTTGATATATATTTTTGTATAGCCATTGCTGTAAGCGACAGAGTAAGAATAGAAGCTTGAATCACCAATAACACTGCGATGTGATGCATCGGAATAATAAGAAGAATAATTTCCTTTAATATTTACGATCAAACGATAGTTATTATAATCGTCAGTTGTTGAGATGTCGTTTTCGGATAAACCTTCTGGTTTGTCAAGTTGTACATAATGTTCTCCGTTTGTTGCTGGAAGCGTTGTAACGGAAGAAGATGCCTTATTACTGTTACTTGTTGAGAAAGTACCAGCATAAGAACTACTGCTCCATGAATAAGAATATCCAAGATGTTTTGCACAGAACTCACCAGGAACATAGATGTAATTTTTTTTCTGTTTATAGGAATATACACGGCGTGCAGGTGTTGGAAGTTTCTTTTTCTTTCCATTGACATAAGCATATTTGCTGCCACGTTTCATGGTGATCGTCTTAGAACCTTTTTTTAAAGTGATCTTCCATGTTTTAGAAGAGTAAGAATAAGAAACGCCTAATCCCTTCTGGAATACATAGCTTGCGGAATACATGGTTGTATCACCACGTAAGAAGCCAGGTGCTTTTGTTTTGATCGTCTTACCATTATAGATTGCACCGCGAGCTTTCTTTTTCTGCTTTTTACCAGCAACTTTTAAAGTGTATGTGCGTTTTGTCGTTGCATAGGATGCGGCAGATACATTTGCAGGTATTGCCGTACCAATGACTGAAACTGATAATAGTGTTGTAATAAATAACTTTTGTAATCTCATTGTTTATCTCCCTTTCTCATAGATTAAATCGTAACATATTTGTAATATTAATGCAATAAAAAGACTGTATCTCTTTGGATTTCCTGAGATACAGTCTGATATTATTAGATAAAATTAATTAAAAGAATTACAGAGTGACTGGTAAAGAGCAGATCCGATCGCCTCAGATCTAGCGTCAATTCTTGCAGATTCCGTGCTGTTAGAGATGAATCCCATCTCGGCAAGGGCACTCATCATTTTTGTTCCTCGAAGTACTGCAAGTCCAGGACGGTATACAAGGCTTCGGTCATAAGAAGACCCTTTTGTATACCCCATTCCACTTAGCGAAGAGGAATGAATGACACTGGCATATGTTTTGTAATCCTTATATAATGTTTCAGTTCCTTTTGCACTGGCAGAGTCTGCAGAATTGATATGTACACTTAAAAAACGGTCAGCATTGACGGTGTTAGCCAGATCATAACGTTCGGTAAGAGTAGGATACCAATCAGAGAGTCTGGTGTAATAAACCTTATACAGCGGATCAGAGTCAAAGTTTGTCTTGATATTCTGAACGATCTTTAAGGTCATGTTCTTTTCGATATAACCGTTTCCCGTTGCGCCGCTGTCTTTTCCACCATGTCCGGCATCAATAACAATGATTCTGTAGAACATATCCTTTGGTGCCGCATACTTGACATAGATATAAGAATCTGTCTGAGTAACAGAGAATCCTTTGATCGCTGATGTTATCAGATTGATATAAGTTTTTCCATTTAGATAAGAAACTTTATAAGTTAAAGAATCTTTGATCGTGCGGTTAGAAGCTGTGTTAAAAAAGTTGCGGTAATCTCCGTCAATGATGATCTGTAACTGTTTATTCCAGTAATCATCGTTGGAACTTATAGAAGACGATGAAAGACCATCAGGTTTTCTGATCCGGATAGAATAATCAGATTCAGATGCTGTGATCTTTGTTGTACTTCCAGAAGGATTGGAAGTCTGAGGTTTTGTATTTGATGGAGTGGAAGGAGCAGGTTTATCAGTACTGCCCTTTGAGATCACTCCTGATAACAGACGATTGTTCCATGAATAATTTAAGCCTAGTTTTTTTGCAACGATATCTCCGGGAACCATGATATAATTTTTCTTTTTTGCGATATAACGGATTTTTCGAGGTGCAGATGGAAGGGTGAATTTCTTCCCATTCAAGGTAGCTGTTCTGCTGTTTAAAGTCATCACAAGCTTTTGAGAATTTCGTTGTAATGTAACTCTTTTTTTGGAACTTGAATATGAATATTTTGTTCCAAGAGAAGAACAGTGACCGAAGATCCAGTATGCAGAATACATAGAAGTAGAACCTTCAATATATCCTGGAATTTTTGTACTTATAACCTTATTATTATATCTGGCATTGATGGCTTTCTTTTTGATTTTTTTCTTAGAATGTGTGTACTGAATCTTAAAATATTTCCCTGCAGCTATAGAAGCTGGTGTGGTTACTACACTTGATAGAAGAAGTGCAAAAGATAATCCAGTACATAAAATTTGCTTTTTGTTCATATATAATACCCCTCATATTCATTGTCGATCGTTAGTGCCATTATAATATGTTTTGTGTAGTTTTTCAACGAGAACATATTTTCTGCGAGATTAGGTTAGAATGTTGTGAAATTTCTGAAAAGTTGAAAAGAATTCTTTTATAAAATGAAAAATAGTTTCCAATCTGTCTAAGAATGTGGTATTCTAATATATAAGCTCGATTTTTGGGGGAAATTTTCTATATTTTTACAGGAATCGAATTATTTTGAACTATAGGAGCAGATAATGAAATCAGACAATGAATTTCGAAGAGGATTAATTGATGGAATTCCAATCGGACTAGCATATGTGGCTGTTTCGTTTGCATTTGGAATTTCAGGAGCGTCTAAGGGAATTCCTGTATGGGCACTTACTTTGATCTCAGCAACCTGTGTAACTTCTGCAGGACAGTTTGCAGCGATCATAACAATGACGGCAGGAGGATCTTTGGTGGAATTAGTTTTATCACAGATCATTATTAATTTAAGATATTCGATCATGTCAATTGCGATCGGACAGAAATTAAGTGAGAAGTCGACATTGTGGAATCGGATCTCAATGGCATTTATGGTAACGGATGAGATTTTTGCAGTATCCTGTGCGGGGAGACATGAGATTACGCCCAGATATTTTTATGCTTTGATGTCAATTCCATGGATCAGCTGGACCATTGGAACTCTTTTAGGAGCGACGGCCAATACATTATTACCATTGATCTTAAGGAATGCACTTGGACTTGCAATTTATGGAATGTTGATCGGGATTATCATCCCACCAGCCAGACAAGATAAGCATATAACTATCGTGATCATTCTTTCCATGATCGTTAGTTTATTATTTAAATATATCAAAGCGTTATCTTTTATATCCAGTGGGTTCGTGATCATCATTTGTACCTTGATCGCAGCAACATTTGGAGCAATTTTATTCCCAGTAGAAGAGGAGGAGACTCATGAATCTTAGCAGATTATTAGTTTATATTGCAGTCACAGCAGTTTCTACATATCTAATACGAGTCATCCCATTGGTTGCAATACAGAAGAAGATAGAGAATAGATTTTTTCGATCATTTTTATACTATGTTCCATATGCAGTACTGGCAGCAATGATCATGCCAGCAGTGTTTTATGCGACAGGAAATTTGATCGCATCGACAATTGGATTTGCAATTGCGATGATTTTTGCATATAATAAAAAAAATATTGTTACAGTTGCATGTGCAAGCTGTATCGGAGCATTTATCGCATTAGTAGTTTTAGGGTAAATTAATCTGCCAATTCATTGACAGACATAAGTAATATCAAGAAGAAATGAGGAAGAAGATATGAATTGTAATTTAGCAGTCATTAAAGGTGACGGGATCGGGCCAGAGATCGTCACAGAAGCAATGAGAGTTTTAGATGCTGTAGGAGAAAAGTATGGACATACATTTTCTTATACACAGATACTGATGGGTGGAGCATCCATTGATGTTCATGGAGAACCATTAACAGAGGAAGCTTTAGAGATTGCTAAGAAGAGTGATGCAGTATTAATGGGTTCGATCGGTGGAAATACAAGTACATCTCCATGGTATAAACTTCCAGCACAGTTAAGACCCGAGGCAGGATTATTAAAACTTCGTAAATCTCTTGGATTATTTGCTAACATCAGACCAGCATACTTATATGATGAATTAAAGAAAGCATGCCCACTTCGTGATGAAGTGATCGGTGATGGATTTGATATGGTCATCATGAGAGAATTAACAGGTGGTCTTTACTTTGGAGAAAGACATACAGAAGAAATTGATGGTGTAAGAACAGCCGTTGATACATTATCTTACAATGAAAATGAAATCAGAAGAATTGCGATCAAAGCATTTGACATTGCAAGAAAACGTAAAAAACATGTGATCAGTGTTGATAAGGCAAATGTACTTGATTCTTCCAGATTATGGAGAACAGTTGTAGAAGAAGTAGCCAAGGACTACGAAGATGTTACATATGAACATATGTTAGTTGATAACTGTGCAATGCAGTTAGTTAATAATCCACGTCAGTTTGATGTGATCTTAACAGAGAATATGTTTGGAGATATTTTATCAGATGAAGCAAGTATGATCACAGGTTCTATTGGAATGTTATCATCCGCAAGTCTTGCAGAAGGTAAGTTTGGATTATATGAGCCAAGCCACGGATCAGCTCCGGATATCGCAGGACAGGATATTGCAAACCCAATCGCAACAATTCTTTCCGCAGCTATGATGCTTCGTTATTCATTTGATTTAGATAAAGAAGCAGATGAGATCGAAAAAGCAGTCAAAGCAGTTTTAGCAGATGGATACAGAACAGTTGACATTATGTCAGATGGAATGAAGAAAGTCGGATGTAAAGAAATGGGACAGCTGATCATTGATCAGATCAAATAAGAATTCGATGCTCACCATAGATAGAATGAGATATATTATACTAGGAGGTTAGTTTTATGAGTAATACATTTACAGAGGGAGAAGCATTTGCACCTCAAAGATCGTTATTTAACGCATTAGGTTTCACAAAAGAAGAGATGAGAAAGCCATTGGTCGGAATCGTAAGTTCGTATAATGAGATCGTGCCAGGGCATATGAATATTGACAAGATCGTAGATGCAGTAAAACTTGGAGTTGCTATGGCAGGTGGAACACCAGTTGTATTCCCAGCGATCGCAGTATGTGATGGAATTGCCATGGGACATGTTGGAATGAAATATTCACTGGTGACAAGAGATCTGATCGCTGATTCTACAGAATGTATGGCATTAGCACATCAGTTTGATGCTTTAGTTATGGTTCCAAACTGCGATAAGAATGTACCAGGACTATTAATGGCCGCTGCACGTGTTAATGTACCCACAGTGTTCGTCAGTGGCGGACCAATGCTTGCCGGACGTGTAAAAGGATGTAAAACAAGCTTATCAAGCATGTTTGAGGCTGTTGGATCTTATGCAGCAGGTAAGATCACAAAAGAAGAATTAGATGAATTTGAAAACAAAACATGTCCTACATGTGGATCATGTTCCGGTATGTACACAGCAAACTCTATGAACTGTTTAACAGAAGTTCTTGGTATGGGATTACAGGGAAATGGAACAATTCCAGCTGTATATTCTGAAAGAATCCGTCTTGCAAAACATGCAGGTATGAAGGTTATGGAATTATTAGAGAAGAATATCCGCCCAAGAGATATCTTAACAGAGAAAGCGTTTGAGAATGCCTTAACAGTTGATATGGCACTTGGATGCAGTACAAACAGTATGCTTCATTTACCAGCAATCGCACATGAAGCAGGTGTTGATCTGAATCTTGAGAAGGCAAATGAGATCAGTAAGAGAACTCCAAACTTATGTCATCTTGCACCAGCAGGACATACATATATTGAAGAGTTAAATGAAGCTGGTGGAGTTTATGCTGTTATGAATGAATTAAATAAGAAGAATCTTCTTCATACAGATCTTATCACTGCAACAGGTAAGACAGTAGCAGAGAACATTGAAGGATGCGTAAACAAGAATCCAGAAGTTATTCGTCCGATTGACGATCCATACAGCCAGACTGGTGGAATTGCTGTATTAAAAGGAAATTTAGCACCAGATTCAGGTGTTGTAAAACGTTCTGCAGTTGCTCCTGAGATGCTTAAGATGGAAGGACCAGCCAGAGTCTTTGATTGTGAAGAAGATGCGATCAAGGCGATCAAAGGTGGAGATATTAAACCAGGGGACGTCGTAGTGATCCGCTATGAAGGACCAAAAGGTGGACCAGGTATGAGAGAGATGTTAAATCCTACATCAGCGATCATGGGTATGGGACTTGGATCAAGCGTAGCCCTGATCACAGATGGAAGATTCTCCGGAGCTTCCAGAGGAGCTTGTATCGGACATGTTTCTCCAGAAGCAGCAGTTGGAGGACCGATTGCATTAGTAGAAGAAGGAGATATTATTGCAATTGATATCGATGCCAATACATTAAATGTAAAAGTTTCTGACGAAGAATTAGCAAAGAGAAAAGAAAACTGGAAACCTAGAACACCTAAGGTTACAACAGGTTATCTTGCAAGATATGCATCGTTAGTTACATCTGGAAACCGCGGAGCAGTTTTAGAAATCAAACAGTAATTAAGTAAGAAAAGAGGATCAAATGATGAAACAATTGACAGGTGCTCAGATTGTTTTAGAATGTTTGAAAGAGCAAGGCGTGGATACCGTTTTTGGGTATCCAGGCGGAGCGATCTTAAACATTTATGATGAATTATATAAACAGAAAAAGGATTTTACACATATCCTGACATCTCATGAGCAGGGAGCTTCTCATGCAGCAGATGGATATGCAAGATCTACAGGAAAAGTCGGAGTGTGCTTTGCAACCAGTGGACCGGGAGCGACAAATATCGTTACAGGACTTGCAACAGCGAATATGGATTCAGTGCCAGTTGTTGCGATCACATGTAACGTAGGAGTCAGCCTTCTTGGAAAGGACAGCTTCCAGGAAGTTGATATTTCCGGAGTCACAATTCCGATCACAAAGCATAACTTTATTGTAAAGAATATAGAAGAACTTGCAGACACGATCCGAAGAGCGTTTAGAATTGCAAAGACAGGAAGACCAGGGCCTGTTTTGATCGATATTCCAAAAGATGTGACAGCAGCAACGACCCTATATGAAAAATATAAACCAGCGAAGATCATACGTTCCAGTGAATATATCAAAGAAGTAGATATCCAGAATGCGATCAGCATGATCAGAGAAGCAAAACGACCATATATCTTAGTTGGTGGTGGAGCTGTGATCTCTGATGCAGCAGATGAATTAAAAGAATTTGCAGAGAAAGTAGATGCACCAGTATGCGATACCCTCATGGGAAAAGGAGCATTTAATGGTACGGATGAACGCTATAGTGGAATGCTTGGAATGCACGGAACAAAAGCATCAAATCTTGGAGTATCTCACTGTGACCTTCTGATCGCAGTCGGAACAAGATTTAGTGACCGAGTTTTAGGAAATCCAAAAACATTTGCAAAGAATGCAAAGATTTTACAGATTGATGTTGACCCAGTCGAGATCAACAAGAATATTTGTGTATCAGCTTCTATCATCGGAGATGTAAAAGCAGTATTAACAGTGATCAATCGCCGTTTAGAAGCCCAGGAACACAAAGAGTGGCTTGATACGGTCAAAGAATATAAAGAAAAGTATCCATTAACTTATGATAAAGGACGATTAACATGTCCTGAGATCATGGAAGCGATTTATGATATTACAAAAGGTGAGGCAGTCATTACAACGGAAGTTGGACAGCATCAGATGTGGGCCGCTCAGTTTTATAAATATGATAAACCACGTAAATTCTTGACATCTGGTGGTCTTGGAACAATGGGATACGGTCTTGGAGCCAGCCTTGGAGCCAAAGTTGGTAATCCAGATAAAATCGTAGTAAACATTGCAGGAGATGGATGTTTCCGTATGAATTTAAATGAGCTTGCGACAGCCTCGCGATACAACATTCCAGTGATCGAAGTTATTATCAATAACAGCGTGTTAGGAATGGTAAGACAGTGGCAAGATCTGTTTTATGAAGAAAGATATTCGTATACAACACTTCAGGACAAAGTAGACTTTGTGAAAGTTGCAGAAGGACTTGGGGTGCAAGCTAAGAAGATTACGGATATCGAACAATTCAAAGATGCATTCAAAGAAGCTTTAAATGCAGGAGAACCAGTAGTTCTCGATTGTCATATTGACTTAGATGACAAAGTATGGCCGATGGTTAATCCAGGAGGTTCCATTGAAGATGCATTTGATAAATCGGATCTTGAGGCGCAGGCAAGGTAATTTTTAATTTATTTTCATATAAAGGAGAGAAAAGAAATGGCAAGAGTATACAACTTTTCAGCTGGACCGGCAGTACTTCCGGAAGAAGTGTTAAAAGAAGCAGCAGAGGAAATGCTTGATTACAGAGGATGTGGAATGTCTGTTATGGAGATGAGCCACAGATCCAAGATGTTTGATGATATCATCAAAACTGCAGAAGCAGACTTAAGAGAATTAATGAACATCCCTGATAATTACAAAGTATTATTCCTTCAGGGTGGAGCATCCCAGCAGTTTTCAGCGATCCCTATGAATCTGATGAAGAACAAAGTTGCAGATTTCATCATCACAGGACAGTGGGCAAAGAAAGCATATCAGGAAGCTTCCAGATATGGAAAAGCAAACATTTTAGCTTCATCAGAAGATAAAACATATACATATATTCCAGATTGTTCTGACCTTCCTGTATCAGAAGATGCAGATTATGTATATGTATGCTATAACAACACGATCTATGGAACAAAATATCAGCAGATTCCAAATACAAAAGGTAAAATCCTTGTTGCAGATATGTCTTCTTGCATTTTATCTGAGCCAGTTAATGTAGAAGACTTTGGAGTGATCTATTTTGGAGTACAGAAAAACGTTGGACCAGCAGGAGTTGTAGTTTGTATCGTACGTGAAGATCTGATCACAGATGATGTGTTAGAAGGAACACCAACCATGTTAAAATGGAAAACACAGGCAGATGCAGATTCACTGTATAACACACCTCCATGCTACGGAATCTATATCTGTGGAAAAGTCTTCAAATGGTTAAAGGACCAGGGTGGACTTACTGCAATGCAGAAACGTAACGAAGAAAAAGCAAAGATCTTATATGATTTCTTAGACCAGAGTGAAATGTTTAAAGGAACAGTTGTGAAAGAAGACCGCTCTTTAATGAACGTTCCATTTGTAACAGGAGACAAAGATCTGGATGCCAAATTCGTAGCTGAAGCAAAAGAAGCAGGATTTGAGAACCTAAAAGGACATCGTACAGTTGGTGGAATGCGTGCAAGTATTTATAACGCAATGCCAAAAGAAGGTGTTGAGAAATTAGTAGCATTTATGAAGAAGTTTGAAGAAGAGAACAAATAAGGAGGAGCCATGTATACAGTAAAATGCTTAAACCCGATCGCAAGTAAAGGACTAGATTTATTTACAGAAGATTTTAAAGTGATCGATGACTTAGATAAAGCAGAAGCAGTTTTAGTAAGAAGTGCAGCTATGCACGATCTTGCAGTTCCAGAAAGCCTTCTTGCAGTTGCAAGAGCTGGAGCGGGAGTTAACAATATTCCATTAGATGAATATGCAAAGAAGGGAATCGTAGCATTCAACACACCAGGAGCGAATGCTAATGGTGTAAAAGAACTTGTTGTTGCAGGACTTTTACTTGCATCTCGTGATATCATCGGTGGATATAACTGGGTTAAGGAAAATGCATCCGAAGAGAACCTTGCAAAACTTGTTGAGAAACAGAAAAAACAGTATGCAGGTAACGAATTAAAAGGAAAAAGTATCGGAGTTATCGGACTTGGAGCAATCGGTGTTTTAGTAGCAAATATCTGCAATCGTCTTGGAATGAAAGTTTATGGATATGATCCATACGTATCCGTACGTTCTGCATGGAGCTTATCAAGAATGGTAAAACATATCGCTTCCATTGACGAATTATTTGAGACATGTGATTATATTACAATTCACGTTCCATACATGGATTCTACAAAAGGAATGATTAACAAAGAAGCTATCGATAAGATGAAAGACGGAGTTACATTATTAAACTTCGCCAGAGGAGAACTTGTTGATAATCAGGCAGTGATCGAAGGATTAGCATCAGGAAAAGTAAAACATTATGTAACAGATTTCCCAAGTGCAGAAATCGCTGGAGTAGATAAAGTGATCACAATTCCACACTTAGGAGCATCTACAGAAGAATCAGAAGAAAACTGTGCAGAGATGGCAGTGGATCAGTTGATGAATTATTTAGAGAATGGTAATATTGTCAATTCAGTAAACTATCCAAACTGTGATCTTGGAGAAGCAAGTGGAGCAGCTCGTATTACAGTACATCATAAGAATCTTCCAAATATGATCGGTCAGTTAACAGCGATCTTGGCAGCAGATGGACATAACATTTCCAATATGTTGAATAAATCCAAAGGTGAATGGGCTTATTCTATGTTTGACATGGAAAAGAAAGCACCAACAGAAGAGACAATCAAGAAAATGGAACAGATCGACGGAGTCGTTCGTGTTCGTGTACTATAGGAGAGAAAAAATGAGTGAAAAATTAAGAGTTGGTATTTTAGGTGCAACTGGAATGGTTGGACAGCGTTTTATTTCATTACTTGAGAATCATCCATGGTTTGAAGTTACAACATTAGCAGCAAGCCCTCGTTCTGCTGGAAAGACATATGAAGAAGCAGTTGGTGGACGTTGGAAAATGGATACTCCAATGCCAGAAGCAGTAAAATCTATGATCGTAAAAAACGTCAATGAAGTAGAAGAAGTTGCTTCTCACGTAGATTTTGTATTTAGTGCAGTAGATATGTCTAAAGACGAGATCAAAAAGATCGAAGAAGACTATGCAAAAACAGAAACACCAGTTGTATCTAACAACAGTGCTCATCGCTGGACACCAGATGTACCAATGGTAGTACCGGAGATCAACCCAGAACACTTCGAAGTGATCGAAAGCCAGAAGAAACGTTTAGGAACAACAAAAGGTTTCATAGCAGTAAAACCTAACTGCTCTATCCAGAGTTATGCACCAGTTTTAACAGCATGGAAAGAATTTGAACCATATGAAGTTGTTGCTACAACATATCAGGCAATTTCTGGAGCAGGAAAAACTTTCAAAGATTGGCCAGAGATGGAAGGAAACATCATTCCATACATCGGTGGAGAAGAAGAAAAGAGCGAACAGGAGCCTCTTCGTTTATGGGGACATATTGAAAACGGTGTGATCGTGAAAGCTGAAACACCAGTGATCACAACACAGTGTATCCGTGTACCAGTATTAAACGGACATACAGCAGCAGTCTTCGTTAAATTCAAGAAGAAACCAACAAAAGAACAGTTGATTGAGAAATTAGTAAACTTCAGCGGACTTCCACAGGAATTAGAACTTCCAAGTGCTCCAAAACAGATGATTCAGTACTTAGAAGAAGATAACCGCCCACAGGTAAGAGAAGATGTTGATTACGAAAATGGAATGGGAATCTCTGTTGGACGTTTAAGAGAAGACACTGTATATGATTACAAATTTGTAGGACTTTCTCATAACACAGTTCGTGGAGCAGCAGGTGGAGCTGTTTTATGTGCTGAGACATTAAAAGCGAAAGGATATATTACAAAAAAATAAGTATTGTAATGAATAGATAAACTTGCTATGATAAGAAACACGTAGAAATACGTGTTTCTTTCATGTTAAGCATATTTGTGAAATGGATATCAAAAGAAACACAAAAAAAAAAGAGGAGAGTTTATGTTAGCACAAATACAAGCGATGTTCGCAGTAGTGGACTTGGGCAAGATTAACTGGAATCAGTTTTTAGAAAAATATCTGGAAATTGCAATGAGTATCATAGGAAAAGTTATAGTATCATTTTTGATCATTGCAATTGGATTTAAATTGATTAAGATCTTAATTAAATTGTTAAAAACAACCCTTGAGAAGGCAGAGATCGATTATGGAGTTATCTCATTTTCCTGCTCATTCATAAGGATTGGATTGCGTTGTATTGTAATCTTTATGGCAGTTGCACATATGGGGGTAGAGGTAAGCTCCTTTATCGCATTATTAGGATCTGCAGGTGTAGCAGTAGGTTTAGCATTACAAGGAACACTTTCTAATGTAGCAGGTGGAGTTTTACTATTAATCCTGAAACCATTTCAGGTAGGAGATTACATCGTATTAACAGGAACCGACTGCGAAGGAGAAGTTGCAGCGATGGATATTTTCTATACAAAGCTTAAGACAATTGATAACCGAGTGATCGTCATTCCTAACGGAACGTTAAGCAATTCAAATCTGATCAACAACACAAAACAGGAACGAAGATTGATCGATATTGAAGTTGGGATCTCTTATGATGCAGATATTAAAGAAGTCAAAAGAATTCTTACAGACATAGCAAAAAATGAAAAAAGAATTCTTGATCAGGATGGAGTTAATATCTTTGTGAGCAGTTTAGCAGACAGCTCTGTCATGATGGGGATCAGGTGCTGGGTTCCAACATCTGATTATGTAGCAACCAAATGGGCGTTAAATGAAGAGATTAAGATTCGATTTGATGAGGAAGGAATCGAGATACCATATCAGAAATTGGATGTTTGTATTAAAAATGAAGTGTAATAATGTTCCGTGCGCAGCCGAGAATGTTCGCAGCATCAGCATTAATGGGAACGAGTCGCGTTTTGTTGCCCTTTCCGTGGAGTTCTACAACAGTATTAACAGAGAAACGTATGTGACCAGGGGTGAGATCTATCAGTTCCTGAACCCTTGCTCCACTTTCATACAATAACACCATGATTGCAAGATCACGAAGTTGATCATCTTCTTTCTGGTCTGGAATAGAAAAAAGAAGCTTTATCTCCTCCACCACCATGTATTCCACGGGCTTGACTGGTGCCTTTTTGAATGGTATCGACAAGACCCGAGAACTCTGTTCAAATCCGGCCGGATCACGATATTGGATGTATCTGAAGAAAGCGTGTATTCCAGCAAGCCGCTGGTTTCTCGTGCTAATACCGATCCCACGACTTGTTTCCAGATGGTGTAAGAAAGCTTCTATCCTTTCTACTGTGAAGTCCCTATATGACAGCTTCTCCGGAGGAAGGTTATACTCTGACTTAAAGAATTCCATGAGTTGGACAAAGACATCCCTATAAGAACTGATCGTATTAGGAGATGCCGCCACCTGATTCGGAAGATAATCAGAGAAATACTTTGTCAGATGATAGGGAAAATCATTCTGTCCTTTCATTTGCGACACCTCCATTCTCATCCTCATCATATTTGGGGAATAACTCGGGAGTGTAGGATGATGACTTGTCAAGAATGGAGCCAAAATGTTCGTCAAGCATCCTCAGATAGTATTCTGTCTCGGTTATGTGCTTATGCTCGAGATATACCGAAAGCAATGGCAGGGAGGTATACAGGTCAAATCCTTTTGCCTGCATCTGCTCAAGTGCTCTTACACAGAAGGTATGGCGCATGTCATGAAGACGCTGCCTCCCGCCGTCTGCACGGTGCGGAATTCCCGCCTCTTCCAAAAGGCTGTGGAACTTCTGGTAAAGCATGGATTCAGTATACCGCTTGCTTTTGGAACCGTGAAGCAGGTTTTCGTCCGGATCGGCACAGGTCAGATATTTGTCATTGTATTCCTGAAGCATACTCAGCAGAGAGTCAGAAACAACAATGATACGGCTCACATCATTTTTCCCGTGAAGAACAGTTATCTTCCCTATATCGAAGTCAACATGCTTAACCTTGAGGGACTGTGCTTCCGATTTGCGCAAGCCGCAACAGTAGTAAAGAAGCATTGCAATACGAAATGCATCATTGTCATAACACGGATTGTTTCCACACTTGCTTGAAAGGACAGAAAACATCCGATCAATCTCTTCCCGTGAAAAAACATAGGGGATGAAATCTCTCTTGAAAATACGAGTATCATCGTATCCCGTGTAAATGTTCTCATAGCCCATGGACACAAGGTATTTTGCAAAGTTCCGGAGTGTTGACTGACGTTTTTGCGTGTTCGTTTTCTTTTCCGGCGGCATGATCTTTGTCCATTCATCATACATCTCGCGGGTGATTTCAGGCTTGGCAATCCCCATATCTTTGAAGAATAAATCCATTCTTCTCAGATGATAAACAAAGGGAGCACTGATTTTAATTCCCTGAGCCTTTCTGTATTCAATGTATCTGGGAATGATATCCTTAAAGGGGCTGCAGGCCCAGGGGGATGCCGCGGACCAGGTGTCGCTTCAC
>OGZL01001777.1_pt1 | contig 16534 bp, 19 predicted proteins | sample 1576761 | NCBI WGS metagenome assembly OGZL01 (sample SAMEA3541595, study PRJEB24748) | human gut metagenome | biome: human gut; feature: human-associated habitat; material: faeces | place: China | collected 2012
GGCGGTAGAACTGCCGGTTGTCCTGAAAGGACTCCTTGGAATCCAGCGCCAGCAGCTCGATCTCCGCCATGGCCTTCAGCACGTTCAGCAGCGCCATTACCCGCGACCGGACGCCCTGATCCGGCAGGACGTTCAGGTTGGTGGGCTGCACAAGATAAAAGGTCAGCTCGCCGTCCGCAGTCTGAACGCCGCCTGCCACGATGTCCTCGATGCCCACCAGCTGGCGGGTGGACTTTTTTCTGTTTTTCATGTCGGTTCCCTCCACTCGTAGTATTGCTGCCCGAAAAAGAAAAACACTGCGGCGTGGCGCAGGAAATCCAGCATACTGACGCCGTCATGCCGAATGCAGAGAAAGGCCAGCGCCGCCGTGACCACCATGGGGACAATAGCGCCGGTCTGGGCCAGTGCCACTGCCGACAGCAGCAGTCCGATGCCGATAAACGCCACATCCCGCAGCGCCCACAGCCACAGCATGGGCCGAGCCGTCAGATTTTCGGGGTAAATATAAATTGCTCTCACCTCCTATGAGATGCAGAGCGGCCGCAGGTTTTCCTGCGGCCGCTCCTGTTACTTGGTTATTCCGTTTCTGCATTGTCCAGCGCATTCTCAATGAGCTGGATGAGGAATTGCTTCTGCTTGAGGTTGTGTGCTGCCAGATACTTTTTCAGTCTATCGAAGAGTTCTGCCGGGATCTGTACCGCCAAGGTCCGCTCTGCTTTCATTCCGCCGCCTCCTTCAAAGTGTTCGGTGAAGATGCGCTCCACATATTCTGCCAGCGTCGCCAGCTCCATTTCTTCTTTCTCTGCCATGATTTTAGCGTGAAGCTCTGCCGGTATCATGGCGCAGAGGTTCTTTTTGCCCTCCATCGGCCTGCTCCTTTCCTTGATTTTGCAAGCAAAACATATCGAAAGAAGTCATGGAAAGCTATTCACCAAACTCCACGAAGAAGCTATGTGAAATGGAAGCAATATCACCAAGGCGCCTATACCGCCCGCAGGACTGCGACGATCCGCCCCATGATGAACTCCACACAGGGGATCGCCACGCTGTTGCCCAGCGCCTTATAGCGGGCGCTGTCAGACGCGCCGGGGATATCCGTCCAGCCGTCCGGAAAGCCCTGTAACCGTTCGCACTCCAACGGAGTCAGGCGGCGGATGAGATAGGCGCAGGCTTCTGCCTGCTGGCAGACGAGGTCGGTGGCATCCTTATGCTGTCGGGCGCTCTGGGTGCTGACCACCTCGCAGTCCTTGAATTCATCCACCCGCTGACGGGCATAGACCGCGTGGCGATCCATAGCAGTCAGCGTATAGGCAAGCTCTTCCTGACAGCCGAGGCCGTTGCCGCCGTTCTGCGGCTGGCGATCCACGGTATTCCCGGCGATGCAAATAGTATCAGGCTCCTGCTCCACCAGCGGCACATTGTTTCCGCCTGTGCCGTAACGGGCTGACATCGTGGGCGCTACCTTGTGCGGGCCGGTGTAGCGGCTGTCGATGCCGTGATTTTCATATACAAGCGGCTGATGTCCATGCTCCTGCGCCCGCAGCGTACCAGACACATTCTCCGAGCATTCCATGACATTTCCGCCCTGATCGTTGAGACACAGGACAGACGGCATACAGTTCCCGCTTGCCGAGCCTTTCAGCGTAGGAGCCAACTCCTCGCCGTAGCCGATGCTTCCGGCAGACGCTCCGGCACCGGCAGAAAAACCGGCGGCTACAAAAGTCTGCTGCTTCATGCCGGGACTGGCTTGCAGCGCACCTGCAACGTTGTGCAGATCCCGCACTTCATCCCGCTGATTGGCGGCAAAAGCTGTAATTTCTCCTTCATCCGGCTGCGTCACAAAAGTTTGCATTTGCATATTGGTGGTTGCCATCAGCGCGCCGGACACGCCGTGCAGGTCAATGCCCTCGTCCCGCTGGTTGATGTGATAAGCATCCAACCCAGTAGGCTGACCATCCGGCCGCATAAGTCCTGCCTGTATCTTCAGTGCACGCGCCAGCTTTTTCGGCAATTCCTTGCCGCGCTCAGAAGCTCGGCGCAAGATACCCAGACAGGCTTTCGGGGTCAAATAGTATTTTGTCGGCGGATCTGCCTGCAAAATCTGCGACAAGGAAGATCCTTTTGCGTCGCTGGGCGACACCCCAGTATTGAGCGTCGAGGCACCGCCACGCCAAGGAGAAATCATCTCCCAATAGGATTCGCCCAGCAGATTGCCATGACCATGGGTAAGGTCCAGGGACATGAACGGAATCGCACTTAACTCGGACAATTTCTTCGAGGACGATCCGGAAATCTTCGCCCTTGGGCGTTCCGCTGGAAAAGGCTCCGGGGACGTTCTCCCACAATAAGTATCGAGGTCGTACATGGATATCTGCTCTGCCTCGTAATTGGTCTGCATATCTCATCTCCTTTACCAGCCTGACCTGCTCCATAAAAAGGCCGGAGCGTGCGCCGGCTAATCCGGCTCTCGCTCCGGCCACGGACAGGTCCTGGCACGGGCTGCCGCCGCAGATGATATCCACAGGCGACAGTTCCGCGCCGTTCAGTTTCGTAATGTCGCCCACATGGATCATGTAGGGAAATCGCAACTTTGTGACCTCGATAGGGAAGGCTTCGATTTCCGATGCCCACACCGGCGTAATGCCGCTGCGGATGGCAGCCAAAGGAAACCCGCCGATGCCATCAAACAGGCTGCCCATCGTCAGCACACACTCACTATTCATTTTACCGCCGCCACCACCGTGCGGGTTATATTCACCGCACTTTGGGCGGTATACACGGCAGACATGATGTTGGCTTTTGTGGTGGTGTCCAAGCCAAATGCCCCTGCGATACGGGGGATCTCTCCGGCCGAGAGCATCAAGCCAAGCCCCAGCAGGGCATGATCCTTGAATACCATCAACCCTGCCACAAGGATGGTCGCCTGCAAAAATGCCGTCAGGCATAGGCCGATGACCTGCTTGCACCACTGGATGAAGCCGTCCCCATAGCCTCGCGGTACGCTGAACATATACAGGCTCCCCACGGCAATTTGGATGAGCAGGATGCCACCGCGCTTGAGATTGGCAAAGAAGACTTTGATGACCGCGTAGGCCATAAGTGCAAGGCAGAAGATAACCATCAGTCCGCTGGTCACCGGCCCGAAGCCCCGCAGTGCGATAGACGCGCCTGTCGTCAGGCTCTCCACGGCGTCAAAGTCCGCCAGCGCTTCCTTTGCTACATCTCCGATGCCGCGTGTGCCATAGCCGGTGATACCTGCGGTCAGATCCGCCTGCAGCGACACCGCCAGCGCGTACAGCTTCACCGGCACTTGGGTAAAAAGGGAGACGGCCAGAAAGCCTTTCATGGCGTTCAAAGCCGTCTCTTTTACATTGCCCCGTCCTGCGGAGTATTCCACGCCAGTCTCGAAGCAGGAAACCACCAGCCCTATGGCGTACAGCGCCCAGCCCAAATAGGAGAAGAACAGCACCACGCTCTGCACCCAGCTCATGTCAAAAAGCTCTGCGCCCATGCTGCCCATCTCCGCGAAAAAGTTGCCGAGAAAGCCCACGATCTGACCGTAGAACCAGTCCACGATCTGGCCCAGAACCGTTTCGGCTACAAAATCCCAGATAAATATTTTACTTCACCTCCCGCAACTAAAAAAGCACCCTGCCGCAGCAGAGTGCTTTCCAGTGGATATTTAATTGTTATGTTCTCCCTTGATGCCGAAAATATGGTACATATAGTTGGTTCTGGCATCGGCAATATGGTAAATCAATACAGATTCCTCCACAATGCGGTAGATACAGACATACTTCCCAATGAATAATGCCCGAAAGCCATACCGTCCCAGCAGTTGGGTCTCTTTTAAAACGCCTAACTGGGGAAAGGTTTCCAGCTTCCTTACCGAAGACAATATCATTTTGGCAAATTTTTCCGCAGATTGCGTACCGACTGTGTTTTTATGATACAGCAGCAAATCCCTGTATTCCAGTTTCGCTTCATACAGCCATTCAATCCGCATCCAAGACCTCCTGCGTCAGGCGCTCCATATCGTCCATAGAGGAGGTTTTTGCTCCCGCCAATCGGGATTGTTCCCGCTGCAGCAGCATATACAGAAGGTCAAGCTCTTTCTCCCGCTTCTCCCAGAGATCCATCGGGACAAAAACCATCTCGCCGTCGCCGTTCCGTGTCAAATAGATAGGCTCCTGTTTTTCCTTCGCCAGCCGAACCATTTCGTCATACCCGTTGCGCAGGGAAGTTGCCGAACGAATCATCATTTTACTCAGCTCCTCTCGTTGCTTAATTATGCCTTTATTATAAACGAATTATTCCTGCACGTCAAGAAGGACTGCTAAACTTGGGGTATCACGCTTTCTTCTTCACATCGTCTGTTCCCACGCTTGGTCGGCAGACTGGTCCATATCCTGAAACACCTCCAGATAGTCAGACACCGCAGTGGACAGCACCTCATAGTCCTGCCGGGTAGGATGATACACATACCAGTCTACTTTCCCGGAGTCATCCCAGATGTGCGGCTCCACGCCGTTTCGAAAGTTGTGATTGGCGGTCATCTTCAGCCCCAGCAGGTCTGAGAAGCGAAGGCGCAGGGGGTCCACCTGTCCCTCGCTGCGGTTGAGGATCGTGATCTGCAGGGCATTGTACTGACTGCCGATCATGCCTGTGACGAATTGGATCTTTGCCCGGTTCATCTCACCCAGACGCACATAGCAGGCTCTGTCCACATAGGTGGCATCGGGATAGCAGCTCCCAACGATTTTCCGAAGCTCCTGTTCGTAGAAGGTTATCACCTCACACCCCTACAATGTCCCACACATACAGCGGCGCGGTGAGGGTGAATACCAGACAGGCGAACAGGATGGCGGGAGCCGTCCATTCAAACTGTCCTGTTTTCCGATAGTCAAAATAGCTTGTACCCACCTTCACAAAGAAAAACACCGCCAGGATCAGGTCGATGGCAGGGAATACCACGTTGTTCACCACCGTCTTGATCTGCCCGGATGCCGTCTGCCATGTACCCTCCACCGCGCTGGCCACATCGCCGGTGCCGGTGGCATAGGCCGCCACGGAGAACAGCCAGCACAGCAGCGCTGTTACACCCAGCAGCACTGCGGCGCGTTTTACCGTTTTCATCGTCATTCCTCCTTCACATCGTCATTTCCTGTGTCATCTCCGTCTGCTCCTGCCGCAGCTGCGCCAGCTTCTCTGCCGCCCAATCCGGAATGCACTCGTCCCGGATAACGCCTACGAACTCACTGCGATTCCAGCGGGTCGTTTCGCCATCCACGAGACAGGTGCAGAGTACAGACCTCCCACGGGCGTGGGGTAGGCAGCCAAAGCCGCTATGGGCCAGCCAGAGCTGGTTCTCCGGCTGCCAGCAGTCCTCCCGCAGTGTGTCCGGTGACAGCACCAGCACCTTGCCGGTGAAGTCCTGCTCTCCGGTATCTGGCAGGCAATGCTCCGTGCCAAACAGGTGCAGCCGCGCCAGCTCTCCGCGGTAGTCGCTGACAAAGCCGTCCAGCACGGCGGGATGGCTGTTCACCACGAAGGTCAGGCGGTGTCCGCCGTCGGAGGGGATGAATATCCTCCGGCTCCACTGCTTGTTGACCTCGTGATACCGCCCGTCATAGGCATGCTCCTGCAGGGTATTGGCCAGCACGAAGCCCACCCGTTTGTAGCCGTATTGGTCGATAACGCTTTTGGCGCAGCCGTCCTTCAGGTGCATCCCATCAAAATCCCGTCGAATCGCCAGCTCTATGGCCCCGGCGCAGGCGCAGTTGGCGCGGAAGTTGGCGCGCCACAGCTCCAGCTCGCCCCGTTCTCGCGCTTCCTTGGCCGTGTAGGGATACATCCCCTCATTCAACGGCATAGATCACATCTCCCTCCGCCAGATGGTGCGCCAGCTGTGCCGGACAGCAGCCGCAGTTCAGCAGCAGGATCAGCACATCGTCCGGCACCGCGTCCAAGTCAAAATCCTCGTCATCCCTGTCGCATTCCGCGATGCACGGCGCATGGCACACAGCCGTCAGCACCTCCACAAGCTGTGAAGCCGCTTCGCACAGTCCCGCCAGCGCGTCCACCATCTGCTCCGCCGTCATCTTCTGGGGCATCAGCAGGATCAGGCTTCGCGTCATCTGCGCGGACAGGTCTGCGCCGTCCAAGCCGTGCTCTGCCAGTTCTTCCGCGGGGATGGTCAGCCCGCGCTGATCCACTGTCATTTCGTTTTTCATGTTCATTGTCCTCCTATTTCATGTAAAGGCCGGTGGGGAATATGCACCAACCGGCAGGCTTTTCCGTTGCTGTCATAATCGTCAAAGAGCGTCATCTGCGGCGCGAAGATCCGGGGATCGTAGTTGGTCATGATGTATTCCGCGTAGGTATCGTTTTTCTTCTTGGACTGGCTGTTGGGGCGCTCCACCTCGTAGATAAAGAAGTCATCGTACAGCTCGCGGATATATGCGCAGTTGTTATAGGACACCATGGCGAATCCCTTATGCGCCGCCAGCGCGTCATGGAGCCGCTGGTGGTCACTGCGGGGAAACTCCACCGTGTAGCACTCCGCCTCATAGTAGGGCGGGTCGCAGTAGATCACAGTCTGGGGATCGTTGCGGGCGGCGATGATGCTCTCAAAATCACGGTTTTCCAGCGCCACATCCTTCAATCGACGGGAACACTCCCAGATCTCGTGGAAAAAGCGCCGGATGTCGCAGGATGCCGTGCCATAGCTGCCGCCGCTGCCGTTATAACTGTAACGCTGCAATTTATAGAACGCCGCCGCGCGGCGCACATCTCCCAGCGCCGCGCGCTTCAGCAGCAGCCCCTTGACCTCCGCCGCCTGCGATGCCGGGAGCATGACCTCCGCCAGCTCCAGCTGCTTCTGCATATACTCCGCGGTGAAGTCCTCACCCTGGAGGAACCGCAGCAGCACATCAAACTCATCATGGGCATTGACGGGGAGAAATTCCAATTCCCGCACCAGCTCCAGCGGGCGGTACTTCACGCAGAAAAACAGGTTATACAGGTCGTGGTTCAGGTCGTTGTAGATCTGCAGGCAGCCCTTCGGCACGGCGGTGTTCAGCGTGATGATGCCGCTGCCGCCGAACACATCCACCAGCGTTTGATAGCGGGTGGGCAGCAGCATCTGAATGGCCCACATGAGCTGCGCCTTGCCGCCCACCCATGGGATGAGCTTTTTCGTGCGCTCCTTCATTCCCCGAATTTCTCCAGCGCACGCTCCAAGCCGCTGATGGCGGCGTCCAGTCCCTTGCGCATCTTCTCCAAGGTGCGGATGGTGTCATAGACTTCGGCGGCGGTCTCCGCGTAATAGTAGCCCCGCTGGTCTGCCGCGATGGGAACGGTATCCCGGCGCAGGCGATTTACCCGCTTCCGCAGCTCGTTGCCGCTGATGGCCAGCGTCCGTTCCAGCTCCCGGCTGCTAACGGCGTTTTTTCGCCCCTTATATCCGTTCTCCAGATATCTGGCGATGGTTTCGTTTGTCACTGTCATGCTCCTTTCCGGCGGCCGCTCACCGAAAAGGGCGCAAACAGAGGGACCGCTGCCCCTTTTCGGTGAGCGGTCCCTTTGTTATCGTTGTTTGTCTGTCAGCGGCGGCACTCTCTGCGGCCACAGGGTCTGGTACGCCTTGGCGCAAAAAATACGGCGGCGGCAATCACTGCCGCGATGATGCAAATCGCTTTTTTCATAGTGTTTTTCTCCTTAATCTTGTAGTCTTTCGCACACCGCCACATACCGTTGCTTTCCGCCGCTGGCGTAGGGGTGGCAGGTCAGCAGCGTCAGCAGGTCGCGGTTCGGTTGAATTTTGATTTTCTCTACCTCGTGGGGCTGGATGATCTGAATGTCGGCCACTGTGTAAGTCAGCGTTTCCCATAGATTCGTCAGCGTAACGCTGTCGCCCACAGCCAAGCGGTCGATGTGCCGGAAGTAGTCCGCACCGCGCCAGCCCCGGTGTCCGGCAATGACGCAGTTGGTGCTATTGCCACCGATGGGCGCGGAGGTATTACCCAGCACCGCCGCACCTGCGGCAAGGTGAGCGTCGGACGCGCCTAAGTAAATGGGCATGGTCAATTCCATAGCCGGTATCTCCAACACGCCTATGATCTCATCTTCGATGCCGTAGGTGGTCAGGTCGGCGGCAGGCTCCTCACAGGCTTCGAGGTCGGTGAGGTTGCACTGCTTTTCCGCGTAAAGCTGCCGGTTGTACTCCTGTAGAGCCGCCAACAGTTCGGGGTACTGTTGCTCCGGCTTCCGTTCTTCGAGGAAGCTCTGCACGGCCTCATCCGTGTTGGCTTGCAGCCTGTACCCTGTAACCACCGGCCACAGCATGACGCAGATACCCGCCACGGCCAGCAACGCCGCCAGTACAAAAGGTGTCTTACGCATGGCGCATCCTCCTTCTTACCAAAAAGTAAGCACCGCCAACCACAGCCACCGCGCCAAGGCCGATACCCAAGCCAGTGAGGTAGTGCCGCGTCCACGAGGATGCCGCTGGCTTTTCTGCGGCGGCAGTCGCTTCCTGCTCCGGCACATAAGGCACCCGATGGCCTCGCACCAGTAGCCGGTGCGTGTTGATGCCAAACGGCGTGCAGGTCACCAACGTGACAAAATCCTTGCCAACCGCAATTTGCAGCAGACTCGTGTCCGTGGGCAATACCGTGTTGATGCTGTCCACTTTGTATGCCAGCGTATCGCCCAGCACATGAATATAAAACGTGTCGCCCACTGCAAGCTGGTCGATGTCCGAAAACAGCTTAGAACTCGCCAGCCCACTGTGCGCCGACAGCACCGCATGGGTGCTGCTACCGCCCACCGGCAGGGATGTCCCTACCACATGACCCACGGCACGCTCCAGCGTTTCCGCGTCCGTGCCGTGCTGCACGGGCAGATACACGTTGATTTTAGAGATGTCCACATAGGCCATGACGCCGCCCACCGTGAGCTGCTGGGCATAGGCCAAGGGAGGGGCGGATACCCCTCCCTCGGTAATGGTCGCCGCGCCGGACAGCATAGCATTGTACCGCTCTGCGGCTTCACGCTGGGCGGTCAGTTCAGCGGCATCGGTATCCTCAATGGCGGCGGTATATGTGGTTTCAACGTCTGAATGATATTTCTCACTTACCAGCTCTCCCGCCAGTGGATAAAGCATCAGCCCCAACGCCGCAACGCCGCAAGCCGCCGCCAGTAGCCAGCGTTTCACTGCTCATTCTTGTGCTGCTTACGGCTGCGGATCACGATAAATGCCGCCGCGCCCAGCAGCGCCACGCCGCCGATGGTGAACATCCACGTGCCATAGCCGCCGGTCTTGGGCAGATCGAAGCCGGGGTTGTTGACCACGGTCAGCGGCACAATGGCGTTGCCATCCGTCATGGTAACGTCCTTGCCGTTGACGGTGGCGGAGGCCGTCAGCAGCTTGGTGCCGCACTGCTCGCACTGGCCGTTCTCGCTGGCCTTGATAACGATTTTGACCGCTTCCTTCAGCAAAATGTAACCCTTGTCGGTGGCAATTTCGGTCAGAGAATAGGCATCGTCCTCCAGACCCTTGACTACGATGTGACCCTGTGCATTGGGAACGAAGATGGTAGCGTCGGTCTTCTTGGCGGCAAAGCCCTTGGCGTAATACACGCCGTCCTTCTGTTCGGCGATGATATAGCAGTCGTCAGTATCGTTGTGCAGCCGGAACTTCACGTTCCGCACATTGCCGCCGTTGTCAGAAAACTGCTTGAGAACGTCAATGCCGTAGGTGTAGACATGGCAGCAATCCTTGAGGGTATCAAAGTAGGTGTTATTCGTTCTGCGCCACGTCAGTTCAACCTCGTTGGGGTTGTCGGTATCTCCCATCTTGGCATCTGCAGTCAGAGTAGCAGCGTAGGTGAGGCGCATGGTGCAGTCAGAGTACCCACGCTTCACGCTGTCGATGTACACGGTGGCCGCCTCGTTGATCTCGCTCAGACCTGTATCGGTCATGCGGATGGCCATAGTGTTGGCCGCGTCATCGTAAGCCACGGCGAATTTGCCGGAGCTTTCATCCCAAGTGGTGATCTTATCGGTGCAGCCAGCGTCCTTGAAAAACTCGATAACCACATCGTTCTTATTGTAGCGGATACCCCTGCTCAGTGTGTCCACATAGGTGTACTCGCTCAGAGCCGATGCCTTGGAGGTGATGGTGGGCAGGGTGCTGATGATCTGATAATCCACCGTGTCGCCCACGGAGGCGGACGCGGTATGTGCGTAACCATCGGTAGTGTCGGTCGGGCTGCCGGTATTCTTGCCGGTGGAGTTCTTGGCCTCACGCACGGTCTTTTCGAGGTCAGGATTTCCGGTCTGATTCTTGGGGTAAACGGTCACATCGTAATTCCACGCCGCGCCATCAATGGTGGTCATGGGCAAAGACACGAAGAAAGGATTGCAGGTGGAGGTCACGTTTTCAGGGACTCTGGTCTCTACCACCAGATACAATCCCTGCTCCATATCAGAAGCGGAGGTGTGTCCGGTGGCATCCGTTTCGGGCATGGCCACGCCGCCGTTCTTCATGGCGGTCTCCAGCGCATTTTTCACGTTCGTGGCATTGGCAGCCAGCGCAGCGGCCAACTTATTATTAAGCATATCGCTGGTGAAGTAGTTGACGCCGTTCTCAGTCTTGTGAGCGTCTGCGTTGGTCAGGTCGATGGCAGACAACACGGCGGAGCTGCGATCACTGTTGTCGAAGCCATACAGCATGCCCACCGTGCGCTGACCGTCCACCAATTCATTGTTCATGGTGATGTCAGCGACGCGGAGGTAGGTAAACTCCACGCCCTGCACGGCGTATTTTGCCAGCTTGTCGATGACGGCGTTGTCATGCAGACCGGTGCTGACATAGGATGCCGCGTCCCACGCGCCGTCCTTGCTGGCCGTGGTGATGTCGTACTTATAGATATTCAGGGACGCCTTTTTCGTGGGGTCAATGGTGGGTTCCGCGGCGAACGCCGTGGTCATCAGGCCGATGACCATAAGCGCCGCCAACAGCAGCGCCACTACGCGATGGATCTTTTTCATGTTCAGTTGTTCTCCTTCTTAAATTCAGATTTTTTGCAAAAATAAACACCCATGCCCAGCATGAGTGCCGCAAACAGGATGGGTGCAGCGAAGCCCCTGCCGCCCGTAAACGGCAGCACAAAGCCTGCGTTGTTGCAGAGGGTCACGGTAATATCCGGCGCAGCCGCCGTCAGTGCATCCACCGACACCGGCTCGGGCAGCAGGATATAACCAGCGGGTGCTTTAAGTTCGGTGACGCGATACTGCGCCCCGAGCGCAAGTCCCTCCCACTTGGCGATACCGTCCGTGCCTGTGGTGGCCTTGCCGTCCTCCGTCCAAGTTTTACCGTCTGTGGAAGTCTCCAGCAGCAGCTCCGCACCGGCAAGCGGCCCGCCTGTGGCGTCGATCTTGCGGATGGTCAGACTGCCCTTGGCAGGCGTGTTCTCACGTGTGACCTTCACATGGAGATTTTCACTGGTCAGGCTGAACTCGTACCTGGTGTCATCCAGCAGATAGCCGCTTACGGAGCTGATCTCCTGATAAGCGTACTTTCCGGGCTTCAGGTCGGAGAAGGTCACCTTGCCGTTGCCGTCGGTGGTGCCATCCGCGATCTTGCTGCCGTTGGCGTCGAAGAGCCGGTACACCACACCGGCCAGCGGCTGTCTGGTTTCGGCGTCTACCTTCAGGATCTCGATGCTGCCCTTGGCCAGTGCGTTGGTACGCTGCTCGGCGATGTGCAGCGCCGATGTGGAGATGGTGGCCGTGTATCTGGTGCTGTCCACCACATAGCCCTCCGGCGCGCTGATCTCCTGATAGGAATAGCTGCCCAGCGGCAGGTCGCTGAATACCGCCCTGCCGTCCGCGCCGGTGGTCACGTCGGCCACTTTATTGCCGCTGGCGTCAAACAGCCGGTAGGTGACGCCTGAAAGTGCTGCACCAGTATCGGCGTCCACTTTGTTGATGGTGAGAGAACCCTTCTCCTCCACGATGTTGACCTTAAAATGCACATACGCCCACACGGGGTCGGGCAGGGTGGTCAGCGCGGCGCAGGCCTGATAATTGCTGCCGTTGCTGGGTTCCAGCAACACGGACTCCGTGCCCTCCACGTCCAGCGAGTAGCCGTAATCGCTGCTGACGCAGCCGTTCAGCTGCGCTCCGGCCTCCTTGGTGGCCGTGACCGTCAGCACGTTGCGCCGCTGGCTGATGGTCACACCGCTGATGTTGGCGCGAAAACGATACTGCGACAGCACGCCGTTGGTGTCGGTGGCCGTCCCGGTGTACTGGCTGCCGTCCCACGTCAGTTGGATAGCATTGCTGTCCGAAAGCTGATTGCGATACCGCACCGCAAAGCTGGGGATCGTGCCGTGCTGCATGATGCGGTCGATGATGATGTCATACGCCACCGCCACATCGTCGCCGGCATAGTGAAACAGCTCCTTGCAGGTGGTGTCATACAGCGTGTAGGGGTACGTCGTGCCGCGGTAGCCGCAGACGAACTCCCAGATGATGGCCTGCGTCGCAAGCTGCGCACAGTCCGGGTGCATATCGAAGCCGTAGTTGCCGCCATAGCCGTAGGCCATGGCCAGCGTCACGGCGTACCGCTGGTTCCAGCTCAGCCCGCTCCATCTGACGGAGGAGTATTCGGCGTCGCCCTGGGGCGAACGCACAGCCGGCTCCATGCAATAGGCGGGCACTGTTGCGCCGGTATCGTCCCGCGTGAAATATTTCAGCTTCGTGCTGGTAAATGCACCCCATTGGGACACCGGCGTCTTGTCCTCGTGGTAGCGATACTCGTTGCCGCCGCTGATGGTGCCGGTGACGGTCTCGGCGTGGGCCGTCACGATGGACAGCCCCATGAGCGCCGCCAGCAGGCACACCAGTGTCAGCAGCTTTGGAATGGTTTTCTTCATGCAATGTCCTTTCTCCCAACGCAAAAGGCCGGCAGCTTTCGCTGTCGGCCCTCTGGTGGGTATTCAATTTTATCCGTACAGCACCACCACGATATACTCGTCCGATGCCGCGTTGTAGCGCACGGTGCAGTTGAACCGTGCGTAGGCACTGACCGTGTCCGCGCCGTCCATGGCTGCAAGGTAGTCAAAAGTGGCTTCCACGTTGCCCCGCGCCGCACGGTTCAGCGCCTCCTGCCCGCCGTTGGCCGCCAACCACGCCACGCTGTCCGCCGTGCCGGGGAAGTAGCTGGAATCGGCAGTCGTCATGGTGGTGTCGATGGTCACACCGTACTGCGCCTGCGCATACTCGTTGCCCGCCCGCACCGCCTCCGCCACGGAGTAGATGTTCCCTCTGGCCGCAGTCGGCGCAGGGTCAGGCTCGGGCGTAGGTGCAGGTGTCGGAGCGGGTTCGGGTTTAGGCGCCGATGTAAGTGTAGGTGCAGGGTCTGATTTGGCCTCTGACTTGGATGCCGCTGGCGCTTCAGACACAGCAGGCCGCCCCGCTTCGGCGGATGCAGGCTGCTTTTCGACTGCCTTATCCGCACCCTTTGGCGCATCCATTTGCTCGGCAGGCTTTGCCGCGTTCGCATTGTCCCCGGCTTCTGTGCTTTCGTCCGCTGCCTCCGCCTTTGCTGGAATCATCGGCGCTTCCTTTTGTTCCTGCGTCACTTGCGGGATTGTCTCGGTTTCTGCTGCAATCGGTGCCTGCCCGCAGGCAGACAGGAGCAACAGGATACTCATTAGTGATACTGTGATCTTTTTCATCTGTGCTATCCTCCTTTGTGTTTTTGGTAGCACAAACAACTATCACACAACTGCCCACAAGTCAACGGAAAGACGCGAAGCGGCGGAAACAAAATAGGGAGGCCCTCTGGCACTGACGTTGCCGCTCATGCCGGACCTCCCATATCCATCTGTTTTTCCTGCGATGGAGACAGCATCGGCTGATAATCCGCGCGATGCAGCAGGCCGTAGGGTGTCAGCGCGGCGTTGTCATGCCGGATCACCTCGTTTCCGTAGGCGAAGAGATTTACATGGGGAATCAACTGCTCTGCCGCGGCATCGTCCAGCAGAAAGCGCAGCTGGTCTACGGCTGTCTCTTGCGGTGAGCTGATCTCCGGCGTAAGGATGTATTCGTCCATGCGCTCCGCCAGAAGGATAGCCGTTCCGATGTCCTGTACCTCAAACTGCTCCAGCAGTGCTTTCAGTTTTGGGAGCTGTACCTGTCGGGCAGGGATATTCTTCACCGCTTTGGCAAACTCATTGAACGCTTCCATTTCCATGGGCAGATCAGCAAATTCTGCCGCGTAGGGGATGATGCCATCGTAGTCGAGCACAACGGTATTTTCCCATTGCAGCGTGCCCAGCCGCCCCTGCGCTTCCTCTAACTCTTTCTCTGAGGCGGGGAGGTTCAGCGTTACCGTGCGGTCATCCCCGTAATCCGGGTGCAGGCCGAGGGTCAGCCGGAAGAGGTATCCCGGCTTTTCCGGCAGCTCTCTGGGGCAAGGCGGTGCTGTCAGCAATCCACCGTCCCGCACCACATAACAGCCGCCTACATAAACGCCGCCCTCGCCGGTGCGGAGCGCCTTGCCGATCCTTGCGAAGTCCAGCATGTCAAATACCGCATCCGATATGCCCTCCAGCTCCGGCACAAAGTCGTTTTCCGCGTAAAAGCGTCCAAGCTGTGCATCGTCCGCGGTATCCACTACATGGCAGCAATCCGCACCGGCGCTGACCGCCAGATCCCGCAGCTCCTGCATAGTGATGATACCGCCGTTGGACTGTACCTTTTCCTGCACTGCCATCTCCAGCAGCCCCCGATAGGCGATGCCCTGTGTCGTATCCAACCTTGCCAACTGTCCGGCGAGGTCGTTTAACTCGTTGAGGCCGATATCCATATTGACCAGATGAGGCGCAAGTGCATCGAACCTGTAATACTTGTCGATTTCCAGATATAACGTTTCGCCGTCCTGCAAGCGCACCTTGTCCATTGCGTCCCACAGCGCCCACGGGGAAGCGGGCAGGTCGAGCTTTGCGTGCGCTTCGTTATCAGGGACGCCCTCTTTTGCCAAATACACGCCGAAGATATTCTTATCCAAGGGTCATCCCTCCCATCTGCGGAGCGTCCTGCTCATAGCTGGCAGGGTTTGCGCCAGGAACATTCCAGCCGTGTATGCTGCCGCATTCCATGGCAAGCCGCTGCGCCTGCGTCACGCCGAGGCGCTCATTGTTGTAATCGGCCAGTTCCCGGTTCTGCGCGGGATCATCTGTAGACCAGTCACTGGGATAATAGCCGCTTTCACCGCGCTTGATGCAGATGAGTGCGCCGGTAGATGCCAGGATAGAGAAGCACAGCTCCGGCAGACCTTCCGCCAGCTTGGGAGCAAACAGCTCTTGCTCCGTCTGAATGCTCCACTGATCCGAGTTCCAGAAGTGGATATATAACTCGCTTCCACCATCCACGCGGATCTCTTGCTGCTCAAAGCTCTCGCCCCAGCCGTCCGACGCCTGCCCGGTGATAAAATTTTTCAGGGTGTCCATCTCTGCTGTGCTCAGTCCTCCGGCAACGCGGCACTCCGCCACACCCCAGAGCTGCCGATCCCGGCTTTCCACGGTGAATACGGCGGAATGTACCTTTCTGTCGATGCTGTCGGCCACATCGTACCAGTGCATGAGGCCGCGTTCCGTTTCCTCCGGCATCCGATTTTTGCCCAGCGCCGCCGTGATCTGATCCTGATAGCCCCGTAGTTCGTGACCCTCCAGCAGCTCACTGTATTCATCCATATCGCCGTATTCGTTCGGCGCAAAGAGGTCAGCGGTCAGGGGCATATACAGCTTCAGCGTGGTCAGCTTCGGCGGCAGCACGGAGAAGCTGTCCTCGCCGGGGACAAGCGCCAGCGTCCTGCCGTTGTCCCATTTCATATGGAGCTGGCCGATGTCATCCACGAAGTCCACCTCACCCTCTGTACCGGGCACGATGGGCGCGTAGGGATCGTCCATACTGTTGAGCCGGATGCGGGTTCCGGGCGGATATTGCTCCTTGATGAATTCCACCATTTTTCTGTCCATGTTCACATACCTCCGAAAGTCATGCCCGGTTCGGGCGGATTTTGGTAGTCATCTAACTGGCGGGGATTCTCCTCGCCATAGAAGTCGTAGGCCATATCGTCCACCGCCTTGCGGACAGCGGGATCGTTCGTCAGCACTTCGTAGTGGAAGCCGGTGGTGGGGCGGTACGGCAACTCCTCACGCACGCAGCGGAGGAACTCGTCCGCACTCGTAAATTCCTGCGTGTCGCCGTTGGCGTAGGTCGTGCGACCGACCAGCGGCTTGTCCTGCGCCATGTTCTGCCGCTGGACATCCAGATCATAGGCCGTCAGATACCCGTTATAGTCACCAGGGGACGGATTACAGCGCAGGCAGTAGCGGTAATGCTCGGTTTCCACGATGTAGCCGTAGTTTTGTGTCCAGCCGCCGCTGATTTTGCCACCGCGGGCATAACAGAAACGCTCCATGGCAAAGCGGTTTTTCAGCACACTCTCCCGCAGCGT
>OGZL01001779.1_pt1 | contig 16518 bp, 8 predicted proteins | sample 1576761 | NCBI WGS metagenome assembly OGZL01 (sample SAMEA3541595, study PRJEB24748) | human gut metagenome | biome: human gut; feature: human-associated habitat; material: faeces | place: China | collected 2012
TAGTACGTTCGCGCGCCATTCCGGAATATTCATGCCCAAAGTCCCAGAAGTACTTAAAGGTCTGCTTCTGTACCAATGTCAACAAGTCCTCATCAGGGATACGCTCAAACTTGTCTGTATCATCCATTCCTGTCTTAATCATACAAACCTTGCCATTGGAAAGCAGTGTCCCGGAAGTGGATTTCACCCCCGGATTGACAATCAATTTATACGATGACAAGACTTTAAAGCCTCCCTTAGGAGTCACCGATACTTTTTTCTCTTGCAGGAACTCATAATCGCAGCTTACAGGAAGCTCCTCATGTTTCAAAGCAATATTGTTACGGGCTGAAGCCTCATCTACAGCATCCGAGAACTCCAAAACAATGGCTACATTGGGAGCAACATTCTCAAATGTCTGTTGGTTTTGTTGGTCACCCACAATGATATTCTTCAACTCGAAAGGCTGATTCACTTCAGGTTGATTATCACCACTGCACGCAACCAACAAAAGACATACTATGAAATATAATACTTTCATCCTATCATCAGATTAAAGTGTAGCTTCATTCTTTTCCAGAGTAAATACTCTGAATTTCGGTTGCCGTCAACACCTTGTCATATAAGCGGAACTGATCAAGCTGACCGGGAAAGTTCTTTGCCCAGGTTTGTGCTCCTGCACCCGAAGTAAGACTCGGAGTAGTGCTGAACTGAAATGCACCAACAGCCAAAGAAGCGCCTACATTATTAAACTTCAATTTCCCACAATCTGGCAATTCTTTGGTAAAGACACCCTCACCATTACGATAAACAGTAATGGTAGAAGTATTGCCATCATACACAAAAGCCAGATGCACCCATTCGCTACCAAAAATATCATCTATTTTTGCCTCAACCCATCTTTCATCATTCTCTTTTGCTGTCTGATTGAAGATATGAACCTTGAAAAATGCCTGAGTCTCGCTATTATTATTCTCCAAGAAGATGTCGAAGTTGCCCCAGAATTTAATAGAGTTAGGGATAGAGAACAAACCTTGCGCAGAAGTATTCTTAGTGGTTCTCATCCAGAAAGCTACAGTCAAATCACCGATAGTGGGCATGTTATTTTCCAATATAGAAGGAGTCTTGGCCAAAATGTAAGCATTCTCAGCACCTTGATAGGCCATGCCAGCGATTCCGTCTTCCGCAAACTTGGCATTACCGTTATCTGCTACCAAAAATCCCCATTCACCTTTATCCCGAATGTCCTCTTCATCAAAAGGAAGATACATCTTCAAAGGGGTAGTAGGTACTTCACCTGTACTCTCAGGGTAGTCGAAAGCAGGATGATCCATATCCTGAAAACAAGACTGCATACACAATGCAAACAGGCAAGAAGCCACAGATACTATATATTTTTTCATAAGTAGTTAGTACATTTATAGATTAATAATTGGGATTTTGAACCAATACACCATTCGACTTGTCAATTTCGTCTTGCGGAATGGGCAACAAAGCATGTCTGTCTTGATAACCGGTCTTGCCTACCGCATGAAGTACCTCTTTAGCAATACCCCAACGAACCAAGTCGTAGAAACGGTCGAACTCCATACCTAACTCAACACGTCTTTCATGACGAATGGCCTCACGCAGTTCATTCTGGTTGTTGGTCGTCACTTCCGGTAGAATTCCGATATTATTGCCACGAGCACGAGCGCGCACCATCTCCAAATAGTTACGGGCAGAAGATAAATCACCCAATTCACAAGCAGCTTCGGAAGCCATTAATACCACATCAGCATAACGTATCAGACGAATATTTACCCAATATCCTCCCTTTGTGAATTTCAAACGCATCGCCGGGTCCGTATATGCCTTCTTGTTAAAGTATTTAGCTATAACATCAGCATTCGAAATAGGTTTCTCACCATAAGGCTTGTTAGCAGGTATGGACTCTGGATCGTCCTTGCCGTTGCGTATAAAATAAAGCAAAGTTTCGTCTTTTCTCGGATCTCCCTCTTCAAAAGCATCTGCCAATTCTTGAGTAGCGGTGTGTTGCCCCCAACCGAGATTCCACTCGCCTGCGCCACGTACACCCTGAACGGAAGCAAACTGGCTTCCTATGTCATTAGAACCTGGTTGTGATTCTGTTGCCGTACATTGCAATTCAAAAACAGATTCACTACAGTTTTCACCTTTTTCTCGGAATATGTCTTCATAAGGTGTTTTCAGATTATATAAACCGGAGTTAATCACTTCTTCAGCGGCAGCCTTCATATTCCCCCAGTCATTACGCATCATGTATGTGCGTGCATGAAGAGAACGAGCAGCTCCCCAAGTGAGACGACCTACATAAAGTTGCTCCCACGTTCTGGGCAGACTGTTTTCGGCTTCCGTAAGGTCAGAATCTATTAATTCATATATCTTTGCCACAGAAGACTTTGGAACATTTGCCTCAGCTGCATCATAAACTTTAAAGTCAATCAAAGGCACTTCACCAAAAGCGCGTACAAGGTTGAAATAACAGAAAGCACGTACAAACAAAGCTTCCCCCTTATTGACGAGGTCACCTTCTGTCAATGACGGATTTTGGCTCATCTCATCAAGCAAATCATTTACCTTATGTATCAATGAATAGTTATCATTCCAATAACTCTTAATCATCCCATTACTTGCCAAATATTCAAAGTCATCGAACATCTTGCCGGTAGCAGCTCCATCGGACAATGTACTTCCTTTCTCTGCGTCCTCAGAACGCATACCGTGGATTGCCAATGCAGTATTGCCGCTTGTCAAATGAAAACCGCGCAACTTGGCATACATATTAAAAACCTGTGTTTCATAAGTACCACCAGTCAAATCATCCTCTGTCTGTTGTCCAAGCGGTTTTCTATCAAACATATCCTCACACGAAGTTAGTGCAAAGCTTACTGCTAAAAATGCTATATAATAAAATATCTTCTTCATAGTCTGCCTTTATATAATTTTAGAAAGTCAAATTAAAACCAATCGTATAAACTGTAGGCATAGGATAGCCTCCACCATCAATACCAAACGAAATAGCACTTCCGCCCACTTCCGGAGTATATCCTCCATTACGGCTCCAGGTCTTGGGATTCTGCACATTGGTATAAAGACGCAGTGACTGTACCTTGATACGATTCAACAGTCGTTTGTCAAAGTTATACCCCAATTCGATATTACGGATTCTGAAGAAACTGCCATCTTCGATGAAATACGTGGAAGCCTCCTGATTTATTTTGTGTGAAGGGTCGAGCAAGGGCTCCCAATTGGAAGTGCCCTCTCCATGCCAACGATTCAATTGCTCTGTGCGATAATTCAGTTGTGCATAGCTACTGCTTCCCCAATTACGGTAAATTTCATTTCCATAAACACCCATCATGTCAACAGTCAGGTCCAGATTCTTCCATCCCAAATTAACATTAAAACCGTAAGTAAAATCAGGAGTTGGATTACCTATCATTGTACGGTCATTATCAGTAATTTTGCCATTACCGTCAACATCAGCAAATTTCAAGTCACCCGGTGTTACCGAGCCAACCGAGTTAATCGGAGAGAAACGGATGTCGTCTTCGTTCTGATATACACCCTCAACCTTGTAACCATAGAAATAGCCAATCGGATAACCTTCGGAAACACGTGAGGGACCACTGATAATATTATAGTCTTTGTTTACCAGTGAAAGCACCTTGTTATCAATAGTGCTCAAATTAGCACCTAATCCATATCTCCAATCTTCCCCAATCTTGTCGTTCCAAGAAGCACTAAGTTCAAAACCGCGATTGCGAATCTCACCCACATTCTGTAATCCGGGAACAGTACCTGCAATACCCGGAATGGAAGTCAACATATCTTTTGTTGTTTTGTTATAATAAACCGGAGAAAGCTGCAAACGATCATTGAACATATGCATGTCAAAACCTACTTCCCATGAATAATTACGTTCCCATCCCAAAGTAGGTGAAATCAGTTTGTTGGGGCCTTTACCCGCAATGATATTGTCACCGAACACAGCTGAACCCGAACTAACAATGGTGGCATATGCCGGATAACTGGAACCAGTATTCTGGCTACCCAACACACCCCAAGAGCCTTTCAACTTCAAGAAGTTAATTACATTCTGGTTCTGCATAAACTTCTCTTCGGTCATTACCCAACCGGCACCGAAAGAGTAAAAGTTGTCCCAAGTATTACCTGTCTTATAGAAAACAGATGAACCGTCCCTACGGAAAGAAGCATTAAGTAAATAACGATTCTTGTAGTTATACAATGCTCTGAACAAATAAGACATGGTAAATCTGTCACTCTGAGAACCGCCATTAGTTGCCGTAGATACATCGTCGATGGTAGAGAGCCACCATCTGTCCGGGTCGTCGCCCACCAAAATGCCGTAGCCCGCAAGCTGGCTGCGTCCACCACTCAAACTGGAAGACTCATTGTAATTGGTTGTAAGACCGGCAGTCAATGTCAATCCATGATTGCCAAACTGTCCGAGATAAGTCAACACATAGTCAGACTGTGCAGCAAGAGAGGTAGACTTGCTTTGGTTCACACTTTCTCTTTCAGTCAACCGTTCTTTCCCCCCCTCCACATCGGGATTATAAACATAAATCAGCGGAGAATATGAACGTCCCTGACTGGAAGCATAGTCCATAGAGAAAGTTGCTTTGAACGTAAGGTTCTTCAGAATATCTATCTCTCCGAACACATTACCTGCCACGCGATAGTTTTCAGACTTGTTGTGAGCACCGCGCAGCTCTGTTTCAATAAGAGGATTCCACACTTGTGCACGCTGGAAGTCGGGCAGCGTATGTATCAGTCCCGATTCAAGGTCATGAGTAGGAGCAATAGGAGCAGCCTTCAAAGCACCATCCACACCCTTTGCATCAGGATACTTGGCACGAACTCCATTAAGCTGGAAACCAAAACGCAGGAAATCGGTTACGCTATATTCACTGTTCAAGTTTACGGTAAACTTATTGAGCTTTTCCGTTTTAATGGAACCTTCTTCCATGACGTAACCCAAACCCAAATAAAACTTACTCTTATCCGTTGCACCCGTAATGCTCACATTGTTATTGGTCAGAAAACCTGTCTGGAATATCTCATTCTGCCAATCAGTATTACCAGTCCATTGAGTATAATCATAAGGGTCGCTTCCTTGAGATATCAACTGCTCGTTGTACAGCATCTTAAACTCTTCGGCATTCGTCACACCTACACGGTCATAAATAACCTTCCAACCCACTGAAGAGTTGATGTTGACCATCGTCTTCCCTATTTTTGCCCTTTTAGTAGTAATGATGATTACACCATTGGCACCACGCACACCGAAAATAGCCAAAGAAGAAGGGTCTTTCAAGATTTCCATAGATTCAATATCCGCAGTGTTCAGATAATTGATATTGTCCGTGAACAGTCCATCTACCACATAAAGGGGTTTGAAACCGTTAATGGAGTTCGTACCGCGAACACGGATTTCAGGGTCTTGTCCTGCACGACCCGTATTCACCACCTGTACACCGGCAACCTTACCCTGTATGGATGCCAGTGGATTGGTAGAAGGCTTAGAGGCAATCTCGTCCGCTTTCACAGTAACGATAGAACCGGTCAAGTCGCGTTTCTTGGCACTACCATAACCAACTACAACCACCTCATCAATGAGCTGGCTGTCCTCTTCCATCTTCACATTGATAGTTGAACGCCCATTTACGGCAATCTCCTGCTCACGCATACCTATATAACTAAAAATCAAGGTAGCATTAGATGCCACATCAACAATCTGATATTTACCATTTATATCAGTAATACTACCTTTACTCTCCTGCCCTTTCACACGAACAGAAGCACCGATAACAGTTTCGCCTGTCTTGTCCGTAACGACACCCGAAATCGTAATTTTGTTCTGTGCCATCGAAGTAATGGCAAACAATAACATCACACATGTAATTAGTAGATTTTTCTTCATTTTGTATTGATTTAAAATTCTTTTGCAAACATACCGGAGAAGTTGATATATGTCAAAAAACAAGCTACCACAAGAGTACCACAGTTCACCGGAGGGGTACATCATTACTACTACTGTATAACATAAACGACAGATTATAAGGAATATAAAAGTACAATAAATATTTAGGTACTATTCATATATATAGAGCAAGAAGATAGAAAAGCAAAGGGGGCTTTTATCCTATTCTGAAGTTTTTTATCCCATATTCAAGAACGTCATACCTTTCACTGCCTCAAAGCCGACCATAAGATTTCCATAACCGATTGCCATTATACGATAGATTATATACCAAGCAAATACTGCAAAACGTTTGCAGTGAAGATGTAGACAATATGCAGCAACAATGCCATCTCAACGCAGTGGCTCGAATGCTGCATATTGCCGTCTTGAGAATCAGTTAGAGTAACTTGAACGCTGCTTTCTTTACGTCCTGGCTATTTCTGCCAATCATCACCTCAAAGTCACCGGACTCGCATACAAAATCAAGATTGTAGTTGTAGAACTTCAGCAATTCGGGAGTAATCTTGAAAGATACTTTTTTAGATTCACCGGCTTTCAGGAAAATCTTCTCAAAGCCTTTCAACTCTTTCACCGGACGGGTTACACTTCCCACAAGGTCACGAATATAAAGTTGAACCACTTCTGCACCGTCTCTCTTGCCCGTATTGGTCACAGTCACGGTAGCAGTCAGTTCGCCCTTATCCGTCATGCTAGTCTTGTCCAAAGACACGTCGCTATAAGAGAATGTGGTATAGCTCAAGCCGAAACCAAAAGGATAAAGCGGTTCATTGTCTATGTCTATATAGTTGCTGCGGAATTTCTGGAACCATGCACCGTCGGCAAGAGGGCGGCCCGTGTTCTTGTGGTTGTAGAACAAAGGAATCTGTCCCACGCTCTTCGGGAAAGTCGTAGTCAGCTTCCCACTCGGATTCACATCACCAAACAGTACATCACCGATGGCAAAACCTGCCTCACTGCCCGCAAACCATACATTCAGAATGGCCGGCACGTTTGCCTGCTCCCAGTTCAGTACCAGCGGACGACCGGTAAACAGTACCAGTACCACTGGTTTTCCTGTTTTCAATAATTCTTGTAACAGCATGCGTTGGGTGTCGGTCATTTCAAGATTCGTGCGGCAACTGCTCTCTCCACTCATTTCCGAAGACTCACCGAGCGCAGCCACAATAACATCCGATTTGGCAGCCACGGCAAGAGCCTCGTCCAGCAACTCCTTGTCCGAACGATTGTCACGGTGTAAAGAACGTCCGAACATAGTGGCACGTTTCTCATATTCGGCATCACTCATCAAATTACAGCCTTTCGCAGTCAATATTTCGGCTTTATCGCCTGCTACCGCCTTCAAACCTTCAGCCAAAGAAGTTGCATTCTTCAATACAGCAGCCACACTCCAAGTACCCGGCATATTACTGCGGCTGTCTGCCAACGGACCTACCACAGCAATAGTGCCTTTTTTGGCCAGCGGAAGCACATTACCCTCGTTCTTCAACAACACCAAGCTCTCCGAAGCAATCTTACGCGCAACAGCACGATGCTCTTTGGTAAAGATTTGCTTCTTGGCACGCTTCACATCACAGTATTTATAAGGATTATCGAACAAGCCCAACTTGTACTTAGCTTCCAAAATACGGCGACAAGCCGCATTAATTGCTTCTTCTGTCACTTTTCCTTCTGTCAATGACTTCTTGAGCGTACCTACAAATGCATCGCTCACCATATCCATATCCACACCTGCATTCAGTGCCAAGGCGGCAACAGTCTGCGTATCGCCCATACCGTGGTCGGTCATCTCAGCAATTCCAGTATAGTCTGTCACCACAAAGCCGTCAAATCCCCACTGCTTACGCAGTATATCCGTCATCAACCACTTGTTTCCAGTGGCAGGAATGCCATCGACCTCATTGAAAGAGGCCATCGCACTGCCCACACCGGCATCAACCGCCGCCTGATAGGGCAACATGTATTCATTGAACATGCGCTGATGACTCATATCTACTGTATTATAGTCACGTCCTGCCTCACCGGCACCATACAAGGCAAAATGCTTTACACAAGCCATGATTTCATCATTACGGCTCATATCCTTTCCCTGATAACCACGTACCATGGCCTGCGCAATGGCTGCTCCCAGAAACGGGTCTTCACCGTTGCCCTCGGACACACGCCCCCAACGGGCATCACGGCAAATATCCACCATCGGACTGAATGTCCAGCAAATACCGTCGGCGCTGGACTCAATGGCTGCAATACGTGCCGATTCTTCAACCGCCTTCATATCCCATGTACACGACAATCCCAAAGGAATGGGAAACACCGTTTCATATCCATGAATAACATCCATACCAAATAAGAGAGGAATACCCAAACGACTTTCTTCAACCGCCTGCTTCTGTACATCGCGGATACGTTCCACGCCTTTCAGATTGAAAAGCCCGCCCACTTCACCGGCACGAATACGTTTGGCCACATTACTACTTTTAGCCTGACCGGTCGTAATCTCACCGGTAACCGGCAGATTCAACTGACCTATTTTCTCTTCCAGGGTCATCTTCTTCATTAAATCGTCGATGAAACGATTCATATCGACCGGAGATTTCTGCGCATACGCACTAACGGCAGTAAACACCAACAAGACTAAAAATGATTGTAACTTGAAAAGTAAATGCTTCATGTCTTTCATGCTTTTAATTTATAGAAATATTATTTTGCTGCAAATAAAAGAAAAGCATGCGACAACCTCCACATCCCGCACTACAACAAAAGTACACCCATCACTAAAAAACAAAAGAGGAAGTACAATATTAGTACTTCCTCCATTAATATTTTACTGTAAAACAGTCATTTAAAATTTATAAGGAAATCAGTCAGACTTTCTTCCGGAAGCAGATTGAATTTCTTGCGCAACCGGTATCTTGCAGCATCAACCCCACGTGTAGAAATGTTGAGCAACTTCGCTATCTCCTTTGTCGGCATATTCAAGCGGAGCAATGCACAAAAGCGTAAATCTCCTGAAGTCAAATCAGTATATTGAAGTTTCAGGTTTCGGAAGAAATTTTCATGTATACGGTCAAAATTAGCTTGAAACATTATCCAGCTCTCTTCATCAGACACTATATTATTGTTAACCAAAGCGAGAAGCTTATCCAAATTCTTACGACTATGCTGTCCCGACAACTTTTGCTTCTGTATCTCCTCTTTCAATGAATTCAAAAACTCCTGATGAGCGATATTCATCATTACCACGCTGGACAATTCTTTGCTTTTAAAACGCAAATCGGCCTCAAGCTGTTCCTTTTCCAACTCGATAATCTTCTTCTCTTGCCGTTCAAGCTCTGCCTGATGGGCTACACGCTGCTGCTCAATCACACGATCCTTCTTTTTCTTCACAAAACGATAAACAATATATTGCAGCAAGGCCAGCAGGCACAACCCTATCAGAATGTAGCTTCCCACAGCCCAATAAGACAAATACCACGGAGACAAAATCTCAAAGGGAAACTCTACCGATGCCAAAACTCTACCAGTATCATATATCTCCGCCCGAAAAACATAACTTCCATAAGGAAGACGGGCATACTTTTTCTGCAAATTGCGTCCATCGGGTATCCACTGATCAGAATACCCTTCCAACCGGTATCTTACTTTATAAGTATAATCGTTATAAACCGGATAGCACAATGTAAAACTCACTGTATTAAACTCATGTTCGACCTTGACTCCCGACTGCACGACCAATGTTTTCCGTTTATCACTGAATTCCTCAGTAACCTGCATCTCTGAAATCCATAAAGAACGCCTAGTCTGAGATTTATATAACGAGGAACTATCTGTTTCAATACGGGCAATAGCATTATTCAAGCAAAGATAGGAATGATTATTTCTCTTGTCATAAACCACGCTTCCTCGTTCTTCCACAGCCAGACCGTCAAACAAAGAATATGGAATCCGAAGTTCGATATTGAAAGTATTTATCGCACACTTCACCAAATACACAGTCCTGTCGCCCACAAACCAATAGTAATCTCCGTTCGCATGACTCACAGTCTTGATTCCCTTCAATTCCATCAATTGTTCATTCATTGTTTCATAGGGAACAATCGAATCAGTCATATCTTCGTAAGTATAGAAATATTCCCCATTAGAAAAAACTACCCGACCATTGATTTTGAACAAAGTAAAACTCCCACCTTTCACTTCTCCCAAACTCTCATACTTCCGCACATCCTTTACCTGCTTCATATCCGAATCAATCCGAAAGCGATACAAACCATTCCTTAAATGTTTCGCCCAAATATTCCCTTGATGGTCCACTTCTATATGACGAATCATGTGACTGAACCCACGTAAGGACCGAGTAAAGCAATACTCTCCCGAAGCAGTCTCCGTATATAAATTCAGAAGCGCATAAGCTCCCTCCAACAAAAAAGATTGTTCCTTCAATTCAATTTTTTCCATACACATCCCTCCTTTTACATCAGATGCCAGCTTTGATTTCAGTCCTGATATAAGGAAAGTTCCCTTGTTGTGCCCGCAGAAAATCTGTTTTCCCCATTCATCGACGAACCACGCTTGTTCTTCCAAACCCGGAACTAATTCAGTCTTTCCATCCCTAAGCCAATAAAGTCCTTGATTAGAAGCAATATAAGCTTCATTTTCCCTTACCAAAACATCATATACCATGCCTATTTTACGAAATGGAGGTTCATAATAATAGATTAAAGAATTGTTGTGTATATAGGCAATACCTTCATCCAAAGCTGTCCATATATTGTTGTCATCATCACAATACAATCTCAAAACAGTATTGTTCTGTAGTTTATTATCCGTATTGACCTTCCAAATCAGCTTTCCCTTTTTATCCAACGCATATATGCCATCGGATATTGTGCCAACAACGTAGCAACTATCTTTGGTCATCACCGCACGATTAATGGTATGCTTCTTGAATATATCATCACATTCAGTTTCCCATTTTTCTACCCTCCCATCTCGATACAGGAAACCTCCCTGATTACGGGTAAACATTAAAACCGCATCATCATAAGGGAGCCCGGCCAGGACATCACTATCTCCAAATGCTTTTCTGGGAATAAGTTCTTTCATTTCCCTACCGGCAAAGACATAAAGTCCACCGTTTATTCTTTGAGAATAAAAAGTATTTCCAACCTGGAACAAATTCAGTGGAAGGTTCTTCATTCGAATACCTTCTACCGAATTTCCATTATAAAAAAAGAGAGAACCGAATGATTGAAATACAATTTCTCCTTGAACGCAAGCAATATCCCAGATTTCGTCATTATGAAACGCAAAATCTTTCACCTTATTTTTCAATGAATGATATTCAAGAGTGTCATAAGGAGTACGGACAAAATAACCGAATTCTTCGTAAGAGCCTACATAAATTCTTCCATCTTCACTGATATATATAGCACGCACAATTCCTTTTGTCGGTAATTCATACAGCCGCCAAGCACTTCCATCAAATTCCAACAGCCCACTGTTATTACCGAAATACATCACTCCTCTTTCGTCTTGAGCAATGGCCCAATTCTGAATACCGGCATTATAATCCGACACCGAATAGTTCCTCACTATAGGAGAAAAAGGTATGGGTGAAGCTTGCAGCAAACTACTGAAAACCAAAGACAAGAAAAACGTTATTGCAATTCTCATGAGTACTGTTTATAGGTATTTACCAGCAAAGATAAAGCTTTTTGCGTTTTCGTAAAAACAAAATCGCAGATTATCCTCTTTTATAGAAAGATAACCCGCGACAACTGATAACTCACTTTATTAATTTTCAGCCGTTTTCTGTTTTCCCAAAGGAATAGAAACCCCCAAGTAAGCATTGACATTCTTCGTATTCTTGCCAAAGAACATATAATCTGTTCCTGCAAAGAAGGAACCCAGCTTCAATGCCAGACCGAAGGTTTTACCAGCTCCTTGAAGTACGGAATAGCTGGCAGCTACATTGAAAGCATTCGTCGGACGGATGCAGGCAGAGAAAGTCAACTCATTCAAAGTTTTCGGTTTGGCAAAACGACCGGTATACAAGGCACCCACTACCAGCCAATCATTCAATAAGGCATATTCAGCGCCAAGAACCATTGTAGAAGTCAATCCACGGGTACGGCTCTTCTCAGAAGCCTCCTCCGTCTTGAGCTTCAACATGTCATAGTTAAGAATCTCGCCGCTGTTCACAATATTCATGAACTCCTGCTGCGAGGCCGGGTCAAGAAGATCATAAGTCTGCTCTGCATTGGCTCGCGCTATACTGGTATTCGATTTAGACCATTTGATAAAGCCCAAATCAAGAACTGAAGCAGAAAGTGTCAATTTATCCAGTAACTTGTAAGATACTCCCAAATCAATAGCCCCACCATATCCGGCAAAACCAAAACTGCCAAAATCGATTTCATCGATATAATCACCATTCTCATTCTCGGGAAGTTCTAACAGCTTTGACGAGTTCTCCAAAGTTGCATCCACTTGAATGGAAGCTTTACTCGTCACTCCTGAAGAGCCGACAGAAGGAGTTTCCACATGAATCTGGTTGATGTTCAGCTTTAAGTTACCGATACCCAGCAGCATCTTCACCTTACCACCTACAGCCAGTCGGTCTGTGATATTCCTTGCAAAGCCAAGGCCGACTTCCGCATAGGAATTTATCTCAAGCTTCTGTCCATTAATGGTTTCGTTAATACCCAAATAGTCAGAAATATTGTCACCAAACTCCCGGCTGCTCATGTTATTCATAAACTGGAACATGGTTTTCGGTATGGCGGCACCGATATCATTACGCAACCCCACATTGACTGACCAGAAGTTCTTTCCTTTATACCACCCGGCAGACAGAATGTCGGTACTCAAATTCACATTCAAGTTATTGGTAGCATCCAGTCGGTTCATAAAGTCATTGCTCATGAAATAGTCGCTGTCATCACTGTTCTCAATAATGTCCATAATATCCCTATACCCCAGGGAACTGGAGTTGACGGTAGCATTCAACGAACCTATCACGGGAATATTCAGATAACCGCGTCCCGGCATCAAGGCCGGATTGAGCTGCATACGCTGGTTACTTCCTTCCATAAAGTAGGAAGTGCGCAGGAACTGGGCTTGTCCGGAAAGAGAGAAGCAAAGCAACAATACCACAGACAGCCATACTTTCAGAGAATTCAATCGTTTCATAACCTTGTCAATATTTTCATTATCACCTGCAAAAATATAAAACAAGTTAATACCCTACAAACAACTTAACCGGATAGCCGTGCATAAAAGGCTTATACAGAGACTATCCGGTATAAATTAAGGAGCAAATAAAAGAACCCTCTTAAGAATGCCCTTATACTATTTCATCATAAACATGCTCATTTGCTCTCGTAGCGGTACTCAGAAAAACCGGGGCTGCCTCCTTTCTTTGTTGCAGAGACATTGACGTCACTGTCGGAGCACTCAACATTTCCTTGTATTTTGCCGGAGCAGTCAGTATCTTTACAGCCTCTTTCAAGTCATCATCATCTTTCAACTGCTGGATAATGCTTCCACGCTGGAAATAATAACGCTTGATGATTTCTACCGCAATCATGCCCTTGATGTCCTTGGAGAAATGGTCAAGGTCACGGTCCAGATTATGCGACAATTTTTTCTCCAGCGCTTCAAACTCTTTCGAAGCATCAGTCAGATAGCCCTCAAATTCGGCCATCTCCTTCAGGTTCTTCAGCATCTTCTCTGTCTGTTGGTCGTATTTGAAGTCCGCCTTCTTCACCATCGCCTTGAAGTCCGCATAATCGGCATCTGTAATTTCAAACTTCTCTGCTGAAGGGATGGTAGGATGTTTCAGGCAATAGTCCGTTGCATAATTGAAAATAAGATTGTCATTGACAAGATAGAACAGAATGTTGGGCAGCTTCTCCTGCTTCACCGCAATGTCCGGAGTCACGCCTCCGCCATCACGCACTTCACGTCCGGCAGCCGTATGGAACACGGTAGTAAGGCTGTCCGGAATACGTCCCACACTGCCGTCCTCATTCCGGTGCTTGTAGTCGATAGCCTGCACACAACGGCCGCTGGGAATATAATATTTGGAAGTCGTCAGCTTCATGGTACCACCGTATGGTAACGGACGGGTGGTCTGCACCAATCCCTTACCGAAAGTACGGTTACCGATAATGACCGCACGGTCAAGGTCCTGCAAAGAGCCCGCAAGGATTTCTGACGAAGAAGCCGTTCCGCCATTGACCAGAACAGCCAAAGGAATTTCCAAATCCAACGGTTCACGCAATGTCTTGTAGGTATTGCTGGCTTGCTTAATCTTACCCTTTGTCGTCACAAGTGTTTTTCCGCGAGGCAGAAAGAAGTTGGCTATCTCTATAGACTCATCCAGCAAGCCACCCCCATTGTTCCGCAAGTCAATCACCAACGAAGTCATCCCCCGCTTCTTCAAGTCCAGAAAAGCCTGCTTGAACTCCTTGGAAGGATTCCCCGAGAAGGTGCTGAGATTGATATAACCTATATTATTATCCAGCACCGTATAATAAGGTATGAACGGCAATTGGATGGAACGGCGCACAATGTCGAAATCCAACGGTTTCTCTGTACCGGGACGTTGCACTTTCAGCTTGAAGCTGGTACCCACTTGTCCGCGAAGCATCTCGCTGACTTCCTGGTTGTTCTTTCCGGCAAGGTCTTTTCCGTCAATTTCCATCAAAATATCTCCGGCTTTCAGGCCTACATCGGCAGCAGGCATATTCTCGTATGGCTCAGATATCATGGAACGTTTCAGTTTCGGATTCCAAGTAATCACAGAACCTATACCACCATAGGAATTCTTCAGCATCTGCTCCAATTCGCTTTGGTCATCTTCCGGATAATACTCCGTGTAGGGATCCAGCGAGTAGAGCATGGCATCAATGCCTTCACGGATAGTCTTGTTCGGATCAATCGTATCCACGTAGAACATATCCAACTCTTTCACAATGGAATTGAATATATCCAGATTCTTTGCTATTTGGAAACTGCGGCTATCACCACTCTTAAACCCCCAAAAACAAACGGCTCCCGCTACAATCAGCAAGGTAACCATCCAGCGTATCTTTAAAATTCTTCTCATAATTATGATAATGTGCTAATATGCCAATGTGCCAATGTGCTAATAACCTGCAGCGTAATAGCGAAACAAATATTGCGCAGCCAATTAACACATTGGCACATCAGCACATTAATTAATTAATAAAATTTCTTCCTTGATTTTTTCCCATTGTGCTGCCTGAAGCTCCGTACCCACCACTTGTATCACATCTTTGGAGAGAAGGGAGCCTATCTTGCCACATTTCTCCAGCGAGTAGCCACACGTCAGTCCATACAAGAAACCTGCCGCAAAATAGTCGCCAGCTCCTGTAGTGTCCACCACTTTCTCTACCGGAGCCGCTTGTACCTGCACCATCTCTGTACCTTTGCGAATCAGAGAACCACGGGCACCCACCTTTACAATGGCTATGCTACACATTTTGGCAATGATGTCCAATGCTTCCTCCGGTTCCTTACCCGTAAAGGCCTTTGCCTCTTCCTCATTGGCAAAAACAATATCCACATATTTGTTGACCAACAGAGAGAAAAATTCAAGGTCTCCTTCTACTATATTGTAGCTCGCCATGTCCAAACATACTTGTAAGCCGGCCTCTTTAGCCAGCTCAATGGCACGGAGAATCATATCATGGTCTTGCACCAGATACCCCTCTATAAATAGGTAAGCATATCCTTTGAACATATCCAGCGAAAGATCTTCCGCCTTCAATGTAGAAGCCGCCCCCAAATAAGTGCCGAAAGTACGCTCCCCATCAGGAGAAATGAAAGTAGAGGCTACACCGGACGGAAGGGTAGTGGAAAGCAATAAATTCGCCTCTGTCCCACGTTCCAGCAGGCTATCCCGGAAAAAGTTACCGTAAAAGTCATTGCTTACTTTTCCGATGAATCCCGTACCCGCACCAAGGCATGCCATTGCCCGAATTGCGTTTCCGGCAGAACCTCCGTTAGCCAAGTGCGTCTTCATCCGGCTGAAATACTCACTAATTTTCAAGAACTTATCTTCATCAATCAGAGTCATACTTCCTTTCGGGAGCTGCATCTCCGTCAAAATATTATCATCCTCAATGATTGCCAGTGCATCAACCAAAGCATTGCCCAACCCAATTATTTTATCCATCTTCGATATTTTTTTTGCAAAGATATTGCATATTTCAAAATATCCTATTACTTTTGCAGCGCATTTGAGAAAAAACAACATTCTTCCTTAGCTCAGTCGGTTAGAGCATCTGACTGTTAATCAGAGGGTCCTTGGTTCAAGTCCAAGAGGAAGAGCGAAAAAACTTGAATGCATATTCTTCCTTAGCTCAGTCGGTTAGAGCATCTGACTGTTAATCAGAGGGTCCTTGGTTCAAGTCCAAGAGGAAGAGCGAAAAGGTTCGTCAATTAGGCGAACCTTTTTTGTTTTCCCACATTATCCCACACAA
>OGZL01001816.1_pt1 | contig 16336 bp, 16 predicted proteins | sample 1576761 | NCBI WGS metagenome assembly OGZL01 (sample SAMEA3541595, study PRJEB24748) | human gut metagenome | biome: human gut; feature: human-associated habitat; material: faeces | place: China | collected 2012
TATAAGGAGCCATTGCAGGGTTCCACTTTCTCTTAAGGTGTCCGAAGTGGCAACCAGCCTCCAATAATGTATCAAAATTTACTCTTGACATTGTTTTAATCTTTAAATCGTTTACTTTCTTTTTTGTTAATTGAACCAACTGCCGGGTAGTTTCTCCGCAAACACTTGTAGGGAAAATCCCGACGGTTTAGATACTAAACGCTTTCTTAGTTGAGAGTTGAAAAGTGAAAGTTGAAAAAAATTAAGCAACTTGTCCGTTCCAACATTCCACCAACTCTTAACGTTTACTGAACTGGAATCTGCGACGTGCTTTTGGACGACCCGGTTTTTTACGTTCAACAGAACGAGGATCACGAGTCATGAAGCCTTCTGCACGAAGAGTCTTCTTGTCTTCAGGGTTAATTTTAACCAGTGCACGAGCGATAGCCAGACGCAAAGCCTGTGACTGACCAGTAAATCCACCACCGCACAAGTTAACTTTAATATCATATTTTTCAGCTACTTCCAGCTTATTCAAAGGCTGTTTTACTACATACTGCAGAATAGTTGATGGAAAGTACTGTGCAAGGTCTCTCTTGTTAATAGTAATCTTTCCTGTACCTTCGCTTACGAACACGCGTGCTACGGCGCGTTTACGTCTGCCTAATGCATTTACTACTTCCATTCTTTATTATTTAAGTGTGTTAATATCAATTACTTTCGGAGTCTGAGCTTCATGCTTATGTTCAGCACCTTCGTATACATAAAGGTTGCCCAGCAACTTAGCTCCCAGACGATTTTTCGGAAGCATACCTTTTACTACTCTCTTCATCAATTTTTCAGCGCCGTTCGGTTTAGCCATCAAGCGAGCCGGAGTAATTTCGCGCTGACCGCCCGGATAACCGGTGTAGCTCAAGTAGATTTTATCATTCCACTTGTTTCCTGTAAATTTCACTTTGTCTGCATTGATGATAATAACGTTATCACCGCAGTCTACATGAGGGGTGAAGTTTGGTTTATACTTACCTCTCAACAACTTTGCAACTTTTGCACCGAGGCGACCTACCACCTGATCGGTAGCATCCACTACGACCCATTCTTTAGTCGCAGTTTCTTTGTTTGCAGAAATGGTCTTGTAACTTAAAGTATCCACTCTTAAATCTTTTTTAAAATGTTAACTACTAAAAAACAAATTCCTACGACTTACTCTTCCCGGACAAAGAAGATATAAAGCCTTCAGAATTAAACTTTTATCACTATTTGATAATAATCGGCTTGCAAAATTACTGCTTTTATCTGAACTGACAAAGATTTTAAGTATTTTTTTCTACACACAAGCCTCTGACTTAGGGGTAATTAGCGAATGATATTTTCAGGATAAGCAGAAGGCATTTCTACCCTTTTCCATATTTCATGACACCAGGAGTCTATTTTATTTCCATTACGGTCAGTTTTCAGATAATACTTCACAAGCATCAGGTTACCATTTTCCTCTAATTCAAACTGCATTACATTTTTTTCTCCATTCAGCTGTGGCAAATGCAGATTCTTCTCTACATATTCTGTATATGAATTCTCGGACTCCTGCTTATATGTACCATAGCCGATAATGATAGCGCCGGTCTGCATCATTACCAAATTAATAAAACGACCATCATCTGAAAGAATCTTAAGAGAGTTACCAGTCTTCAACTCACCTACAACATTAGGAGAACTAGAGCGGTAAAAACACATTTGCCATACACCACTCAATGTAGAAGGAATTTTTTCCTGAACATCCTGAGCCAACAAATTTGTAACGCCCAAAAAGAGGGATACTACCCAAAGGAATAAAGAACGTGTTTTCATAACAAATAAATTTAAGAGGTTAAACGAGAAATGAGTTGATATACAAATATATAAAATATATCGCATTAAAAGTTATAATTCCACGTTTTTATTTCATTACTCCTTACTACTTTACCTCATCCTAGAGAAATAGGTTTTCACATGACAAGAAAAAAACAAGAGACAGAATTCTGTATTCAGAAATCCGCCTCTTGTTGTATTATGAATAAAAGCTTTTTTAGAATTCAGCATTACGCGGAGTACGCGGGAAAGGAATTACATCACGAATATTTGCCATACCTGTAACGAACAGCAGCAAACGTTCGAATCCCAATCCAAAGCCAGAGTGAGGACATGAACCGTACTTACGTGTATCAAGATACCACCACATATCTTTCATCGGAATATTCAGTTCCTGAATACGAGTCAACAGTTTGTCATAATCAGCCTCACGTTCAGATCCACCGATAATCTCACCAATTTTCGGGAAGAGCACATCCATTGCACGAACAGTCTTACCATCTTCATTCTGTTTCATATAGAATGCCTTGATTTCCTTCGGATAATCTGTCAAGATAACAGGACGTTTGAAGTGTTCTTCCACCAGATAACGTTCATGTTCAGAAGCCAAGTCTACACCCCAATATACAGGGAATTCAAACTTGTGACCTTTAGCAACAGCATCTTCCAGGATCTTGATACCTTCTGTATAAGGCAAACGTACAAATTCTTCCTTCAACACACCCTGCAGACGTTCGATCAATCCCTTATCAAACATATCATTCAGGAATTTCACATCATCGTAGCAATTATCAAGCGCCCACTGAACACAATACTTAATGAACTCTTCCGCCAAGTCCATATTGTCATTGATATCATTGAAAGCAACTTCCGGCTCAATCATCCAGAACTCAGCCAAGTGACGTGGAGTGTTTGAATTTTCAGCACGGAATGTCGGACCAAATGTATAAATAGCGCCCAATGCAGTAGCAGCCAATTCACCTTCCAGCTGACCAGAAACAGTCAAGCTAGCCTGTTTGCCGAAAAAGTCATTATCATAAATGATAGATCCATTTTCATCCTTTTTCAGATCGTACAGATTCATTGTTGTTACCTGGAACATCTGACCGGCACCTTCACAATCGGAAGCTGTAATAAGAGGTGTATGGAAATAGAAGAATCCACGTTCATGGAAGAACTTATGAATAGCTATAGCCATATTATGACGAATACGGAACACAGCTCCAAAAGTATTAGTACGTGGACGCAAATGAGCGATCTCACGCAAAAATTCCATAGAGTGTCCTTTCTTCTGAAGAGGATAAGTATTGTCACAAGTACCCAACACTTCTATTTCACGAGCCTGAATTTCTGCAGCTTGTCCTGATCCTACCGATTCTACCAGTTCGCCATTTACGCTGATACATGCACCAGTAGTAATTTGTTTCAGTAACTCTTCATCAAAGTTTGCCAAATCGACAACGACCTGTACATTATTTATAGTAGAACCGTCATTCAAGGCAATGAAGTTTACCTGTTTGCTACCACGGCGAGTACGAACCCACCCTTTCACATTGACCATTGTCCCGAAATCACGGCATTTCAAAAGGTCAACAATTTTTGTTCTACGAATTGTTTCCATGTTATTATTTCATTAACTAATTATTCAAAAGATCCCATACGGAGCATGTTTACTTCCTGCTCAGTCAGGTAACGCCAGTCACCGCGACGCAAGCCCTTCTTAGTCAGTCCTGCAAAATATACACGGTCCAGCTTAATTACACGATAGCCCAAAGCTTCAAAAATACGACGTACGATACGATTCTTTCCTGAGTGTATTTCGATACCAACCTGCGACTTATCTGTTTCTGAAGCATAGCTAACCGCGTCAGCATGAATTTCACCGTCATCCAGAGTAATACCAGATACGATCTGATCCAAATCAGCCTTAGTCACATTCTTATCACAATAAACGTGATAGATTTTCTTCTTCAGATATTTTGGATGAGTCAGTTTCGAAGCCAAATCACCGTCATTGGTCAGCAGCAATACACCAGTTGTATTACGGTCCAGACGTCCTACCGGATAAATACGTTCCTTACAAGCACCTTTTACGAAATCCATAACAGTCTTACGCTCCTGAGGGTCATCAGAAGTAGTAACACAGTCCTTCGGCTTGTTCAACAAAACGTATACTTTACGTTCGATATTAACCGGCTGATCGTGGAACTTAATTTCGTCTGTACGTTTTACCTTTGTACCAAGTTCAGTAACCACTACTCCATTTACCGAAACAACTCCGGCAGTAATAAATTCATCAGCCTCACGACGAGAACAGATTCCAGCATTTGCCAAGAATTTATTCAAACGAATTGGTTCATCCGGATCAGTCAATACATCCTTGTATTCTATTTGCTTCTTCATGCTATACTTAGCATTCGGATTATAGTCGGCTGTACGAGGACGATATCCTCCACCCTGCTGGCGATTGTATCCTCCTTGCTGTCCGCCACCATTATTGAAACGAGGACGCTGCGGACGATATCCACCTTCACCCTGCTGTGCATTATTAAAACGAGGGCGATATGAACGTTGCTCTCCACCTTCTCCATTATTGTTGTTATTATAACGAGAATTATACGGACGATGCGGACGAGCATTATTATTAAAGTTCGGATTGTATGAAGAACGTTCACCGTTATTATTATCGTACGACGGACGATTGCCATATGAGCGTTGCTGGCGATAACCACCTTCACCCTGCTGACCACCGTTAAAACGCGGACGATACGGACGCTGTTCTCCACCGTCACCATTATTATTGTAACGAGAGTTGTAAGAACGCTGAGGACGCTCACCTCCTTCATTATTCGAAGCAAAGCGCGGACGACGTCCATAATTATTACCTCCCTCGTTGCGGTTGTATCTGTTATAACCTTCTCTGTTGTAAGACTTGTAACCATCGCGGCCAGACTGAGTGTTTTCACCATCTTGTCTGTTTTCTCTTTCTGCCATAATTGTTGTTTTCTGTTTATAAATTAATAAATGCACCCTTCTCGGGCTAGACTTTTTTTATATTACATTCCTGTATAATTGTGCGGAGTTATCGCACGCAATTCCTTCTTAATATCTTCACTGACATTCAGTGTTTCAATAAAGTCTTTAATAGAAGCTTCGTTGATAGCCTGATTTGTACGAGTCAGCGCTTTCAATGCTTCATAAGGATGTGGATATGCCTCACGGCGGAGAATAGTCTGAATAGCTTCTGCCACCACACTCCAACAGTTATCCAAGTCCTCATAAATCTTATGCTCGTTCAACAGCAATTTACCGAGTCCTTTCAATGAGCTCTGGATAGCAATTACTGTATGTCCGAACGGAACACCGATGTTACGCAAAACCGTAGAGTCTGTCAAGTCACGCTGCAAACGTGATACAGGGAGTTTAGACGACAAATGTTCCAATACAGCATTTGCCATACCCAAGTTACCCTCTGCATTTTCAAAATCGATAGGATTTACCTTATGAGGCATCGCACTTGAACCAACTTCTCCCGCTTTGATTTTCTGTTTAAAGTATTCCATAGAAATATACTGCCAGAAATCACGATTCATATCAATCATAATCGTATTGATACGTTTCATAGCATCAAATATGGCGCCAAGATTATCGTAATTAGAAATCTGAGTAGTATATTCTTCACGCTCCAGACCGAGCTTTTCTGCAACGAACTTATTTCCGAACGCTTTCCAGTCAAACTCCGGATATGCTACATGATGAGCATTATAATTACCAGTTGCACCACCAAACTTAGCAGTAATAGGACATGCTTTCAGAACAGCCAACTGACGGTTCAAACGGTAAGCAAATACCATAATTTCTTTACCCAGACGAGTTGGAGATGCCGGTTGGCCGTGTGTTTTAGCCAACATCGGAATATCTTTCCATTCTTCCGCATACGCTGTCAGCTGATCAATCAGCTTCTGAATCTGCGGATAATAAACATCATTCAATGCATCTTTGATAGACAAAGGCACAGAAGTATTATTAATATCCTGAGAAGTCAGACCGAAATGAATAAATTCCTTATAAGATTCCAGACCTCCCAATTTATCAAACTGTTCCTTGATGAAATACTCAACAGCCTTTACATCATGGTTTGTAACACTTTCAATCTCTTTAATGCGCTGAGCGTCTGCTTCTGAGAAGTTACGATAAATATCACGCAATGATTCGAAACGTGCTGAATCGAAACTTTTCAGCTGCGGCAACGGCAATTCACACAAAGTTATAAAATATTCGATTTCAACCTGCACACGATATTTTATCAGTGCAAACTCTGAAAAATAAGCAGCCAAAGCACCGGCTTTGCTTCTGTATCGACCGTCAATAGGTGATATAGCTGTGAGTAAATCAAGCTCCATCATGTTTCACAAATACTTTTTGAGTCTATATAATGATCATTATTGAGAGTGCAAAGGTAATGTTTTTTCCCGAGTTGAAGGGAGTAACATTGAAAACTTTAGTATTTATTTTACAATTATTTCCGTTTTAAGAGTCCGCATCCACACAAAAGTAACCGAAGTATGTTATATCTTGCTAATTATCGGAACAATGAAAGGCAAAATCATGTAATTTTGCACCCGCAAATAAAATAAACAACAAACATTATGGAATTACCTAAAGACCCGATGATGCTATTTAGCTTCATCAACATGAAACTTCGGGATTTCTATCCTTCTCTGGATGCGCTTTGCCAAGACATGCAGGTCAGCAAAGAAGAAATCGTAAACAAGCTAAAAGCTGTAGGATTTGAATACAATCCTGAACAAAACAAATTCTGGTGATCATTCATTTTGAACAATCACCAGAATTTTTGTTTTTATTCGTTCAAGCAATACCACATGCTTTAACTGTCATGATATATCTTCATTAGTCCGAGAGCTAATCTCCCTCTACAAAAGAAACTACCTAAGCCACGCAGGGCAACATCCAAATAGACTTTTATAAATTTCCGATTGGCAACACATCAATGATGTAACCAAAGTTCCGGATTCAATTTCTCAGTTTCTTTGCGAAGCTGGAAATGAAGAACCGTATTGCCGTCTTTATCGGTATTTACCTGACCAATAATATCGCGTGCCTTCAATACACTGCCTTTTTTCACCAGTACCGACGACAAGTTACAATATACTGAGATATAGCTACCATGACGGACGAGTACATTCGACAATCCGTTATATTGGAATACAGCCGAAACTTCTCCATCGAATATAGCACGAGCCTGTGCGCCATCTTTGCCTTTTATATCAATACCTTTATTGTCCAAACGCACGTTTCGCAGGCCTTTGACCTGATACTGTCCAAAATGCCCTACTATCACATAAGGTCCGGTAATAGGAATCGGAAGCCGACCTTTATTTTGCGTAAAGACACCCGACAAGCGACGATCTTCTGAATCCACTTTATACTCTCCCATTTTCGACGGAGTAGTTTTAGACTTAGCACCTTCTTTACTTTCTCCGGTAGCCACAGCCTTTTCCTTGACCGTTCCAGCTTTCTTCTCAGCCTTGCGTCGCGCTTCTTCTTCAGCTCTTTTACGCGCGTTTTCTATTTCTATTTCAATCAGGCGATCAATCTGTGCATTCAACCGATCTGCAGAACGACGCTTCTTCGAAATTTCAGACTGAATGCTCCGCTGTTTCTTTTGCAGAGAAGTAAGCAACGTTTTACGTTCCTTTTCCTGTTCTTCCAGCTTCAATCTTTCAGCTTCTCCCTGTTTCAGCATCTCTTCCTTAGCCTTTCTGCTAGCCAACAGCGTTTGTTGTTTTTCTGAAACCTGTTTCTGCTTCCTTTCCACTTGTAGTCCTTGCAAACGCTGATAATCAGCATATTCACGAACATACCTCAACCGACGGTACATCTGGCTTAAATTATCAGCAGAAAAAATAAACATCAGCTTCTCTTGTATCGACTTATTCTGATACATATACTTCACCGACTGTTCGTACTTTTTCTTCTTATCAGCCAGCTCTCGCTGCAAAGCTTTCAGTTCCACCTGCAAACGGCTGACTTCTGTCTGTATAATCTTTACATCCTGCTCGATTGTTTCAATATATTTCTTGCGTTCATTAATCTGCCCCGACAATAAAGCTAAATTATCCAACTGACTTTTTACATCCTTCTTAGTCGACTGCAATAGGGTTTCCGATGCAGAAATCTGTTTCTGCAACTCCGCATGCTGTTTTTCCAATTCTCGGATCTTGCGCGTGCTTTGTGTAAATCCTTGTACACAGAGCAGGCAGACCATCAACAACACAAGTAATCGTTTCATTGCTTAAACAAAGTCTTTAGCAGTTCCTGCAATTCAATTTGTTGATAACGGGATGAAAGTTCAGTCTTTCCTTCCCAGTCTCCACCGACCGACAGGCGTGAAAATTTCATATCAAGTGAAAGAGTTTTTCCTGTTCCTTCTACAGCAAGCAACATATGACTAGGAAACAAACGATTGTCCAACGTTGTAAAATCATCATATTTCCAATTCAATGCATAAGGCGTATTCAACACTCCTATGCGACTCTCCTCCAGTAATCCGCGATCGGCAGAAGTACGGAAACGATAAGACAGTCCTTTGGAAGGTTTCGCTTCCAGCAGGGCATAGCCATTTTCCAACGAAATACGGAAAGATTTCGCATCAGATACATCCAGCTGCACTTTTCCCGGTAAAAATAATTCATTCAAGAACAGCGATTGCAGAATATTAAAACTCAAGTCCGTATTCGCCAGGCGACTAAGTTCTTCGAACGAAACGTTAACATACCGTTTATTCAACCGGTCGACAGCCAACAATCCATCAGGAGTAATTTCCAGGCGTGCAACTTCAATACCCAATAACGGAGCAACAAGCAATTGTATAGATTCTCCGCGTTTCAGACGAAGCGTAGCACTTACCTTTGCATCTTTCTGCCCCTCCATATTCAAAGTCAGTGCAACCTTTCCACTAACAGTCTTCCACGAAGGCGAAAGTTCGATCACTTTTTCCATATATGCCTCACCGGTCAATCCTCCAATCATGGGAGTCTTTTCCAGCTTTCGGGTAGACGAACACGAAGCTACCAGCACAAGGGCAACCAGTACATATAAATATCTTACAACCAATTTTATCATTCTGCAATATATTTCTTTTGAGCTATTTTTTGCTTCAAACGTTTCTTTTCCTTTTCCGTTGGAGGAGTAGACCCATCTTCAGGAGTTTCATCCATTGCGTCTGCTTTTTTCCAATACTCCAACGCTTTGCCTTTCTCTCCCGACATATAATAAATATCACCGGCATGCTCTACTATCGTGCGGCTCTTATCTCCTTTATTACGTAAAGCTTGTTCAATATAAATACGCGCTTCGGTATATCTTCCTTTTTCGAACAGAATCCACGCATAAGTATCAAGATAAGTTTCATTATTCGGTTCAGCCTTTACCGTGCGATAACTCATTTCTTCTGCTTTATCCAAATTCTTACGTTCAACAGAAAGGAAATAAGCATAATTGTTCAGTGTCGCAATATTATCCGGATTGTACACCAAAGAAGAATCATAGGCTGCATAAGCTTCCGCATGCATTTCCTTGGAATGATACAAATCACCCAATATGGCGTAGAAGTCGGACGCAATACCTTTATCGCTCTTTTCGTTTATCTGTTTCACCCCTCGTGTAAAGACATCCAGAGCCTCATCATCCTCTCCTTTCTGATGATGGGCGATACCCAAATAATAATAGAACTCAAGCGACTCCGGATTATACTCCAATGCAGGCTTTGCTATCTGTATCACTTCATCCAGATTATTATCACGTATAGCATAACTCAGCAACTGAAGACGTGCAGGTTTATTTTCCGGATCAAGTTTTAATATTTGGTGCAATACCGGAACGGCCTCTTTTTCCATTTTTTTTGTCAGCAAATACTGTGCACACAACATTGCCAGATCGGCATTTTGCTGCGGCCGCTTCAGTATATTCTGAAACAAAGAAACAATCTGCGTACTGTCCTTCGTTCCTTGTTCCGACTGAAGAATCAGCTGACGCATAATTTCCATTTTCGTATCCGACAGCACATTATCATTCAACAGAATTGTATCAAGCTGCATCCGATACAAACTATCCTGTCCGGTCTTCTGATAATATGAAGCCATCGATACCAAAGCAGGAGCATAACCTGGTTCTTCTTTCAATATACGTTGATAAATACCCAAAGCTTCCTGAGGCTTGTCATTATTCAAATATACATCCCCCAAGATAGTCTGGTAACGCATATCATAAGGATATTCTTTCGACAAGCTTTCTATTTCCGTAAATGCTTTTTCCTGATCACCCAACAGCAGATACATACGGAATTTTTCCATACTGATTTGTTCTGACTTTCCATCCAGTTCCTCCAAACGATTCAGTGTGTTAATGACCTGCTGATAGCTTTTAGTCTGATTATACAGGTCAATCAAAGACATCAGCGGTTCCAGGCGAGAAGGGAACTGGTCTGCCATATTTTCATAAACTGTTATCGCTCTAGGTACGTTACGCTTCCGTTCGTAATAAGAAGCTAGCGTCTGCTTATACCAAAAATTGGACTCATCCGAACTGACAGCCTGCTTCAAAGCCTGTTCACCTTTTTCTTCTTGCCCCAAATACATATAAAATTGGGCTATTTCATACAGAGCAGCCCCCGAAGTCGGATAAATATCAAGGCAGTGCTGATAAAGTTCATAAGCCGCATCGTATTCTCCTTTTTGCTTCATGCGTACAGCTTCCAGAAAATAATAATCAAATTTTCTGCGCTGTTCAGGAGTAAGCGGATCTTTTACAAATTCGGCCTGCTGGCTTTTTGTTTTCGCCTGCTTGCCCGAAGTACCACAAGCGGCTAATCCCACCGCCATACAGAGTGATATGATATATATAATTTTTCGCATATCAATGATTATTAAAAATAAAGGAATCGCACATCATTCTATTTGACTCCTGTATGCCCAAATCCTCCAGCGCCACGTTCTGTATCTTCCAGCACTTCCACTTCCTGCCATTCAGCCTGTTCATAGCGGGCAATTACCATCTGTGCAATGCGCTCCCCGTCTTCTATTATAAAGTCTTCAGCAGACAGATTGATCACGATTACACCTATTTCTCCACGATAATCAGCATCAATCGTACCCGGAGTATTCAGTAAAGTAATACCTTTTTTCAAGGCAAGTCCGCTCCTCGGACGTATTTGTGCTTCAAAACCTTCAGGAAGAGCGATATACAGTCCAGTAGGGACAAGACAACGTTGCAAAGGTTTCAATACAATAGGATTATCCAAATTGGCACGTAAATCCATTCCGGCCGAACTACTTGTTGCATACTGAGGTAACGAATGCTTTGATTTATTTATAATCTGTACTTTCATTGTTTTATCATTTAATTTTGCGAAGTTAAACATTTCAGAGGACTTACAGTTTATGTTTATCATTTTTTATTATATTTCAGAATAGCAGGAAACAAATAACTATAAAGCCTGTAAAAAAGGCAAGAGATTTACACAAAACCATTTCAAAGCTAAAAACAAAAAAAACTTACGCATCTGTTTGTATTTATTTTTTCTTTAAGTTTGCAAAAACTATCACAATCGGTTATGAACTGGAAACAACTCATATCAAACAAACGCTTTGGACTGGAGGCACTGCACGAAATAAGAAAAGAAGATAGAACCGAATTTCAGCGAGATTACGATCGCCTTATCTTCTCTGCTCCTTTCCGACGACTGCAAAACAAGACTCAGGTATTTCCCCTTCCAGGGAGTATCTTTGTGCACAATCGTCTGACACACAGCCTGGAGGTTTCTTGTGTAGGGAGATCGCTTGGAAACGATATAGCAGCCAGCTTATTACAAAAGCATCCGGAATTATCCGATTCTCACTTATCAGAAATAGGAGCAATCGTTTCGGCAGCCTGCCTTGCACACGATTTAGGAAACCCACCTTTCGGTCATTCGGGTGAAAAAGCTATCGGCACATATTTTTCGGAAGGAAAAGGGCTTGCCCTCAAACCCCTGCTTTCGGAAGCTGAGTGGGAGGATCTCACCCATTTCGAAGGTAATGCAAATGCATTCCGTCTGCTAACTCATCAATTCGAAGGAAGGCGTCCGGGAGGTTTTGTCATGACATATTCCACTCTTGCTTCTATTGTAAAATATCCGTTTTCATCACGACTTGCCGGCAAAAAGCAAAAATTTGGCTTCTTCCTGAGCGAAGAAGAAGACTACAAGCGCATTGCCGAAGAGTTAGGTATTATCAAATTAAGTAAAGATGGTGAGCCCATACGCTATGCACGCCATCCGCTTGTTTATCTGGTAGAAGCAGCAGACGATATTTGTTATCAGATGATGGATATTGAAGATGCACATAAGCTAAAGATTCTGACTACTCAGGAAACAAAAGAACTATACCTGCAGTTTTTCACAGAATCCAGATTGAAACGAATCAATGAGATATGTAAACTGGTGGCCGACACAAACGAACAAATAGCCTACTTGCGTACATCTGCCATCGGAGTACTGATAAAGGCATGCACACAGGTCTTTGTAGACAATGAAGAAGATATACTGAATGGTACATTCGAGGGACCCCTCATCAAGCATATGGACAAACCCATAAGACAAGCATACGAGAATTGTTCAAAAACAGCTTTTGCCAAAATCTATTGCTCAAAAGATGTACTGGACATTGAGCTGGCAGGTTATCAGGTTATCACAACCCTGATAGACTTGATGATAGAAGCAGTACGCTATCCAGACAAGGCCTATTCGAAGCTACTCATCAACCGTGTATCCAAGCAATATGAAGTACATGCTCCTACATTATATGGAAAAATCCAGGCAGTACTTGATTACATTTCTGGAATGACCGATGTATATGCCCTTGACCTTTATAGGAAAATCAATGGGAATAGCTTGCCTGCTGTTTAATCCTGCAGAATAAGAAAGAACTCAAAAAATGTAAGCATTCGGTAAGCCACGTATTTTCGTCTCCAACTTCCATCATTAACTTTACGTCCAAAAATCCAAGTTATGATGACACGAGAAGAAGTGGTAGAGATAATGAACTACAGCAAAGAGCACAAAGTGACTTATAAGTCAAGATTAGAGGAACTCAATATCCCTGTATGGCGGTTTTATGACAGCAAATCCCGTTATGCCGCCGAACAATCATCTGGTAAAACGACTCAAGGTGAGTTTATCGAGCTTCCGCACAGCGGATCTTTTGTTCCGATTCCTTCATTTGCCGGTACAACCGGACGGAAACAGAAAAGTACACCCACCACACCAAGCGGATTAAAAGAGATAGAAATACGTACACCTGCCGGTAGTGCCATACGCATTTGCGGTGAGCTAAATGAAATTCGCCTACGAATAGTACCGATTCACAAATTTGCAACGTGGTTTACCGAATGCTTACAAAAAAATTATTACTGTCCGATAAAAATTTTGCAAATCTATAAAATTAGGGCTGACTTCATTTGTGAGGTCAGCCCATTTTCGTTAGATTTCAGTCACCAAACAATAAAATCTAATCATGGGCAAAAGTACACATTTTAGCGGACAGCCGCTCTATTGTCAGGTGGTAAAATTACTGGACAAATCAACAATCCTTCGGTTAAGTTGTAAATATGGTGAAGATCACTATGTAAAACGTTTCGATGTCTGGACCCATCTTGTCGTTATGCTCTATGCGGTCATCATGCGTTTTGATTCCTTGCGGGAGATAATGGCTTCCCTACAGGCAGAATCCCGCAAACTTTGTCATTTGGGTATCAGGTTAATGCCTTCGCGTAGTACTTTTTCTGATGCCAACAGACGACGCCCGGAAATTATATTTGAGTCCATCTATCGTGACCTGTACGCTACATACAGGAATGTACTTTCCTCGGACAGCCGCAAGAACAGAGATAAAGCTTGGATGAAGCGTCTTCAGATTATCGATTCCACTACCATCACCTTGTTCTCCAACCTCCTATTCAAGGGTGTGGGGCGTCATCCCAAGACTGGCAAAAAGAAAGGAGGTATAAAGGTACACACCGTCATACATGCCAACGAAGGAGTTCCTTCAGATATAAAGTTTACTTCTGCCGCAACCAACGATTCCTTCATGTTAAGTCCGTCAGCACTGAACAAAGGAGACATAATTGCCATGGACCGCGCATACATTGACTATGAGAAGCTGGAAGCACTCACGCTGAGAGGAGTTCTGTATGTGACAAAAATGAAGAAAAACCTGAAATACTCTGTTATGGAGGATTGTATGTACCAGACTACAGAAGGATTTATGGAAGTACGGATACAACATGTTATGTTCTCAAAAGTATTGAAGGGGGCGAAACCCTGACTCACCATGCCCATATCATTACCTATGTTGATACTCAAAAGCACAAACTGGTTTCATTGCTCACAAACGACATGGAATCAGATCCGAACGAGATTATAGAAATTTACCGCAAACATTGGGAGATAGAACTGTTGTTCAAGCAGATAAAGCAGAACTTCCCCTTGAAATACTTCTATGGAGAAAGTGCGAATGCCATCAAGATACAGATCTGGGTGATCCTTATAGCTAATCTGCTGCTTATGATAATGAAAAAGAAACTCATATGTTCATGGAGTTTCTCCGGGCTTGCAATCATGATACGGATTACGCTTATGTATTATGTGGATTTCTACAGTCTGTTTAATCACCTGGAAAAAGATTGGGCAACACTCTTAAGTGTAGATCGGAAAGAAGATTATCAGTTGTCTATCTTTTGACGGGGGCTTAGAATGACAAAACAAGACTCGGGCATTGAATATACAATGGTCGAGCGAGATTTTTATATGCAGTCAGTTTTATCGGACAGCAATAATTTTATATCTTTGTAATCTAAAATTGAACATCATATGGCAGATAAGCAATATCAGACAACAGGAAACAGACTGAAAGTTGTTTTGGCAGAAAAAGGTAGAACTATACGTTGGCTTGCTGGGTAGTTGGGCAAGAGTGAGAATACTGTATCCCGCTGGTGTTTGAATAAGATTCAACCCTCAATACCACAGTTGCAAAAGGTCGCAAAAATTTTAGATATTGATATAAGACAACTATTAACCCCAACAAAAGAAAATTTGTTGTGATTTAATTTTATGAAGAGAGTAGGAATTGATATATTTTCAGGAGCAGGTGGATTGAGCTTGGGAGCTTCCATGGCAGGAATTGAAGTTCGATATGCCATTGAAGTTAATCCTCATGCTGCTAAGTCTTTTGAGTGTAACCACAAAGGAGTAAAAGTTATATGTGGTGATATTCGAGAGGTAAAAACTACTGATTTTTTGAAAAAAGGTGATAATATATTTATAATTATGGGGGGGCCACCTTGTCAGGGGTTTTCTATGTCAAATACAATGTCTCGCAATATGAACAATCCTAATAACATGTTGTTTAAAGAGTTTGTTCGTTTGGTGACAGAGATTAAACCAAAGTGGTTTGTTCTTGAAAACGTTTGGGGAATGACCAAAATGAATGATGGAAAGACGATAGAAATGATTAAACATTGTTTTGAGAAGATAAAACCTGGATATAAAGTTAAATGGAAAGTACTCTGGGCTGACGAATATGGCGTGCCTCAACGAAGAATGCGAATGTTTATGGTTGGTAACAACCAGGGTATTGACTTCGAATTTCCCAAGCCATTTAATTATAAGGTGACGGTGGAAGAAGCTATTGGAGATTTGCCAATCCTGCAAAATGGTGATATGATAGATGTGTTGCCGTACGCTAAAACATTGGAAGAAGCTAGTCCTTATGCACAGGTGATGCGGCAAGACTCTACAGAATCTAAACAAAACTTTGTATCGAAAAGTAATGATCTTGTGATGCAACGTTACAAATATATAGCTCAAGGTGAAAATTGGAGAGCCATTCCTGAATTTTTGATGCAAAATTATTCTGATAAGACTCGTTGCCATAGTGGAATTTACAAACGGCTGAAAGCCGATTGTCCTTCCGTCGTTATCTCAAACTACAGGAAGAGTATGTTGATTCATCCTTACCAAGATAGAGGCTTGTCTGTAAGAGAAGCTGCTCGCTTGCAAAGTTTTCCAGATACTTTTATTTTTCAAGGACCTCATATGAGTATACAGCAACAGATTGGTAATGCAGTTCCTCCGTTATTAGCTAAAGCTGTGATGGCACAGATTTTGTCATATAAAACTGAATGATGATGAGCACATATAAGCAGAGCATTCCACAGGCAGATACTCTTATGGGGGCAATGCGTTCAATGGGCTATTCCTTTGAAGCTGCTATTGCTGATGTCATAGACAATAGCATTAGTGCAAATTGTAATGTGGTTAAATTGTATTTCCCGTCAGAACCAACTGATAGCCTTGTTGTAGGGATTTTAGATGATGGGGAGGGAATGTCTGCCGATGTTCTTTTTGAAGCGATGCGATATGGAAGTACGGACTCTGAGTTTGAAAGGCAGG
>OGZL01001846.1_pt1 | contig 16230 bp, 7 predicted proteins | sample 1576761 | NCBI WGS metagenome assembly OGZL01 (sample SAMEA3541595, study PRJEB24748) | human gut metagenome | biome: human gut; feature: human-associated habitat; material: faeces | place: China | collected 2012
GAGTTGGCATTCGGACCGGCAAGCAGGATTTTTGTTCCTTTGGCAAGCGGCAGGATATTGCCTTCATTCTTCAACAGCACTTCTGATTCTTCAGCGGCCTGTAAAGCAACACGGGCAAACTCTTCAGAACCGAATTTGTTGTATTTCTTGATATCCCAATATGGATTTTCGAACAGTCCCAGACGGTATTTCAGACGTAATACGCGGGCTACGGCATCGTCGATGCGGCTCATGGGAACTTCACCTTCTTGTACCAGTTCTTTCAAGTAGTCGCAGAAGCTTACTTCGTAGGGAACCATTGACATGTCGATTCCGGCATTGATGGCAATCTTGACAGCTTCTTTCTTGGTTGCTGCAATATGGTCGCGTGTACACAGATTGTTGATGTCTGCCCAGTCGGTTACAATCATACCGTCCCAGTTCAAATCTTCCTTCAACCATTCGGTTAGCAGTTCACGGTTAGCATGGAAAGGTATGCCATTGTCTACACCTGAGTTAACCATTACACTCAGTGCTCCCTGACGGATAGCTGCAAGGAACGGGGCGAAGTGCTTTTCGCGCATATCGCTGCGTGAGATAGAAGAAGGTGTACGGTCCTTACCTGAAACAGGAACACCATATCCCATGTAATGTTTCATGCAGGCTGCCACATTATATTCGCCGATATGATTCGGATCACTTCCCTGAAAACCTCTGACAGAAGCCTTACCCATTTCTGCGTTTACGTAACAGTCTTCTCCGTAGTTCTCCCACATACGCGACCAGCGTGGATCGCGTCCCAAGTCGACTACCGGAGCATAGGTCCAGGGGATACAGCCGGCTTTAGTTTCGTATGCCGAAATGGCTGCTGCCTTTTCTGTCAGTTCACGATTGAAAGCTGCTCCCATATTGATGCCTTGCGGGAACATGGTTCCATCGAGTGTATAGGTAGTTCCGTGAATCTGGTCGACACCATAGATACAAGGTATGCCGATTTCTTTCATGGACAAATCCTGAATCTGTTTGATTGCTTCAGCCCATTTTTCCTTTTTCTGTGCGACACTCAGCGGAACATTCAGCAATGAACCTACCTTATATTTACCAATTACAGTGTCGAGCATGGCAGGATTCAGTGTAAATCCGTTTTTCTTGCTAGCTTCGAAGTCACTTACTACGTCGATGGTGATTTCACACATCTGGCCGATTTTTTCTTCGAGTGTCATTTTCTTCAGCCATTCCTGAATATGTGCCTCAATAACCGGATCGGAGGGAATAGCCGGAGCCGGCTTTTGTCCTCCTGCTGTCAGGCAGACACCAGTACATAACACAGATGCCAGTGCCAGTTTTTTGAAGTTTTTCATGGTCAATTATTTTTTAGTTGTTATAGTTTGTTTATCAGTTATTCGAATATGAACGTAATACATTCTCCTTGTTTTACACTGAACGGGATGAAAGAGTCTGTACTACAGACTGTACCGTTGAGGAGTACTTTTTTGACTCCTAGAGGCCATTTCATCTTCAGATTGTTCTGCCATCCTCCGGTGATGGTTGCCTGTACTGGCTTTCCATCTTTCCATACAAGATCGACTGTGGCGCCTCCTCTTACTTTTAGTCCGTAAAAGCTTCCGTCTTTCCAGGAATCAGGCAGGGCAGGAAGCAGGTGGATGAAGCCATCCTGACTTTGTAACAGCATTTCGCTGATACCTGAAGTTCCTCCCCAGTTACCATCCATTTGAAAGGGTGGGTGTGAGCAAAAGAGATTAGGGAATGTTCCACTTCCGTGTTGTGTGGGGTTCTGAGCCGTATATGCCGGGTAAAGCAGGCTGCGGAACAGCTTATATGCGCGGTTGCCGTTGCCCAGTCGTGCCCAGAAGTTGATTTTCCATGCACGACTCCATCCTGTACCTTCGTCCCCTCGTCGGTTTAAGGTTTTCCGGCAGGCTTCTGCCAGCTCGGGAGTTTTAAGAACCGAAATCTGGTTTCCCGGATGCAGACCATACAGGTGAGATACATGACGGTGATGAATATCCGTTTCTTCGTAATCTTCCAGCCATTCCATCAGGTATCCTTTCTTGCTTATCTGGTGAGGTGGCAATAACCCGATGGCCTCTTGCAAAGCTTCAGCATAAGCAGTATCTGTACGCAGAATATGTGAAGCTTCTATCACGTTGGTGTAAAGTTCACGTACCAGTTGGATATCCATTGTCGGACCCATACATACACTGATAGGCGTACGGTCTTTTCCCGGTAGATAAAAAGCATTTTCGGGTGAAGAAGTGGGAGCTGTAACGAGCCATCCGTGTTTGGGTTCGCGTACCATGGTAGAGTAGAAAAACTCTGAAGCTCCTTTCATAATCGGGTAAATATCCGCCAGATAGTTCCGGTCACCACTGAAAAGATAATGTTCCCACAAGTGTGCGCAAAGCCATGCTCCTCCGGTATTCGTTGCTCCCCATGACGGATGTTCTCCGGGAGCGGTATAGTTCCATACATTGGTCATCATGTGGAGTACCCAGCCCTTTGCTTGCGGACCGTAAAAGGCTTTTGCACTTTCTTCTCCGCTGGGAACCAGACGTTTCACTAAGTCAACCAGTGGTAGATATAGTTCCGATAGATTAGCTTGTTCTACCGGCCAGTGGTTCATTTGTACATTGATGTTCGTATGATAGTCGCCATTCCAGGGAGTTCCCGGCTCGTTAGCCCAAAGTCCTTGCAAGTTGGGAGGCAAGCTTCCCGGACGTGTACTGCTTATCAGCAAATAACGTCCGTAATTATAGTAAAGAGCTGCCAGCGAAGGATCGTCCTGCTGCTGGAATCTTTCAATTCTCTGATCGGTAGTCAGATGTGAAACGGCTTCATTTTCGGGCAGACGGATTCCTGCACGGTTGAACAGAGCCTGGTAACTTAGGATTGCTTCCGATACAGTTTCGCAGAGATTGCTTTTCAATGCATCGTTGAGTATTCGGTCTGCTTCCGTTTCATAAATTTCTCCTGCCAGAAAGGAGGTCTTTGCCGATACTACAATCCATGCTTCGTCCGCATTTTGTACAGTGATAGACTGTTCGTCAGTCGACTGGTTTGTCTGCTTGCCCTTGCATGTTATTCCGGCGATGGCAGCATAACGGACCCCCGCTTGCGAGGAACCACTGTCCAGACTGCCGTACAGTTCCAGTTTTCCTTCAGCCAGTTTGCGTACGCTTCCTCTTTCCGGACGGCTCAAATTCATTTTGAAATTGATGGAACCAGGAACGTTTGCTTTCAGGTGTATCAGCATGATATCTTTATCGCGTGAAACGACGTATTCGCGCACATAATTTACATTCCCGCGGGAGAAAGTTGTGTATGCGATTCCCTTACTTAAATCTAGCCAGCGGTGGTAATCAGCAGGAACATCTTTTTCATGTACTCCGTACTGATGCTCCAAAAATAAATCGCCCAACATCTGAAAGGCTCCATACGTTCCTCCTTTTTCCGGTTTCTTAGGAACAAAGCTGGTATACATCAGTTCTTGTGCTTCTTTGTTCTTTCCTTCGAACAATAGCCGACGTATTTCGGGCAGGCTTTTGGAAGCATCGGGATTCAGATAATTGGCTTCCGATCCACTCCACATGCTGATTTCATTCAGAACAATATGCTCTTTGCCGATTCCTCCGTCGGGCATCATACCCAGTCTGCCGTTGCCTAACGGAAGAGTTTCCTCCCACTGTGCAGCAGGTTCGTCGTACCACAATGTCTGGTCACTGCGTCCCAGAACCGGATGTGGTTCTTCTCCGGTAATACATTTATACAATGTTTCAGCAATAATAGCAGCTCCGTACTTGTTGGGATGCACTCCGTCGACGTAGAGTTGTGGGTAATAAGGAAGCATTGCTGTATGGAGGTCGATCACGGGTAAGCTTCTTTCGGCTGCAACTTCCCGGATGTATGGAATGATTCCGTTTACAATGATACTGTCGTTAATACCCCATTCTTTACGGTTAGAAGGAATAGGCAGACAGAGGTAGATGCGAGGATGTGATGCAAGTGCCTGGAATTTATCGATCAACAGGTTCAGATCGTCCTTGAATGTAGCACGATGCTGCCAGTTCTGCGGCTTGGAATCATTGGTTCCAAGTTTGATGGTTACGATATTGGGCAGAAAATCCAGCGCTTCCTGAAAACGTGTAGTTTTCATATAAGGCAAATCTCCTTTCAGGCTCAATGTATGGGCAGTCACGCCAAAGTTGCCTACTTCGTAATTGTTTCCCAGTAATTTCTGAAGGGCAGCCGGATAACTTTCTTCCGAAGGATTCTTCAACAGAAACCCTTCGGTAATGCTGTTGCCTACACAAGCTATCTTGATTCTCTTTTCCGTTTGTGCCTGTATGGCAAAAGGAAGAATCAGGAATATTCCTAATATATACAGGTATAGTTTTCTCATGTTTATTCTCCTTTATATTTCATGTATCGGAAGTCGGCATACGCTTTCGATTGTGTGGAAGCAGATACACTATATAGTCCGAGTACGACTCCTGTAAATCCTCCAGCTGTTTCGCTGCTGAGATAACGGGTATTCATTTTTCCCAGCTCATGATAAATACCGTTTTCTGTATAGCCGAAGTAATAGAAGTTTATGTCCGATTTAATATTCAGTTCTATGTTTCCTTTACTGTTTAGCGGCATCTCCTTTTCGATATGTTCCAATTCTCCCAGTTTGTAGCGAAGGACAACCGAACGGCTTTTATCCTTGTTCTGACGGACGAACAAATCGTAGTGTGAGTGGTATTCCATATATACACTGATACCAGCTTCATCATTTGCTTGTGCATCTTTTAATTCCAAAGAAGTAGCGGCTTCCATATTGAAGTGCTCTTGCCGGATAGCAACAAAAGTCGGGCTCTTTTGCTCATTCAAAGAAACCGGAGTTGCTTTCAGACGGAGATTTCCGTTTTTGAATTCATAGTTCTGCATATCAGGATTTTGCAGGTATATCCATTCGGGAGATAATTGTTTGTTCTCGAAAGTGATGGTTTCGGGTTTTTGTTTTACTGTCTGAAGTGGAAGAGTAGGTACATTCATGTCCAGTTGGATTGTACCATTTCCGTTTACAACGGGCCATGCATCTTTGTCCCAGCGTACGGGAGCCAGATAAGTTTCACGTCCCAGGGTATGATGGAATCCCGGCATGATACGGTAAGCAAGACAAACCATCCACCATGAACCGTCTGTACCTTCTACCAGATCGGCATGACCTGTACCCTGGATAGGGTTAGTTTCTCCAGCCTGACAAGCATGAGTCAGAATCGGATTTGCCGGATTTCCTACGTACGGTCCGTCAATGTAACGGCTGCGTGCGATGGTGATGCTATGTGCTACTTCTGTTCCTCCTTCTGAAATGAGCAGGTAATACCAGCCATCTTTCTTATAAATATGTGGTCCTTCCGGATAACGTCCTCCGGTTCCGTTCCATATCTTTTTGGAAGGTGTGAGCTGTTTTCCGGTCATCGGATCTATTTCGCACAGATTGATGTAACCGTCCGGATTGCTTACCATGTAGCATTTACCGTTTTCGAAATACAAAGAAGGGTCGATTCCTCCTTGTTCCAGCCATACGGGTTCCGACCATTCTCCTTTGGGATCGGTTGTGTGAACCAGAAAATTACCTTTGCCTGATACATTGGTTGTAATCATGTAGAATACTCCTTCGTGATAACGTATGGTAGGAGCAAAGATACCGCTTCCTCCATTGGCTCCTTTCAGGTTAAGTTGTGATTCCCGTGTCAGGCAATTGCCTATCTGCTCCCAGTTTACCAAATCTTTACTATGGAAGAGAGGTACTCCTGGAAAATATTGAAAACTGCTGTTTACCAGATAATAGTCATCGCCAGCTTTACATACGCTAGGGTCGGGATGAAATCCGGGAATTACCGGGTTTTTATACCCCTGAGCAAATGTTTCGCATAGAGAACAAGCTAAGGCGCAAAGTAAGATACCAATGTTTCGCATAATTCATTAAAGTTAAAAAGTTACTAAGTCTTTACTTGACTTCGATTACAAAGATACATGATTTTGATTTTCTGCATCCGTTCTTTTGTTTCCTGTCACGAGCTAAAATGTTTCCAATAGGGTATTCAAATGTTTCAAACCTGTTTATTTCCCTGTTCTTTTATGATTTAACGTACATAGAAAACATTATTTTTGTTGAATAAAGTAGGTATCTAATAATAAAGTCTATAATCTTATTTTACTATGAAATTTTTTGTCTGGTTATTTTTTCTGTTAATTGGCGAGGTTAATGTTTGGGCCGCAGGACCTAAAATATTGTTCATCGGTGATTCCATTACTGATGGCAACTGGGGAAATAGTGATGGAAGTGCCCAACCTTCTTCTGTCCGTAATCATTGGGATATGAATCATATCTATGGAAGTGGGTACATGTATTTGTGTGCTTCTTACTATCAAAGTAATTATCCTGAGCAAGAATATCAGTTCTTCAACCGGGGTATCAGCGGAAATACATTGAACGATTTGAAAAATCGGTGGAAGGAAGATGCTCTTGCGATACATGCTGATGTAGTTTCTGTCTTGATAGGAACGAATGATGTGAATGAATATTTAGGTAAAAAAGACAGTGGAGCTTTCGATTTTGTTTCGTGGGAACAGACTTATCGGAATTTACTGGATAGTCTGCGTCAGGATAATCCGCAGGTGAAGATTATATTGGGTGAGCCATTTACAACTTGTACGGGAAATATGAAAAAGACTGAAGATTTTGCTTTACGGGATAGCCTGATACAGCGTCTGGGAAAAATAACCTTACAGATAGCAGCCGATTATGGAGCAGTGTTCATCCCATATGCTTCGATGTTTCACAGTTTGCTGGAAGAAAACCCGGAATTGCCGGATACTTATTGGATTTGGGACGGAATTCATCCGACACCTGCCGGACATAAGCGGATGGCAGACTTGTGGATAGAACAAATAGAAAAATATCATATATTGTAATAAAGGAGGATAAACAGATGGGCAGATGGAATATCAGGTGGAGCATATTGCTTGTTTTATGGTGTGTTACGGGGGTGAAGCTGGCTGCAATGAAAGTTGAGTCATTAGATAGGGGATGGTTTTTTAATCGCGGGTATGAATCTCAGGCTGCGGATAAGGTAACGGTTGATCTTCCGCATACGTGGAATGCTGCTGATGCGATGTTTGGTAATGTGAATTATTATCGGGGAATGTCAACTTATTCACGTTTTATCGTTGTACCTTCATCGGAGAACTTTAAGCGTGTTTTCTTGCGCGTAAAAGCTGCACAAACTGTAGCTGATGTGTATTTGGATAATCATTTTGTAGCTCAGCATAAAGGTGGATATACCTCTTTTACCGTAGAGCTGACTCATCTGATTCGGAAAGGAGAAAAGCATAAACTGGATATCAGGGTGAGTAACGCTCAAACTATGGAAATAGCTCCGATATGCGGCGATTTTAATATATGGGGTGGGCTGAATCGTGGCGTGGAGCTTTTGTATACGGATGATGCCTGTATTGATCCGACATTTTATGGCTCATCTGGAGTTTTCTTTACTCAGTGTGATGTTTCCGAAAAGTATGCCGGACTGGAAATGAAAGCATTGCTATCGGGAACTGAAATGGCATTGAATGATTGCTCTATTGAGTTTTCTTTGTTGGATGCGAAACGTAAAGTTGCTTGGTGTAAAGAAACAAGTGTGTCTGGTAAGGAAGCTCTGGTGAAGATGGAACTTAATAACCCGCATTTATGGGATGGAGTTAATGATCCATATTTATATACCGGAGTTGTCGTTCTGAAAAGAGGTGCTAAAGAGATTGATCGTCGGGAAGAACATGTTGGCTTCCGGTTTTATTCAGCAGATCCGGATAAAGGCTTTTTCTTAAATGGTAAGCCCTATTCGATACATGGAGTCAATTATCATGAGGACCGTGCAGAAACAGCATCAGCTTTTCGTCCTGAAGATTTTGAATCGGATTTGAACTTGATACAGGAAATGGGATGTACTGCTGTTCGACTGGCGCATTATCCGCATGCACAACAGTTGCATAATTTGATGGATAGGAGAGGACTGATTGCCTGGGCTGAAATTCCTTTTGTAAATGTATTTGTCAGCCATCCTCTGTATAGAGAAAATTTAAAGCAACAATTAGTGGAACTGATTTGTCAGTATTATAATCATCCTTGTATTTTGACATGGGGACTTTTTAATGAAATCAACCCGGGATGGCTGGAAAATCCAAACCCTATGGCAGAAGAACTGAACAAGTTGGCTAAGAAATGGGATATATCACGACCGACAACGGGGGCAAGTAACCAGGAAGATCCTTTGAACGGAATACCTGACTTGATTGCATTCAACCGTTATTTCGGATGGTATGGGGACGATTGTAAAGAGATGGGTGAGTGGATCGATAAGGAGCATCGGGCATATCCTCAGCGATGTATGGGCATAAGTGAATACGGTGCTGGTGCGGATGTGTTTCAACAGGCGGATTCCTTGATTCATCCAAAGCCGTGGGGACAGTGGCATCCAGAAAACTGGCAGACTTATTACCATATAGAGAACTGGAAACAGCTTGCTTCACGTCCGTTTTTGTGGTGTAAATTTGTTTGGTGTATGTTTGATTTCTCGGCGGCCGGTCGAAAAGAAGGCACGACTTTTGGCCGAAACGATAAGGGATTGGTGACATACGATCGGAGGATTAAGAAAGATGCTTTTTATTTTTATAAAGCAAATTGGAACAAGAAAGAAAAAGTGCTGTATATCGCATCGAAGCGTTGTCAGAATAGGTCGAATTCATCAGTTGACATTCAGGTGTTTAGCAATTGTGGTGATGCAGAGTTGTTTGTGAATGGAAAAAGTATGGGAAAATGTACGCCTGATGAGGTTTGTGTGGCTACATGGAACAATGTTCCTTTACAGTCGGGAGAGAATCAGGTAACAGTGCGTGCTTCGGGGCTTTCTGATAATTGTGTGTGGTATAACAATGACTGAATTGAATATCTAAATAACGTTTGACTAGGCTGAGTCTATCGTTTCATTACTGTGAAACGTTATTTCCATTTAGGTGAAGCTATCGTTTCACTCTAGTAAAACGATTTAAATATGGTAAGTTTGGCTGTATAGCTTGGAGTTTTCTAATTTTGAACTATCAAAAAAGGAGTTGTATCGTGGTAGTGGTACAACTCCTTTCTGTTATTAATTGGCTGGAGGTTTATTCTTCTGTTCGGAATGTTGTCCGTAAACGGATGTCCGATGATGAGGCTCCTATTTCCAGTGTCATTTCTTTGTCAGGAAGAATGAAGCGGTTCTGCTTTTCATCCCATACTTGTAACTCTGTATAAGGGACAGTTAACTCTATTTTTTTCATTTCTCCTTTACGTAGACTGATGCGCTGGAATGCTTTCAGTTGCTTGATAGGATCTTTGTCCGTATGTTTTCGTGCGGAAACGTAAAGTTGTACAACCTCATCACCATCCATATCGCCGGAATTTTTCAGGTTGAAGCATACCCTTAAGGTATCGCCACGTTCAATAACACGGTCATTGAGAGTTGTTCCAGAGTAATTAAAGCGGGTATAGCTTAGTCCATAACCAAAAGGGTATAATGGCTTTTCTTTAAAATACATATAAGTTCGGCCGTGAGTAATATCGTAATCCATCATGTGAGGAAGGTCGGTGATGTTTTTCACCCAAGTTTGGGTTAGTCTGCCTGCCGGATTATAATGTCCGAATATAACATCACTTACAGCATGTCCCAACTCCTGACTGCATTGGGTGAGATGAAGCAGAGCGGGTACTGTCTGGTTGGCTCGATTGATGGCATAAGGAAAGCTGCTGATCAATACCCCAATTGTATTGGGATTAGTTTGAGCAATTTGTAAAAGCAAATCTTCTTGATCCAGTTGTAGCGACTGGCGGTCGACGGCTTCTTTTCCTTCACTTATGACGGGAGCTTGTTCCCAGCCGGCATCGCAGGTAGGATGGTTGCCGACACATACAATAGCGACATCTGCCCATGCTGCAACCGTGCGTGCGCTGTCCATTCGGTTGGTTTTTACATATCGTACTTCAATATCGCTACCTGCTTCCTCGCGAATAGCATCAAGTACATTTACTGTATAAAAAGGTTTACCGGCGTACCAGTCTTGCAGGACCTCAGTCGCACGTTGTCCTATGACTGCTATCTTTTTTATCTTATGTCTGTCAAGTGGAAGCAAATGGTCTTGATTTTTGAGTAAGACAATCGATTTAAGCGTAGCTTCGCGTACTAGTGCTTTGGTTTCCGGCTTGCTCCATGGGGCAATGGTATCAGTGACACCGATGGCTGCATAAGGATTGTCTTCTGTGTGGTCCAGCAAACCAAGTTTGAGAGATATTCTGAGGTTTCCCCGGATTGCTTTTTCTATATCTTCCACACTAATGAGTTTTCGGTGCAGTGCTTCGTATACGGCATCCTTATATTCATCCAGAAACTTCGTAATACCTGCTTTGATGCATGCAGCTGCCGCAGCTGCCCGGTCGTTGTCAAAACGTTTATGGTCGCTCAACAGCAGTCGGAATGCTCCTCCGTCGGTCAGTAGCGTACCGTTCAGTCCCCATTCTTTCATGACGATGTTTCGTAATACGGGGTGCATGATACACGGAGTTCCGTTGTAGGCGTTATAAGCAGTCATCAAAGCCTGTGATCCTCCTTCGGTTACTCCTTTGTAAAAAGGATAAGCATAATATTCGCGGAACAGTTTGTCGGAATAGTTGGAAGAAGAAAATGTACGTCCGTATTCGTTACTGTTCGATAAGAAGTGTTTCATAAGTGAAGCATTTCTCCAGTATTTAGGATGATCTCCCTGTATGCCTTTGATGAAAGCTACAGCAAGCCGTGAAGTAAGAAATGCATCTTCACCATAACATTCTTCAGTTCGCCCCCAGCGAGGATCTCTGCCCAAGTCTACATTGGGAGTCCACATGATAAGTCCGCTTTTCCGGTATTTTGCGTTTTGAAAGAGATAACGGTTTTCTGTACTGATGTAAGTTGCTACTCGATGTAGTAAGTCGGTATCCCAAGTTTCTCCCAGTCCGTAAGCTTGCGGAAAGCCTGTTGTTGGAGTATTGGCTCTGTCGCCGTATGTTGGTCCTCCCAGTACGATTCCGTGCAGGCCTTCTACACTTCCTGAGGCTTGTATTCCCAGGCGGGGGACTTGAGTATTGTTTCCCAAAACATCCACTTTTTCGTCGAGAGTCATTCGCGCAATCAAATCGTCAAGCCGTTGTTCTTTGTTTATTGCCGGATCGTTAAATACATTTTGGGCATGTATGATTCCTGTAGTACTTGCTATGAGCAAGGTGAAAAAAAGTTTCCTATGTGTTTTCATAATGTGATGTTATTAAAGACTGATACAAAACTAATGGAAAGCGTTTTTTAATGGAATGAAAAATGTTTCACAAAAGGGTATAAAATGTTTTCACCTCTTCTGAAACAGGGAAAATACTGTCTTTTTGATGCAGAGAAAAACAAAATGTACCATATAAAGAAACAAATTTATACCAGTTTGCAAATATGTCTTTTTTACATTTGTATTATACGATTGAGATTTTGAATCAATATGGAAAACACAAAAATAAACCTATGAAAAAACTGATAATTTCTGCATTGCTTTTGGGAATAACAGGAGGTGGAATTTATGCTCGTGAAAAGGTGATATCTCACGGTTATCCTATAACTCCAGTACCTTTTACATCTGTGAAATTGACGGATTCATTTTGGGGACAACGTTTACAGGCAAGTCGTGAAGTTACCATTCCACTGGCTTTTAGTAAATGTGAAGAAACTGGACGTTATAAAAATTTTGAAATGGCTGCCCACCCCAGTGACAGCAATAAAGTGACGGGATATTCTTTTGATGACACTGATGTATATAAAACCATTGAAGGAGCAAGTTATCTGCTTCAGACTTATCCGGATAAACGACTAAAGAAATACATAGACAGTGTGCTGGTCATTGTTGCCGGTGCACAGGAGCCTGACGGCTATTTATATACTTCACGCACTATGAATCCGGCACATCCACATCAATGGGCTGGCAGTCGGCGTTGGGAAAAAGTGGAAGAGCTAAGTCATGAGTTTTATAACTTGGGACATATGATTGAAGGGGCCATAGCTCATTATCAGGCTACGGGACAACGTAATTTTCTTGATATTGCAATTCGCTATGCAGATTGTGTCTGTAGGGAGATAGGGGAAGGACCGGGAAAACTGGTACGTGTACCCGGACATCAGATTGCGGAAATGGCTTTGGCTAAACTTTATCTTGTAACGGGTGAACAGAGATATCTTGATATGGCAAAATTCTTTCTGGACAAGCGCGGATATACTTCCCGAAGGGATGCATATAGTCAGGCGCATAAGCCAGTTGTAGAACAAGATGAAGCTGTCGGACATGCAGTGCGTGCTGCATATATGTATGCCGGCATGGCAGATGTTGCGGCACTTACAGGAGATACTGCTTATGTGCATGCTATAGACCGGATTTGGGAAAATATAGTATCAAAGAAATTATATATTACGGGAGGTATCGGAGCGACAAGCAACGGAGAGGCTTTTGGCAAGAACTATGAACTTCCTAATATGTCGGCTTATTGTGAAACTTGTGCGGCTATTGGAAATGTGTATGTCAATTACCGGCTGTTTTTATTACATGGAGATGCAAAATATTATGATGTACTTGAACGTACATTATATAATGGACTGATTTCGGGAGTTTCTCTTGATGGTGGTAAATTCTTTTATCCTAATCCACTGGAGTCTATGGGGCAACATCAACGTCAGCCCTGGTTCGGATGTGCATGCTGTCCTTCCAATATCTGTCGTTTTATACCTTCTGTCCCCGGCTATATATATGCTGTGAAAGACAAGGATGTATATGTTAATCTGTTCATGTCGAATGATGTTACACTGAATGTAGAAGGTAAGAAGGTTTCTCTCTCGCAGACAACTTCGTATCCGTGGAATGGAGATATCCAGCTTAGGATTACTCATAACTCTGCAAAGGATTTTACACTGAAAATCCGTATTCCTGGCTGGGTACGAAATCAGGTTGTCCCAAGTAATTTGTATACATACACGGATGAGCTTGATCCTTCATATCGTGTGATGGTGAACGGTGAAGAAGTTTATGCCGATTTGCAAGATGGCTATTTTTCTATTAACCGCCAATGGAAGAAAGGAGATTCAGTGGAAGTACATTTTGATATGAATGTGCGTACAGTTACAGCCAATAATAAAGTAGAAGCCGATCGGGGACGTGTAGCTATAGAACGTGGACCTGTCGTTTATTGTGCTGAGTGGGCAGATAATGATTTTGATGTATTAAGTGTACTCTTGAATCCTCGTTCGGAGTTTAAAGTAATCGAGAGGAAAGATTTGCTTTGTGGCATTAATCAGATTCAGACACAGGCACAGTCGCTGGAATATGATAAGGCAGGACGGTTGCTGGTAAAAGACCGTATACTGACACTGATTCCTTATTATGCATGGGCACATCGTGGAACTGGAAATATGGCAGTGTGGTTACCGGATGAAGTCAATGCAACTCGTCCGAAAGCTATTCCTACTTTGGCTTCAAAAAGTAAGATAGATGCATCACATAAAATACCGACATTATTTTCTGTTGCCGATGGGCTGATACCTCAGGATGAAAATGACCGTACTATTCCTTATTACCACTGGTATCCTAAAACAGGTACTACCGAATGGATTTCTTATGAATTTCCGGAAGAAGTGCAGGTTTCCACTTCAACTGTTTATTGGTTTGATGACACCCCTTGGGGCAGTTGTAGCATTCCGAAATCATGGAAGATTTATTATAAAAATACTGAAGGCAAATGGCTCCCTGTAGAGAATCTGAATGCATACAGTATCGTTAAAGGAGAGGGAAGTGCTGTTAAATTTAAAACAGTGAAAACGAAAGCAATAAAATTAGAAGTCGTACTTCCCGATGAAAAAACAGCGGGTATATATGAATGGCAAATAAAGTAAGATAAAGAGATTGATTATGTTGTTTCTCTCTGATAATTAACTTTTTATCTATATGGGTATAAAAAGTTATAAAGAGGTGATATAAACAAAATATACCCTATAGAGAAACAAAACCGTACCTCAAAGATTCTTATTTTTGGTTTACTTTGCGATGTTGATAATATAATAATACTGGAAAGAAAAACATAATAAATGTAAACTTTAACTATAAACAATGTACCATGAGTAAACACTTATTCGTAAAATGCACAAACGTGCATCTATGTAGTCTTGCAATGGTAATGTTACTGTTGTTCTTGCCTTCGATGGCAATAAAGGCTGCTTCTCAGAGTTTGACAGTTTCGGGAGTTGTTACTTCGGCAACAGACAAGATGCCTTTAATTGGCGTGAGTGTGTTGGTGAAAGGAACCACTAATGGAACTATTACGGATTTTGACGGAAACTACTCCTTGGGAGTGGAAAAAGGTCAGACTTTAGTATTTTCGTATATCGGTTTTGTTACACAAGAAATTGTTGTTGCCGATCAGAAAACATTAAATGTTGAAATGAAAGAAGATACCGAAACCCTCGAAGAAGTTGTGGTTGTAGGTTATGGTGTTCAGAAAAAGAAACTGGTAACCGGTGCTACTGTGCAGGTGAAAGGAGAAAGCTTGGCAAAGATGAATACTAACAGCCCTTTGCAGGCAATGCAGGGACAGACTCCGGGTGTGAATATTTCTTCTACTTCTGGTCAGCCGGGTTCTGATATGAAAGTAAGTATCCGTGGTTTGGGTACAGTAGGAAATGCTTCTCCTCTTTATTTGATTGATGGTGTTGGTGGTGATATTTCAACATTGAATCCTGCCGATATCGAAAGTATTGATGTCTTGAAGGATGCTGCTTCTGCCGCTATTTATGGTGCACAGGCTGCCAATGGTGTTGTCTTGATTACTACTAAATCTGGAAAAGAAGGTAAGGCACAGATTGCTTTCGATGCTTATTACGGTGTACAGAATGTAGCTCGTAAGGCTGATATGCTGAATGCACAAGAATACATGACTATCATGGACGAACAGGCTGTCAATTCAGGTAATGCTCCTTATGACTGGAGTTCATTTAAAAGTATTTATGATGCCAATGGAAATGTCTATGATACTGATTGGGTAGATTCTATGTTTAAGGATAACGCTCAGACACAGAGCTATACATTGGGTGTTACTGGTGGATCGAAAACATCAACTTACGCTATGTCTTTGGGATATATGAGCCAGGAAGGTATTGTAGGTGGTAAGGATGTTTCAAACTATGAACGTTATAATTTCCGTATCAATTCGGAACATAAGATTTTTAAGGATTCGGATTTGTTGAAGGTTGGCGAACAAGTTAGTTTCGTTTATAAATTAAATAATGGTGTTTCAGTAGGTAATCAATATAACAATACATTAAGAGGAGCGTTCAGTACTTCTCCTTTATCGCCGATTTATAGTGATAACAATATTTATGATTCTCCTTACAACGATACTTCCAATTCTGATTGGTATAACGGCGACGGTAATCCTTATGGATTAATGATGACAAACACAAATAATGAAAATAAAAATGCTGTTTTTTCTGGTAATGTTTATGCTGAATTGCAGCCTGTGAAAAATTTGAAATTGAGAACTGTTTTTGGTGCTGTTTACGGCTCTTCTGAATATCGTAGTTTTACTCCGATGTATCAGTTCTCTATTTACAGCTACAACAATACACGTACTTCTGCTTCACAGAATATGAGTCACAGCTTGGGTATGACTTGGACTAATACAGCTACTTACGACTGGAAAGTAAAAGATCATGCTTTCAATGCGTTGATTGGTATGGAAGTTTATCGGCACAGTTGCAAATATCCGTGGCTTATTTTTGTAGTATAGGTCTATATTTTCTTGTTTAATGCTTAAATGTTTATAAGAAGCATTACCTTTGCACTCATGAGTAAGCAATCAGCATTTGACTATAAGATTCTGGCAAGTTACCTTCTTCCCAAAGGCATACTTGAGTTCTTCGACGTTACAGCCGTTAACGAAGACCACACTGGCATTATTGAAGAGACTGGTAATGAGCGCGTCCTTCTTCACATCTATCTTGACGAAAAAGATGCACGGGAAGAAGAGTGGCACGACCTTAAGCCCAATGGTTTCACGGAAAGCCGTCAGGTTAACGACTTTCCTATCCGTGATCACAAGGTCGT
>OGZL01001862.1_pt1 | contig 16146 bp, 13 predicted proteins | sample 1576761 | NCBI WGS metagenome assembly OGZL01 (sample SAMEA3541595, study PRJEB24748) | human gut metagenome | biome: human gut; feature: human-associated habitat; material: faeces | place: China | collected 2012
AATCTATGAGTGATTAATGTGGTCAAAATAAACACAAAATTAAAACACTTATCTTAATTTCTTGCTTAGATGATTCAATATTTATAAGTTTCTACTGTATTTTTACAGTGGATTCTAGTCCATATTTTTATTTTTTGATATAATGAAAACATGATTTACAGTCAAAATGAAGAAGAATTGATTAGTATCGGCCAAAAGTTAGGTCGACTGCTCGATTCTGGAGATATAATTGTTCTCTCAGGTGATCTGGGAGCTGGCAAAACAACCTTAACCAAGGGGATTGCCAAAGGTTTGGATATTTCACAGATGATAAAGAGTCCAACCTATACTATTGTAAGGGAGTATGAGGGGCGACTGCCACTCTATCATTTAGATGTCTACCGCATTGGTGATGATCCAGATTCTATTGATTTAGATGATTTTCTGTATGGTGAAGGTGTGACAATCATCGAGTGGGGTGAGCTCCTAGACGAGAGTCTGTTAGGGGATTATCTCCTAATTTCGATATCTCATCATGGAGATGGACGTCAGTTGCTTTTTGAATCTTTCGGTCCTAGAAGTAAGGAGATTCAGGAGGAAATGGTAAATGGCTGAGCAAGAATTAGTCATTGAGGAAGCTCAAAGAGAGGATGCTGCCTCTCTAGCTCGTTTACTAGAGACTGTAGCCTTGGAATCGGATTTTCTAGCACAAGATGATAGAAGTTCTATACTGAGTGCTGAACAGTTAGCCACTTATATTGAAAGTCATCAGCATAGGCTTAATGAGATTTGTTTGGTGGCAAAATTGGGTCATGAGGTCATTGGTGTTTGTAATGTTACCTCTGATCAAGATACTAAGACCAGTCATATCGCCGACGTATTTATTGCGGTTTCTAAACCCTACTGGGGGAATGGTGTTGGCCAGTTTCTTATGGAAACAATGATTGACTGGGCAGATCATACACCAACTATCCGCCGCTTAGAGTTGACGGTTCAAGCACGTAATGAACGGGCGGTTCATCTCTATCAAAAATTTGGATTTGACATTGAAGGCACTAAGAAACGTGGTGCAAGAACTAAAAATGGAGAATTTCTAGATGTTTACCTTATGGCTAAACTCATAGATTAGGAAAAAACATGAAACTTGGACGAAAAATTTTATTGATGTTGTTGGCGATTTTTGCAACGACAGTAGTAGCTGCTGGTATTTACCTAACGACAACTTATAATTACGCCACAGGCGAATTGTCAAAAACGTTTAGGGCTTCTAAAGCAACTTCAGGGAATAGTAAGGCTATTCAACAGACTAAGCCTATAACTATTCTCTTGATGGGGGTAGATACAGGATCCAAAGAACGTAAGGAAACCTGGGAAGGAAACTCTGATACCATGATTTTGGTAACAGTGAACCCTAAGACTAAGAAAACAACCATGACCAGTTTGGAACGTGACCTTTTGACAGATATTGAGGGGTCGGGTGAAGCAAAACTAAATTCAGCATATGCTGAGGGTGGTGCTGACTTGGCTATTTCAACCATTCAAAAGGTTTTAGATATTGATATTGACTATTATGCACTGATTAATATGCAGGGTATGATTGATTTGGTAGATGCTGTTGGTGGTATTGAGGTAACGAATCATTTTGATTTTCCAATTTCGATTGCAGAAAATGAACCTGAATTTCAGGCAAAAGTTGAGCCCGGAACCCATAAAATCAATGGTGAGCAAGCTTTAGTCTATTCACGTATGCGTTACGATGACCCTGATGGTGACTATGGTCGCCAAAAACGTCAACGTGAGGTTATTCAAAAAGTTGTAGCTAAGCTCTTGAAGATGGACTCTATTGGTTCTTACAAGAAAATTTTGTCGGCTGTAAGTTCAAATGTTCAAACCAGTATCGATCTTGGTGATACCAATACTTTGCGTAGCTTGATGGGTTATAGTGATGCCCTTAAAAATATTAAGTCATACCAATTGGCTGGTTCGGATGCCATGATCAATGGAGGAAGCTATCAAGTAGCCTCCACTGAGGATATTCTTAAGGTGCAAAATCGCATTAAGCAGGAAGTTGGTAAGAAGAAAGTTTCTGAATCTAATCTTAAGACTAGTTTGGTTCTCTATGGTTCTGGTAGCTCTAACTATGGCTCAGATGATTTTGTTAATTCCAAAGGAAACGTGGCTTCGAGTGAAGTATCTTCAAATTATGAGGCCTGGCCATCTGAGGCAGCAGGTGGTGGATCGGTAAGTACCTACAATGGAGGTACTACCTATAGCAATAACTATAGTGAAAACACAGGTAATTATGTTCAGGAACAAGGTACGACAACCCCTACATACAATAATAATGGATCGGGTGTGACTACTTATAGCACTGTTCCAGCGGCGCAATAAATAAGGTTGGGTGATTCCCAACCTTTTTGCTTTGAAATGATATGGTTATTCCTTGCAATGGCTTTTGAGCTATGCTATAATATAGGAAAATAACGAAAGAGAGGCGGAGTAGAAACTTCGTCTCTTGTGTGTGTAAGGAGGTCATAATGTCGCAAAAAATTATTGATCTCGTGACGGCAGTCGTAGCTCCAGCTATTCCTGAGCCATACGAACTGGTCGATATCGAGTACGAAAAGCTTGGCGGTGACTATGTCTTGTCAGTTTTGATTGATAAGCCAGGAGGTATTACTGTAGAAGATACTGCAGACTTGACTGAAATTATCAGTCCCCTCTTGGATACTATTCAGCCTGATCCTTTCCCGGATCAATACATGCTGGAAGTTTCTAGTCCAGGGTTAGAGCGTCCCTTAAAAACCAAAGAAGCTTTGACAAATGCTGTTGGTCAATATATCAATGTTAGTCTTTACAAGGCTATTGATAAGATCAAGATTTTCCAAGGTGACTTGGTGGCCTTTGATGGGGAAACCCTAACAATTGATTACCTTGATAAGACTCGCCATAAAACTGTTGAGATTCCCTATCAAACAGTTGCTAAAGCTCGTTTGGCAGTCAAACTCTAAAACTCTTAGTGTAAATAAAGAAAGGATGCCAGTTTTAGCCTTTAGAGGCTAAAACAACAAAGAATATGAGCAAAGAAATGCTAGAAGCCTTCCGTGTCTTGGAAGAAGAAAAACACATTAACAAGGAAGATATCATCGATGCTGTGGTTGAATCGCTTAAGTCAGCCTACAAGCGTCGTTATGGTCAGTCAGAATCAGCTGTAGTTGAATTCAATGAAAAAACAGGTGATTTTCAAGTTTATACTGTTCGTGAAGTTGTAGATGAAGTCTTTGATAGTCGTTTGGAAATTAGCTTGAAAGATGCCCTTGCTATCAGCTCTGCTTACGAGCTTGGTGACAAGATTCGTTTTGAAGAGTCAGTTGATGAATTTGGCCGTGTTGCAGCGCAATCTGCCAAACAAACCATTATGGAAAAGATGCGCAAGCAGATGCGTGAAATCACTTATAATGACTATAAGCAACATGAAGGTGAAATCATGCAAGGAACAGTTGAACGCTTTGACCAACGTTTCATTTATGTGAATCTTGGAACGCTCGAAGCTCAATTGTCACGCCAAGACCAAATTCCTGGCGAAAGCTTTAAGTCACACGACGTCATCGATGTTTATGTTTATAAAGTTGAAAACAACCCTAAAGGTGTTAACGTCTTTGTAAGCCGTAGCCATCCAGAATTCATCAAACGTATCATGGAACAAGAAATTCCTGAAGTATTTGATGGAACTGTAGAAATCATGAGCGTGTCTCGTGAAGCTGGTGATCGTACCAAAGTTGCTGTTCGCAGTCATAACCCTAACGTTGATGCTATTGGTACTATCGTTGGTCGTGGTGGAAGCAATATTAAGAAAGTTGTCAGCCGTTTCCACCCAACACGTTTGGATGCTAAGACAGGAATTGAAGTTCCTGTTGAGGAAAATATTGATGTTATTCAATGGGTTGAAGATCCAGCTGAATTTATCTACAATGCTATTGCACCGGCTGAAGTGGACTATGTTCTCTTTGACGAAGATGATAGCAAACGTGCGACAGTAGTTGTACCAGATAACAAATTATCTCTTGCAATTGGTCGTCGTGGACAAAACGTTCGTTTGGCAGCTCATTTGACTGGTTACCGTATTGACATCAAGTCAGCTTCTGAATATGAAGCACTCGAAGCTGAAAAAGCTGAGGCTGCTACTGAGGAAGTTGTTGACGAGATTGTTGCAGAAGATGCTACACCTGTTGAAGTCACAACAGAAGAAGTAACTGAAACAACAGAAGCAGAATAAGAAGAACATAGAGGTGTTTGATGGCTAAAACACGAAAAATACCTTTACGCAAATCAGTTGTCTCAGGAGAAATCATTGATAAACGTGATTTGCTCCGCATTGTAAAAACTAAAGATGGTGAGATTTTCATTGATCCAACAGGAAAGAAAAATGGCCGAGGTGCTTACATTAAATTAGATAATGAAGAAGCTCTCCAAGCTAAAAAGAAACGTGCTTTTAACCATAGTTTCTCCATGGATGTTCCTGAAAGTTTTTATGATGAACTCATTGCTTATGTGGATCACAAGGTCAAAAGAAGAGAGTTAGGTCTTGAATAACACAGAAAAATTGTCAAATATGTTGGGACTAGCACAAAGAGCTGGAAAACTTATTTCTGGTGAAGAACTTGTCATCAAGGCAGTTCAATCAGGGCAGGCGAGACTAGTTTTTCTTGCCAATGATGCTGGTAGTAACGTGACTAAAAAGACGACTGATAAATGTAACTACTATAATATAGAAGTCTCCACAGTGTTTAACGCACTGGAATTAAGCATGGCTATTGGTAAACCAAGAAAAACGGTTGCTGTAGTTGATGCTGGATTTTCAAAGAAAATGAGGACTCTTATGGACTAAAGAATAGGAGGACATCACGTGTCAAAGAAACGATTATATGAAATCGCAAAAGAGGTTGGTGTAGAAAGCAAGGTTGTTGTTGCAAAAGCTCAAGAACTTGGTCTTTCTGTGAAGAGCCATTCCTCATCAGTTGAAGAAGCTGATGCTAATCGTATCACTTCAAGTTTAAAAGGGAGAACAGCTAAGGCTGAAAGCAAGCCAGCTCCTAAAGCGACACCAACTCCTAAAGAGGAAAAGGTAGCGCCTAAGGTTGATAAGGTACCTGTTGCCAAATCAGCTCCAGCTAAAGAAACATCAAAGGCTGAAGTCAAAGAAGCCCCTGCGACTCCGAAAAAACCACAAAGCCGTAATTTTAAGGCAGAACGTGAAGCACGTGCCAAGGCAGAAGCAGAGCGTCGTCAAAACGGCGGAGGCCGTGACAACCGTAATCGTAACCGAAATCAACAAGGGAACGATCAAGGTAAACGTCAGAATAATGATCGTCGCAACCAAAATGGAAATGGTCAAGGCAACCGTAATAATGGGAACCGCGGTAACAATAGTAATCGTGACCGTAATTTCCAAGGTAAACAGCGCAATGATCAAGGTCGAAATAAACGTAACGATGCTGCCCGCAACAATCAGGCAGGTCCACGTATTGACTTTAAAGCGCGTGCAGCAGCCTTGAAAGCAGAGCAAAATGCAGAATATTCACGTCAAAGTGAAACACGCTTCCGTGAAGAAAAAGCTGCAGAGCAACGCCGTGCGAAAGAGCAAGAAAAGGCAAGAAAAGAAAAACAACAGGCTGAAGTCGCTGCTCAAAAAGCAGTTGCTGAAGCTAAGCCAGCTCCCAAGCCAGCACCGGCTGCTCAACCAGCTCCAGCTGCGCAAGCACAAGATACACGTCGTAAAAAGGCACGTCCAGATAAATCACGTGATAATCGTCGCGAGAATGAAGATGGACCTACGCAAACAAGAAATAATAAGTGGAATAATCAAAACCAAGTGAGAAATCAACGAAATAGTAACTGGAATAAAAACAAAAATAAAAAAGGTAAAAATAACCGTGGTAATTCAGCTCCAAAACCAGTAACAGAGCGTAAATTCCATGAATTACCAAAAGAATTTGAATACACTGAAGGCATGACGGTTGCAGAAATCGCAAAACGTATTAAACGTGAGCCAGCTGAAATCGTTAAGAAACTCTTCATGATGGGTGTTATGGCAACTCAAAACCAATCTCTTGATGGGGATACTATTGAGTTGTTGATGGTTGACTACGGTATCGAAGCAACCAAGAAAGAAGAAGTCGATAATGCTGATATCGAACGTTTCTTTGTTGACGAAGACTACCTCAACAAAGATGCTATGGTAGAACGTGCACCAGTTGTTACTATCATGGGACACGTTGACCATGGTAAAACAACCCTTCTTGATACCCTTCGTAACTCACGTGTTGCGACTGGAGAAGCTGGTGGTATCACACAGCATATTGGTGCCTACCAAATTGAAGAGGGTGGTAAGAAAATCACCTTCCTTGATACTCCAGGACACGCGGCCTTTACATCTATGCGTGCCCGTGGTGCTTCTGTTACAGATATTACTATCTTGATTGTAGCTGCGGATGACGGTGTTATGCCACAAACTATTGAAGCCATCAACCACTCTAAGGCTGCTGGTGTTCCAATCATTGTTGCGATTAACAAGATTGATAAACCAGGTGCTAACCCAGAGCGTGTAATCGGTGAATTGGCAGAGCATGGCGTTATCTCAACTGCATGGGGTGGCGATAGCGAATTCGTTGAAATTTCAGCGAAGTTTGGTCAAAATATTGAAGAGTTGCTTGAAACAGTTCTTCTTGTGGCTGAAGTGGAAGAACTTAAAGCTGACCCAACAGTTCGTGCCATCGGTACCGTTATTGAAGCGCGTTTGGATAAAGGTAAAGGTGCGGTTGCAACCCTCCTTGTTCAACAAGGTACCTTGCATGTTCAAGACCCAATCGTTGTTGGTAATACCTTCGGTCGTGTCCGTGCTATGACCAATGACCTTGGTCGTCGTATTAAGACTGCAGCACCATCAACACCAGTTTCAATTACTGGTTTGAACGAAGCGCCTATGGCGGGTGACCATTTTGCCGTTTATGAAGATGAAAAAGCAGCTCGTGCAGCCGGTGAAGAACGTGCCAAACGTGCCCTTATGAAACAACGTCAACAAACACATCGTGTTAGTCTTGATAACCTCTTTGATACCCTTAAAGCTGGTGAATTGAAGACTGTTAATGTTATCATCAAGGCCGACGTACAAGGTTCTGTTGAAGCCTTGGCAGCATCACTTCTTAAGATTGATGTTGAGGGTGTTCGTGTTAATGTTGTTCACTCAGCAGTAGGTGCTATCAACGAATCTGATATTACTCTTGCGGAAGCTTCAGATGCTGTTGTTATCGGATTTAACGTTCGTCCTACACCACAAGCACGTCAACAAGCGGAAACTGATGAAGTTGAAATTCGTCTTCACAGCATCATCTACAAGGTTATCGAAGAAATCGAAGATGCCATGAAAGGGATGCTTGATCCTGAATTTGAAGAAAAAGTCATTGGTGAAGCTATTATCCGTGAAACCTTCAAAGTTTCTAAAGTCGGAACAATCGGTGGGTTCATGGTTACTAGTGGTAAAATCACTCGTGATTCAAGTGCCCGTGTGATTCGTGATGGTGTCGTTATTTTTGATGGTAAATTGGCAAGCTTGAAACACTTTAAAGATGACGTTAAAGAAGTCGGAAACGCTCAAGAGGGTGGTTTGATGATTGAAAACTACAACGATATTAAAGTTGATGACGTTATCGAAGCTTACATTATGGAAGAAATTAAACGTTAATTTTGTTAGCTTAAAAAAAAGCTTACTTAGGAGACAAAGCTAGGTCATCTGGCCTGGCTTTTGTTCCATCATAATAAGAGAGAAAGGATAAGACTATGGGAAATTCATTTCGTGTAGACCGTGTTGGTATGGAAATCAAACGTGAGGTCAATGAAATTCTTCAAAAGAAAGTTCGTGACCCACGTGTGCAAGATGTCACTATCACAGATGTGCAAATGCTAGGCGATTTGTCAGCTGCTAAGATTTTTTACACTATTCATTCAACTTTGGCCTCAGATAACCAAAAAGCACAAACTGGTCTTGAAAAGGCTACTGGGACAATCAAGCGTGAACTTGGTAAAAAATTGACCATGTATAAGATTCCAGATTTGACCTTTATTAAAGATGAGTCTATCGAATACGGTAATAAAATTGATGAAATGCTTCGTAATTTGGAGCGTAAAGACTAAGAAAAAATTCCTGTCAGTTATGGCAGGAATTTTGCGTTATAATAGAATAAAAAGGAGAACTTCAATGAAAGTAACGGTCTATTTGGGAGCTAATATGGGTGATAATCCTAGTTTTAAGAAAGCAACGATTGCCTTGGGTCAGTGGATTGCTAAAAATGGGCATACCCTAGTCTATGGTGGCAGTAAGATGGGACTTATGGGAGTTCTTGGTGATACGGTTTTGGAAAATGGTGGACAGGCTCATGGCATTATGCCACAATTCCTCAAAGATAGGGAGATAGCTTATGAGGGGTTAACCTCAATGACAATAGTAGAAACTATGGCAGAACGAAAGACTGCCATGCTAGAGCAAGGAGATCTCTTTATCGCACTTCCAGGAGGTCTAGGGACATTGGAAGAAATCTCTGAAGCTATTGCAGCTGCTCGAGTCGGTAGGTTGGACAAACCCTGTGTTTTCTTCAATCTCAATGGCTATTATGATGCTATGAAAACGATGTTAGATACCATGGTTGCTCATGATTTTTTGGAGGCTGAAACAGCAGCAAAATTCCTCTTTACAGATGATTTTTCAGAAATTGAAGCTTTCGTCCAGTCTTATGAACCACCTCAATTGAGACGTTATCGGTAGTATTGCTTTAATTTGTAAAAATGAGATGAATTAAAAAGATTCAATGACACATCATTGAATCTTTTTAATTAAATCTTTACAAATATTTCTTAGCGACTTCAATATCGCCAGCATAGTTATCACGTTTACCATTTACGATTTGGAAGGCATCCGCACCTTTACCAGCAATAACCACAGCGTCTTTGGAGTCTGTAGTCTCAGACATTGCTGTTTTAATAGCTTCCTCTCGATCAACAATGATACGAACCTCGCGACTGATGTGGCTAGCAATTTCCTGACAGATAGCAAGAGGATCTTCCTTGTTAGGATCATCGGCTGTTAGGATGATATCAACATCAGGGTAGGTATTGAGGACATGTCCAAAGTCTTTACGACGACTTTCACCCTTATTTCCAGGAGCCCCTAGAATTAGGCTAATATGGCCATCTTGATGGCTAGTTACGACTTGTAAGAGCTTATCTAGGCTATCTCCATTGTGAGCATAGTCAACAAATGTCTTAGCCCCATTAGTTTGGGTTAGAACCTCCATACGCCCTGGAACAGAGGTTTGAGCGATTCCTTCCTTGATGTCTTGAAGGTTAGCTCCGAGACGTAGGCAGGCCAGACCAGCAGCCATAGCATTGTCCTGGTTAAAGTCACCGATAAGTTGGATATCATAGTCACCGGCTAACTTCCCACTTGCCTTAAAGCTAAATCCTGAGCCATGTTTAACAGCATTGTCGGAGTTTTTACCATAGAAGTCATGCTCTTTATCTGCAACTTCTTCAGCAATAAAATCAAAGTGATCCATACCGCTATTAACGATAACAACTCGACTGTTTTCCAAGAGGAGACGCTTATGGTAGAAGTAGTCTTCAAAGGTTGGGTGTTCAATAGGCCCAATATGGTCTGGGCTGATGTTAAGAAAGACACCTACATCAAAAGTCAATCCATAGACACGCTTAGTCAGATAGGCTTGACTTGAGACTTCCATAATCAGATGGGTCATGCCATTAGCAACAGCTTCAGCCATCATACGGAAAAGGTCCAAACTCTCAGGTGTTGTTAAGGTAGACTTGAAGAAGGTTTTTCCGTCTAGTGTCGTGTTCATGGTTGAAAGCATAGCAGGTTTATGACTTTGCTTGAGAATATTGAAGGCAAAGTAAGCTGCTGTTGTTTTCCCTTTTGTCCCAGTAAAAGCCAGCAATTTAAGCTTGTCTTGAGGGTATTGGTAGAAGGCCTGAGCAACGAGGCTCATAGCCTGTTTGATATCTGATACGATAATGGCAGGAATTCCCACTTGATAATCTTTTTCAGCCACGTAGAAACTCAAGCCAGCTTTGACAGCATTCTCTAAAAATTCAGGCTTGAATGCAGCTCCTTTGGCAAAGAAGAGGGACGATGGTGTGACATCACGACTATCATAAGAAAGATGATCAAAAGTCACCCCAGTCCATGAATAGTAGTAGTTGTCTTGGTCGATAATATCTCTAAAATTATGGTCCTTTTTAAGAACCTCTAGAACTTGTTCAATAGTAATCATAGTTCCTATTTTAGCCTTAATGTTCTTGTTTTACAAGTCAGAGCCAAAAGTTTATAATTAACTAGATTGTATTTTATTATCTAGAAAGAGAATTATGACTGAAACTAAAACTGATACACAGCAGCAGCAGATGCTAAGAGGGACGGCATGGATGACAGCATCCAATATTATCAGTCGTCTATTGGGGGCACTCTACATTATTCCTTGGTATGCTTGGATGGGTAAACAAGGTGACCAAGCCAATGCCCTCTTTGGTCAAGGGTATAACATTTATGCCCTTTTCCTTTTGATTTCTACAGCAGGGATTCCAGTCGCAATTGCCAAACAGGTGTCTAAATACAACACTCTTGGAAAGATGGAGACGAGTTTCTTCTTACTCAAGCGTATCTTGTATTACATGATTGGTCTCGGACTGATCTTTGGCGTTTTCATGTACTTTGCTTCGCCGTGGATGTCTTACCTTTCTGGGGGAGACGAGGATCTGGTTCGCGTCATGCGTAGTCTTTCTTGGGCAGTTGTTATTTTCCCATCTATGTCTGTTTTACGAGGCTTTTTCCAAGGCTTTAACAATATGAAGCCATATGCCTTAAGTCAGATTGCGGAACAGATTATCCGTGTTATTTGGATGCTGTTGGCGACCTTCTTCATCATGAAAATTGGGACAGGCGATTATGTGACAGCAGTTGTCCAATCGACTTTTGCCGCTTTCATCGGTATGTTGGCTAGTTATGGGGTGCTTTTCTTCTACCTTTGGAAGGAGGGCAAGCTCAAGAGTCTTTTTGGCAAGCAGGCTGTTCATCCGGATATCAATCCAACTGCAATTGTTATTGAAACCTTTAAGGAAGCTGTCCCTTTTATTATTACTGGATCTGCTATTCAGCTTTTCCAACTGATTGATCAATGGACCTTTATCCGTACTATGGAGAAGTTTACAAGCTATAGTAACAGTCAACTTCAGGTTCTCTATGCTTACTTGTCTTCAAACCCAAGTAAGATTACCATGATTTTGATTGCCGTTGCTCTTTCTATTGCCGGGGTTGGGATTCCACTCTTGACGGAAAATATGGTTAAGAAAGATCTTAAGGGAGCGGCTAAACTGATTATCAATAACTTACAGTTGCTTTTGCTCTTTATTGTTCCTGCCATTGTAGGATCAGTGATTTTAGCTAAACCACTTTATACAGTCTTTTATGGTGCGCCAGATAGTCAGGCCCACTTGCTCTTTGTAGCCAGTCTGATTCAAGTTATTTTCTTGGCCTTGTATAGCGTTTTAGCACCAATGCTTCAGGCAATCTTTGAAACCCGTAAAGCTATCAACTATTTTGCGATTGGGGTTTTAGTTAAGGCAATCCTACAGTTACCATTGATTATTTTCCTAGGAGCCCTTGGCCCGGTTATTTCAACAGCCATCGGTTTAGGTGTTCCAATTGCTCTCATGTATAACCATCTCCACACTGTTACGCACTTTAGTCGTAAGACAGTGTTTAGAAAAGCCTTGCTCATCTGTATCCTTACAGTGCTCATGGCTATCCCAGTTGCGGTCTTCTATTGGTTGTTCCAGTTTGTACTGTCACCAACAAGCCGTATGGGTAGTGTGATTTACTTGGTCATTGGAGGAGGCCTTGGAATCGGTGTCTATGGCGTTCTTGCTCTTGTAACTCGTATGGCTGACCAACTACTTGGTGCTCGAGCAGCTAGCCTACGTGCTAAATTACATATTAAATAAAATCTAAACCAAGTCATGTGGCTTGGTTTTTTTCTTTTCAACCTTTTCTGAAAAAGGAGTATAATAGGGGTGAAAAAATGAAATCGTTTTAATGATTTAGAATCGAGGAAAGGATTATGGTTGATTCTAGACAAGAAAATATAAAATTAGGGATCTATCCTCCTGAACAAGTTTACCAAGTCTTGCAGACAAGCCCTCAGGGTTTGAGCTCACAAGAGGTTAAGGAGAGGCAGGCGACGTATGGCCCTAACCAATTGAAGGAAAGTAAGAAGGAGCCTATTTGGCTGACCTTTTTCAGACATTTTACTAGTCTTATGGCACTCTTATTGTGGGGTGGTGGCTTTATCGCCATGCTTTCTCATAGTTTAGAGTTGGGGATTGCAATTTGGTTGGTCAACATTATTAATGGTCTCTTTAGCTTTATTCAAGAATATAGGGCGAGTCAGGCTACGGCAGCTCTTAATAAGCTTCTTCCATCCTATGCGCGAGTTCTTCGTGATGGTAAGGAGGATAAGATTCTAGCTCAGGACTTGGTGCCAGGTGACTTGGTTTTCATTGAAGAAGGAGACCGTATTTCTGCAGATGGACGCTTGGTCGCTGTGACAGATTTGCAGGTTAACCAGTCTGCCCTCACTGGTGAGTCTAATCCTATTTATAAGTCAGATCAAGCAGATTTGACTCCCGACAAGACTGAGTTAGAGTATGACAATATGGTATTTGCAGGGACTACTGTCTCTTCTGGTTCTGGACATTTTATAGTATCTGCTATCGGGATGAAAACTGAGTTTGGACAGATTGCGGATTTGACACAGAATCTTGCTCAGGAAAAGAGTCCCCTTCAGAAAGAATTAGACCATTTGACTAAACAGATTTCAGTTATTGCGGTGTCTGTTGGCCTCTTCTTTATGGTGGCAGCGACTCTATTTGTCCACCAACCCTTGTCTCAAGCCTTTATTTTTGCATTGGGGATGATTGTGGCCTTTATTCCTGAAGGACTTCTTCCCACAGTTACTCTATCTTTAGCCATGGCCGTTCAGCGCATGGCTAAGGACCATGCTTTGGTTAAGAAACTGTCTTCGGTTGAGACGTTGGGAGCAACTTCTGTTATTTGTTCAGATAAAACAGGGACTTTGACGCAAAATGCCATGACGGTTAACCACTTGTGGACCTTGTCAGACAGTTATGAGGTAACTGGGCTAGGTTATGCATCAGAAGGACAGATTGAGCAGGAAGGACGACCTATTTCTCTTGAAGACAATGAGCTTCTTAATCGTTTGGTCCGATTCTCTCATTTGGCTAGTAATGCTCAAGTTGTGGCCCCTAGTGTTGATAATCCCAATTTTACAATTTTAGGTGATCCAACTGAGGCTTGTCTTAATGTTCTCGCCGAAAAAGCCGGAATTAATTTAAATGACAATCATACTTGGGCCCCTCGCCTCAAGGAAATCCCCTTTGATTCTGATCGTAAACGGATGACAACAGTGCATAAGCTTGAGTCAGGATCGGATGGCAGTCAGCATATTTCTATCACCAAAGGTGCTCCCAAAGAAGTGATGGAGCTTTGCTCAGACTATTATGATAATCAAGGAATGATTAAATCATTGACAGCTACTGAGCGTCAGGCTATCCTTGCGGCCAACGACCAGTTTGCCCGAGACGGTTTACGTGTTTTAGCTGTGGCCTATAGACCTTTAGACAGTGAGCATATTGGAGAAGACAAATGGGGCATGCAGACCTTGGAGGACAATATGGTCTTTCTAGGCTTGGTTGCCATGAGTGATCCGCCACGTCAGGGTGTGCGTGAAGCCATTGAAAAATGCCATAGAGCTAGTATTCGTATTATCATGGTGACAGGTGATTATGGTTTGACAGCTCTTAGCATTGCCAAGAAAATCGGAATTGTACAAGGGGACGATGCACGTGTTGTTTCAGGCCTTGAACTGGCAGACATGGATGACAATCAGCTTAAAGAAGCTCTTAAAGGCGAAATCGTTTTTGCTCGTGTAGCACCTGAACAAAAATACCGTGTGGTCAATGCCCTTCAAGAACTTGGCGAAGTTGTCGCTGTTACTGGTGATGGTGTTAATGATGCCCCTGCCCTTAAAAAAGCTGATATCGGTGTAGCTATGGGGCTATCAGGAACTGATGTTGCCAAGGAATCTGCCGATATGATTTTAACAGATGATCATTTTGCTTCTATTGTTCATGCTGTCGAAGAAGGTCGTGCAGTTTATAGAAATATTCAAAAATTCCTGACTTATATTTTTAATTCCAACACGCCAGAAGCCGTACCCTCTGCTTTCTTCTTGTTCTCTTTGGGACGCATACCTCTTCCCTTAACGGTTATGCAAATCCTAGCCATCGACCTGGGAACAGATATGATGCCTGCTTTGGGGCTAGGGGTTGAACCGCCTGAAGAGGGCGTTATGGACAGACCACCAAGACGTCTTTCAGATCGCTTGCTCAATCGACAATTGTTGATTAAGGCTTTTGTCTGGTATGGACTGATTGAAGCAGCCTTAGCTATGGGGGCTTTCTTCCTTAATTATTGGGTTAATCAAGGTAACTTAAACCATTTGGCCAGCTCAGGTCCTCTCTATCGAGAGGCAACTACCATGACCTTAGGAGCTATTATCTTTACCCAAATTGGTATGGCTATGAATAGTCGTAAAGGTAGAGGGTCTATATTCCAAGTTAAACCATTTGCTAATCGGATTATTAGCTTAGGGATTGTTTTAGAAATTGTTCTCTTTATCATCCTGTCTTACGTGCCTTTCTTCCACACGCTATTTAACACTGCACCTATTGGACTTGATGATTGGCTCTATTTACTTGCTTGTCCGTTTGTTATTATGGCTTTGGAAGAAATCAGATATCGCTTATTTGATAAAAAGTAAGTCAGTAGCTTACTTCGGATTGCAGCGAGACTTTTAAATCATTTCTTAGTGCTTGAAACTATGATGTTTCAGGCACTTTTTGATGCTTGAAAACCTACTTTTGACAATCTCAAAAATTGGGCTTATTTTAAATTAGAGTCAGTATCTATCTGTCTTTTTAGGTTATAGAAATAAACTATAACTAACTATCAAGAATCCGTATGATGAACTTACCATTATTTTCAGAAAATAGTGATAAAATAGAGGTCATAGATATGGAGTATATCCACTTTACCATGTAGAAAGGGCGCATTATGACACAAGAATATCAATTAGAAACCATTTTGGCACACGCAGGAATCAATTCGGATGAAGCAACAGGAGCCTTGGCTTCACCAATTCATTTTTCAACAACTTACCAACATCCAGAATTTGGCCATTCTACTGGTTTTGACTATACACGAACTAAAAATCCAACACGCGCAACAGTGGAAAAAACACTTGCAGCTATTGAAAAAGCAGATTATGCTATTGCGACAAGTTCAGGGATGAGCGCCATTGTTTTGGCCTTTGAAATTTTCCCAGTAGGTAGCAAGGTTGTAGCTGCGCGTGACCTTTACGGAGGTTCTTTCCGTTGGTTTAATGACAAGGAAAAAGAAGGGCGTTTCTTTTTTGAATACACAAATACAGAAGATGAGATGATTGCGGCTATTACAGAAGATACCGATATTGTCTACATCGAAACACCGACAAACCCACTTATGATTGAGTTTGATATTGAAAAAGTGGCCAAAATTGCTCATGACAAGGGTGCGGTGGTTATTGTTGATAATACTTTCTATAGCCCAATCTATCAAACCCCGATTACTCAAGGTGCTGATATCGTTGTACATTCAGCTACTAAATACCTATCAGGGCATAATGATGTTTTGGCTGGTGTTGTTGTGACTAGTAACCAAGAATTCTACGATAAACTTTATTATAACCTCAATACGACTGGTCCTACCTTGTCACCATTTGATAGTTATATGCTCATGCGTGGTCTTAAGACCTTAAAACTTCGTATGGAGGCATCAACAGCTAATGCTCAAGAAGTTGTAGCTTTCTTAGAAAAGTCACCAGCTGTTAAGGAAGTTCTTTACCCAGGCAAGGGTGGTATGATTTCCTTCAAAGTGGCTAATCAAGACAAGATTCCAACCATTATCAATTCCCTAAAAGTCTTTAC
>OGZL01001869.1_pt1 | contig 16127 bp, 15 predicted proteins | sample 1576761 | NCBI WGS metagenome assembly OGZL01 (sample SAMEA3541595, study PRJEB24748) | human gut metagenome | biome: human gut; feature: human-associated habitat; material: faeces | place: China | collected 2012
GGGCTGCATCTGGCGCTGCTCTGCGGGGTGCTGGGCTTCGGCCGGCGGTGGCGGTTCTATAAGCCGCTTATCCTGCTGCGTGGTGCGGCGGCGCTGTTTTATCTGCTGCTGACCGGAGCACCGGTTTCGGTGCTGCGCGCGGGGCTGGTGCTGGCGGTCGCGCTGGCGGGGGAGTTTCTTCTGCAGCCTGTCGATCTGCTGACATCCACTGGCTTTGCCGCAGTCCTGATAGGATTGCAGAATGCCTATGCGCCCTGTGATATAGGCTTTCAGCTGTCCTTCTGTGCCGTGCTGGGCGTGCAGGCTGCGGCGGCTCTGACCGAGACGGAGCAACGTGCGGCGGCGCAAGGCAAGTCGGGCGCTTTGCGTTTGGTTTGCCGCCTTGCGGAGCCTGTGCAGATGGCAGCACTCGCCAGCCTTGCCACCCTGCCGGTGCTGGTAGCCCATGGCATGTCCACCAGCCTTGTGGGCATTGTCTGCAATGTGCTGGTCGTGTGGATGCTGCAGCCCGCCCTGCAGATGGGTATCCTGCTGCTGATTTTCAGTGCTGTGCCGTTTTTACTGCCGCTTGTAAACCTTACGGGGCTGGCACTCAGCCTTTGGCTTAAGGCAATGCTCGGAATCGTTGAGCGCTGTGCGGCACTGCCGTTTGCGTCTGTCTATTTACCGCAGCGGTACACGCTGTTTGTGCTGGCGGTGCTGGGCGCGCTGGCTCTATACTACTGGCACGGCAAAGGGCTGCGGGTGTATCCGATTGCTGCGCTGATCTGCACCGCCGCCGCCGTTGTCATGGGGATATGGATGCAGCGGGATGTGGTGGAGATAAATCTTGTCGGCGCGTCCAACAATCCCTGCGTGGTCTGTGTGCAGAACGGGCAGGCAGTGGTGCTTTTCCGCGGCGGCGAAAGCAACCTGAGCGCTGTTGAGCGGTATCTTGCCGGGCGCAGCAGACAAGAACCTGCCCTGCTGGTGGATCTGCGCGCCAGACCTACGGCACTGGACTTTGCGGCGGCGGAGGTAGTGACGATGCAGGCCCAGCCGGGATTTGATACCCGCACGGTGCTTGACGGATTGACGCTCGACCTGTATCATAATAAAAGCGCGAGTCTGGCGGTGCTGGGCATCGGCGAACGCCATATTGCGGTGGGGGCGGGCAGCATACAGTTGGCCGAGCCGATCCGTGTGGATGTACTCTGTGCGCCGGGGGCGCTGTCTGATGCCGTGCAGGCGGATACGATCCTGACTGCGGTACGCCACCCGAAATGGCTGGATGAAATCGAAAGCTGCGAGCTGCGCTATGGCGATGAGGCACCGGGCCTGACACTGCGCCCCGGCCGCAGCATGATCTGGGAGGAGGCACAGACGATTGCTATACAGTGAAAAAGAACTTGAAAAACGCCTGCAGTCCGGCTGCGCACTGTACTATTTTTATGCATCGGATGAGGCCCTTGTCCACGCCGCTGCACAGAAGGCCCTTGCATACCTGAACCGCGATGACCCGGAGACGACCGTGTTGGACGGCCCGACCCCCTCGGTGGAGGAGATCGTGCTGGCAGCGGGTACGATCTCCTTCTTTGGCGGAAAGCGGCTGGTGCTTATGCCGCTGATACGCCCGTCGACCTACTCCGACAAGGATTTGCAGGAGCTCTGTGATACCTTGGCGGACACTGAAAACGCGATCTTCGTCATGACGGGACTCGTGGAGGAGGTGTACGGCAAGCTGCGCCCCGGCAAGCGGGAGCAGAAGCTCATCAGCTGCTGCGAAAAGCTGGGGTATTGCGTGCAGATCAACCGCCCCACAGGGGCGGCGTTGCAGGCGATGGCCCGCGATTGGGCAAAGCAGGCCGATGCTGCCTTTGCGCCGGGGGCGGAGGCTGCCCTGCTGGTGCGCTGCGGTGAGGATCAGTTCCTTTTGAAAAACGAGATCGAAAAGCTGGCGGCTCTGTCCGGCTACGGCATGATCACACAGCAGATGGTTGGCCAGCTGGGCACTGTGACGCTGGATGCGGATACCTTTGACATGGTAAAGCTGCTTACCGGCGGCCAGACCGATAAGGCACAGCAAAAGCTCAAGACGCTGCTGGCGCTGCAGAATGACCCGATCATGATCACGGGCGCGCTGATCAGCAACTATCTGGATCTCTACCGCGTGCTGCTGGGCCGCCGCAGCCGCCGCAGTCTGGGGGATGTAGCCAAGGATTTCGGCTATAAGGGCAACTGGAGCTACCGCCTCAATTCGACGGAAAAAACGGCGGCGCGGTTCAACCGCAGCCAGCTGGAAAGCTGCCTGCGCATCCTGCAGCAGCTGGACACCGATCTGAAAAGCAGCAGGCTGGACGCCGACCTGCTGATGCAGAAGGCGCTGTGTGAGCTGGCGCTGGCCGGGAGGAAAGCATGATAAAAGTAGAGCAGGCCCTGCTGGTGGAGGGGAAATACGATGCCGCCCGGCTGGCCAATATTGTGGACGGCACGATCCTGACAACGGACGGATTCCGTGTATTCCGGGATGCTGCGCTGCAAAAGCTGCTCAAGCGAATAGCCGCTGCGCAGGGGCTCATCATTTTGACGGATTCCGATGCGGCAGGCTTTAAGATACGCCACTATGTGACAGGTCTGGTAGGGGCAGAGCATGTCCTGCAGGCCTATGTGCCGGCGCTGCCGGGCAAGGAGGCGCGCAAGGCAGAGCCCGGCAAAGAGGGCCTGCTGGGCGTTGAGGGCGTACCCGATGCGTTGATCCTGCAGGGACTGACAACGGCGCTGGAGAGCGCTGTGCCCCGCGCAGACGCCGCAAAAAGCCGCGCCATCACCTACACTGACCTGTATGACTGGGGTATCTCCGGTACAGCCAACAGTGCGGAGAACCGCCGTGCGCTGCTGCATCGGCTGGGCCTTCCGCCGCGGCTGAGCAAAAAGGAACTGCTGCAAGTCCTGAACACCCTGTACACATGGGAAAGTCTGGACGCGCAAATTAAAATGATGGAATAAAAACAAATCCGCCATGCGTGTGCATGACGGATTTGTTTTGTAATGAACGAGTTTATTTCAGCGTCCCATCCTCAACCTGCTGGCAATACCACGGTTTCTCGGCATGGAATACCCGCCCGGTCAGGTGGGCAAAACGCTCGTCGCTGATTTTGGCGGGGAACTTCAATTCCCATGCGCACAGTGCCTGGTACTTCAGCCGCAGTTCGCGGTTGGCGGCGTTGTTGCCGTACTTGCTGTCGCCCAAAATGGGGCAGCCGATATGCGCCAAATGCGCACGAATCTGGTGGGTGCGGCCAGTGACCAGCTCCACTTCCAGCAGGGCCAGCCGTCCGCTGACGGCTAGTGTCTCGTAGCCGGTGATGACTTCCTTCGCGCCGCCCGCCGTCGTGTCGGTAATGCGCACGATGCCGCGCTCGGCGTCCTTCAGCAGGTAATCCCGCAGCAGAGCGGCGGGGGGATTGGGGCGGCCAAAGGTCACGCAGAGATACCGCTTTTCGATCTCCCGCTTCTTGATGGCCTCGGTCAAAAATGCCTCAGCGGCGTTATTTTTGGCCAGCAGTACCAGGCCGCTGGTGCCGGTGTCCAGCCGGTGGCACAGCACGGCGTGGGTGGGCTTGCCCTCGGCGGCCAGTTTGGCTTGCACCCGTTTTACCAGCGTGTCGGCGTCGCCGCCGTCCACCGTCAGGCCGGCGGGCTTGTTGGCAATGATGATGTCGTCATCCTCATACACAAACACGGCGGCGGGGGTGGGGCGGCTTTCCAACTGGTCGTCACTCAAAAACAGGCGGATGGTATCGCCGTTCTGCACCCGGGTGGAAAGCGGCTGCTTTTTGCCATTCAGCTTGATCTTATTCTCCCGCAGGGCCTTGTTCAGCCGACCCAGGCCTAAGGCGGGGTACTGGTCCATCAGATACTTGTCCAGCCGCACAGGCAGCAGGCTTTTTACATGCAATTCTTTCATTGGGTCGTCAACTCCTGATCCCACAAAATCGTGGCGTCGTTTATATCCAAAGTGACCATCAGCCAACCGGCGTCGTGGTCATCAAGCTCCGTAATGCGGTAGGCTTGGCCGTCCGCGCATAGATACTGCGCATTTTCCAATTTCCGCCGTGTAAACGGAGAATCCTTAAAGCAGACGGTCTTGCGGGTAGAATCCAACACGCCGCGGTTCCACAGCGCATCGGTATAATCCGCCAGCCGCAGGGGATAGCTGTCATCGTAGAGCGTACACAGCGCATCAAACGTCTGCCCCTGCAAGCCGGGGGCAATCACATACCAATTGCAGCTGCCGTCCCGGCTCGTCACCTTGCCGCACCAGGCGGCGTTTCGCACCGGCTCCACTGCCTGCAAAAAGTCGCCCTCGTCCTCAAACAAATACAGCGCGTTTGGCTCTGCCTGACCCTCCGCCAGCGCCGCCAGCAGGGCGGCCCGCTGGTTTTCCAAAGCGGCATCATCGTACCGTGCGGCAAAGGGGTTGTTGGTGGTCATACCGTTGTCAGCGGCAAACAGTGCCAGGTGCAGTGCATCGTCCTGCAACCCCTGTACCGAATAAAGCTTCTCGTATCCACTCGCCGCTTGCCAGAAATTACTTTCCAGTGTGGTAGGGAAGGCCTCACTCTGCTGCGCCTGCACCATAGCCTCATGCCGCTGGATAAGTGCCGGGCTGATGTCCCAAAGCTGCACCACCACTGCCGCTATGACCCACACGGTCCCGCGGGGCAGTTTCGCCAGTCCGGCAAAGGCCGCCAGGACCAGCACGTAGTACACCGGCCAGAACAGCCGCCCGCCGGAGCGGAAAACCGAGAACAGCTTGATCAGCGACGCCGGCAGCGGCAGCGTGACCAGAGTCACGCCGTTGGCCGTAATCACATGGCTCACCGCAAACGCCGTCAGCACCACAAACACCGCGCACAGCGCCCAGTGCCGCCGCAGCAGCGCAGCCAGGCGTTTTCGCGCCGCAACCACGGCGATGGGCAGGGCAATCAGCACGCCCAATCCCAGGTAGGCGAACGCATCATAGTTGCCGCCCACCTGGTTCTGCGCAGGCAAAAACCGACTGTAGAGCACGCCGTTTACCCCGGCAGGGTTCCACAGCGCGTTCAGATTCATCGAGAAATACCCGTACAGCGCCTGCCCGCCGCTGGTGGCCGTGCCATACAAAAGCCCCAGCGCCCAGCCCAGCACCGCCGTGCAGGCCAAATCACAGCCCAAAAACACCGCAGGCCCGGCCCAGCGTTTGTGCGTCGCCGCATATTCCAGCAGCAGCGCCAGCGTGACCGCGTAAGTCATGGGCAGAAAATACGGGTGGATGCCCACCGCCAGCACGTTGACGGCAAACAGCAGGGGAAGACGATACCGCCCCTGCCGCCGCCCGCAAAAATAGCAGTACAACGCCGCCAGCACCAGCCATTGTGCCCCCAGCGAGGTATGCCGGAATGCCCGCTCGATCAGAATCGGGCTGGCACTGAACAGCAAACTCCCGGCCGCACAGGCAGGCACGCTCTCACAGAACAGCCCGCATAGCAGCGCACCGAACCCGCCCTGCAGTGCAAAGGAGGTAAGGGTAAACCAGCCAAAATACTGGAACGTACCGCCCAGCGCATTGGCCACCGGCCGCAGCAGCGCCGCCAGCAGTGGGATGGAATCGGTATACGCCACGCTGACGCCCGCAGGTGCGTTGACCGCTTTCGTCACGCAGAAGGGAAAACCAATTGCGTTTTCGCGGTAGAACAGCCACCCGGCGTAGTGCTGTTGGATGTCCTTTTCAATATAGCCGCCGCGGCAAAAGGCATCGTTCGCCACATCCAGCGGCGAAACGCCGTACACGGCCAGAAACACCAGCACGCCCAGCGCCGCCCCCAAAGCAAACCGTGTCGCCGTGTGCCGCCCTTTGGCAAGATCCGCCAAAACAAGGCCCCCCTTTCCTTTATAATAAGGCTACAGGCAAGTATACCACAAAATCCGCTGCGGTACAACAAAAAAGCCTGCCGGGTATGGCCCTGGCAGGCGAAAATCTGTTTTTTACTGCTCGCGGAAAGTCAGATGGTCATCACTCATCTCGTTGACGATGGCAAGGCTGGCCAGCTTGTAACCAGCAGCGCGCAGTTCCGCACCGCCCGGCTGGAAGCCCTTCTCGATGCAGATGCCGATACCGGCCACCGAGCAGCCCGCCTGGTTGCAGACATCCAGCAGGCCCTTCATGGCCTTGCCGTTTGCCAAAAAGTCGTCCAAAATCAGCACACGGTCGCCGGAGTTCAGAAACTTTTTGGCCAGGGTGATGTCATACTCGCGGCCATAGGTAAAGGACTGCACCTTGGAGGTATAGACCTCGCCGTCAATGTTCTTGCTCTTGGCCTTTTTGGCGAACACGACCGGCACGTTGAAATACCGGGCGGTCATGCAGGCGATGGCAATGCCGGAAGCCTCGATGGTCAGGATCTTGTTCACGCCGTCATTTTTAAAAATGCGGTAGAACTCCTCACCGATCTTGTCCAGCAGATCCACGTCCAGCTGGTGGTTCAAAAAGCAGTCGACCTTCAGTACGTTGCCGGGACGGACCTGCCCATCCTGCAAAATGCGATCTTCCAAAAGTTTCATCTGCGAATGTGCCCCTTTCACAGTTCGTTTTTGTGGTAAAGTGTAATACTCTTTTCATTATGGCAAATTTCGGCGCAGTTTGCAAGAACTTTACAAAAAAATACTTGAACTTTTTGCGGTATTGCCGTTTTGATAACTTTTTGTAACTGAATTTTGTGTAAAAACTACATAAAACCTAAAAAATTGATTGTCAACTCTGTAAAATCGGGCCATTGCACTTTAGGGGATAAAAGTCTATAATGGCTAGTATATTCCAGCATCCTATCCGGGGTTGTGCGACCCCGGCGGCGAAATGCCGGTGCTGCGAAAATTTTTTGGGAGGGAAATCACAATGAAAAAACTCGTTAGTTCTGTTCTGGCAGCTTCTATGGTGCTGAGCCTGGCTGCCTGCGGCTCCTCGGCTTCTTCTGCTGCTGAGAGCACCGCTGCATCCTCTGATGCGGCTTCCACCGCCGCTACTGCTGAGGCAGGCGAGGGCTCCGGCGCTTACACCGGCACCCCCATCAAGATCGGCGGCATCGGCCCCATCACCGGCGCTGCCGCTGTGTATGGCCAGGCTGTTAAGAACGCTGAAGAGCTGGCTGTCAAGGAGATCAACGCCGCCAACGGCAGCGATGTCTTTGAGTGGAAGTTCGAGGATGACGAGCATGACGCTGAGAAGAGCGTGAACGCTTATAACACCCTGAAGGACTGGGGCCTGCAGGTCCTGGCTGGTCCAGTTACCACCACCCCGTCCCTGGCCGTTGCAGCTGAGACTGCCAACGACAACATCTTCATGATGACCCCGTCTGCTTCTGCTGTTGACGTCATCGCCGCTGGCGACAATGTCTTCCAGATCTGCTTCACCGACCCCAACCAGGGCGTTGCTTCTGCTGATTACATCGCAGACAACCAGCTGGGCACCAAGGTCGGCATCATCTATGATTCTTCCGACGCTTACAGCCGCGGTATCCACGACAAGTTCCAGGCTGAGGCTGCCGAGAAGGGCCTGGAGATCGTTGCTGACGAGGCTTTCACCTCTGACAACAAGTCTGACCTGTCCACCCAGGTTGCCAAGTGCCAGGAGGCCGGTGCTGATCTGGTCTTCCTGCCTATCTACTACCAGGAGGCTTCCCAGATCCTGATCGTCGCCAACAAGACCGGCTATGAGCCCACCTTCTTCGGCTGCGACGGCATGGACGGTATCCTGGCCATCGAAGGCTTCGACACCTCTCTGGCTGAGGGCCTGATGCTCCTGACTCCGTTCGCTGCTGACGCAAAGGACGAGAAGACCCAGGCTTTCGTTACCGCTTACGAGGAGGCTTACGGCGACACCCCGAACCAGTTCGCTGCTGATGCTTACGATGTCGTCTACGCCATCTACCAGGCTGCCCTGGCTGGCAACATCAACGGCGACATGGATGCCAGCGACATCTGCGAGGCTCTGAAGACCCAGTTCAGCTCCATGACTTTCGACGGCCTGACCGGCGATGGCATGACCTGGGATGCTTCCGGCGCTGTTTCCAAGGCTCCTAAGGCTGTTGTCATCAAGGACGGCGCTTACGCTGCCATGTAATCTCTAGGTAGATTCCGTTGCCAATGGGGGCTGCCGGACAAGTATGTCCAGGCAGCTCCTTTTTTCTTATGGTTTTTCTGTATTGTTGAAAAAAACAGAAGTTTTTCGTACAAATACACGCAAAACCCATTGTTTTGCCGTTTTGTTTGTGGTACTATGATTTTATGTTCCCCAAACGGCCAGCTGCGGCAAACTCTGTTGGCAGGGGACAAAGCGGCAAAATAGAGTGAGGTGTACGCAATGCAATTCTTTTCTTACCTGATCAACGGTATCAGCCTGGGCAGTGTTTATGCACTGATTGCCCTGGGCTACACCATGGTCTACGGCATTGCCAAGATGTTGAACTTCGCCCACGGCGATGTCATCATGATCGGCAGTTATGTCGTTTACTTCGCCTTTGGCGCTTCGGGGCTTAACCCGGTGCTGTCCATCGTCCTGTCCATGATCGTATGCACGATTTTGGGCGTGGTGATCGAACGGCTGGCCTACCGCCCCCTGCGTGAGGCACCATCCCTGGCGGTTCTGATCACCGCCATCGGTGTCAGCTATCTCTTGCAACAGGTGGCCCAGTTGTCCTGGTCCTCCAACCCCAAGAGCTTTACTTCTGTCGTTTCCGGCATGAAGCCTGTTTCTCTCTTTGGCGGTCAGCTGACCATCTCCGCCGAGACTATCGTTACCATTGTGGCCTGCGTGGTCATCATGGTGGTGCTGATGTGGTTCGTCAACTACACGCCCGCCGGTCACGCCATGCTGGCTGTGTCTGAGGACCGCGGCGCTGCCCAGCTGATGGGTGTCAACGTCAACGGCACCATCTCGCTGACCTTCGCTATCGGCTCCGCCCTGGCGGCTATCGCCGGTGCGCTGCTCTGCTCCTCTTACCCCACGCTGCAGCCCACCACCGGCGCTATGCCTGGTATCAAGGCTTTCGTGGCGGCTGTTTTCGGCGGTATCGGCTCGATCCCCGGCGCATTCGTCGGCGGCATCCTGCTGGGCATCATCGAGAACCTCAGCAAAGCTTACATTTCTACCCAGCTGTCTGACGCCATCGTCTTCCTGGTGCTGGTCGTCGTGCTGATCGTCAAACCGACCGGTCTGCTGGGCAAGAAAGTCAACGTGAAAGTGTGAGGTGGCTGCGATGAACTTGAAGAATTTGAACCGCTCCACCAAGAGCAACATCATCACCTTTGGCATCGTCATCGGCTTCTATCTGCTGATCCAGATCTTGTCCGCCGCAGGCATGGTCACCAACTCCTTCGCGGGTCAGCTGGTGCCTATCTGCGCATACGTTGTCATGGCTGTCTCCCTGAACCTGACCGTCGGCATGCTGGGCGAGCTGAGCCTGGGCCACGCCGGGTTTATGAGCGTGGGCGCTTTTGCCGGTACGCTGGTGTGGGTCAGCCTGTATGACACCACCTTCCCCAAGCCTGCAGCGCTGCTGCTGGCCTTTGTGGTGGGCGGCGTTGTGGCTGGTATCTTCGGCTTCCTGGTCGGCATCCCTGTTCTGCGTCTGTCCGGCGATTATCTGGCCATCGTCACACTGGCTTTCGGTGAGATCGTCAAGAACTTCATGAACGCCTGCAACCTGGGCGTGGATTCCAAGGGCCTGCACTTCTCCCTGAAGGACACTGCCTCCCTGAATCTCGACGCCGACGGCAAAGTGCTGATCAATGGCGCCATGGGCATCACCGGAATCAAGAAGGCTTCCACCTTCACCATCGGCATCGTGCTGGTTATCATCACGCTGGCTGTCATCCTCAACCTGGTCAACTCCCGCGCAGGCCGCGCCATCACCTCCATCCGTGATAACGAGATCGCCGCTCGTTCGGTCGGTATCCCCATCACCAAGTACAAGCTGATGGCTTTTGTGACCTCCGCTGTGTTTGCCGGTATGGCCGGTGTGCTTTACTCGCTGAACTACTCCTCTCTGGTCGCTAAGAAGTTTGACTACAACACCTCCATCCTGATCCTGGTGTTCGTTGTTCTGGGCGGCATCGGCAACCTGCGCGGCTCGGTCATTGCTGCCACCGTGCTGACCGTCCTGCCCGAGTTGCTGCGCAGCATGAACGATTACCGCATGCTGATCTACGCTATCGTGCTGATCGTTGTGATGATCTTCAACCAGAACCCGCAGATGATCGCAATGCGCAAGCGCCTGACTGCCCGTTTCCGCAAGGACGCGGCCGACAAGGCACCCAAGAAGAACAAGAAGGAGGCGGCTTAACATGGCACTGTTGGAAGTAAGCAACCTGGGTATTGCTTTCGGCGGCCTGCAGGCCGTTGCTCAGCTGGACCTTTCCATCGAGAAAGGCCACCTCTATGGTCTGATCGGCCCCAACGGCGCCGGCAAGACCACCGTGTTTAACATGCTCACCGGCGTCTACAAGCCTACCGAGGGCAACATCATCCTCGACGGCAAGGACATCACCGGCAAGAACCCCGAACTGATCAGCAAGGCCGGTGTGGCCCGTACCTTCCAGAATATCCGCCTGTTCAATGAGATGAGCGTGCTGGATAATGTCAAGGTCGGCCTGCACAACCAGATCCAGTACGGCATGTGGACCGGCATCCTGCGCCTGCCCGCCTACAAAGAGAAAGAGCACGAGATGAATCGCGAGGCGAAGAAGCTGCTCAAGATCTTTGGATTGGAAGATAAGGCAGACCTCAAGGCCAGCCAGCTGCCCTACGGCGAACAGCGCAAGCTGGAGATCGCCCGTGCCCTGGCCACCAACCCGAAACTGCTGCTGCTGGACGAGCCTGCCGCCGGTATGAACCCCAACGAGACCGACGAGTTGATGCAGACCGTGCGCAGTGTGCGCGACCAGTTCGGCATCGCCATCCTGCTCATCGAGCACGATATGAACTTTGTCATGGGCATCTGCGAGGAGATCACCGTGCTGGACTACGGCCGTGTCATCGCCCGCGGCGACGGCAAAGCGATCCGCAATAACCCCAAGGTCATTGCGGCCTATCTGGGAGGTGACTGATCATGGGTGAGATGCTTTCTGTTAAAAATATCAACGTTTTTTACGGGTCCATCCAGGCCCTGCGTGACATTTCGTTCCACGTCAATGAGGGCGAGATCGTCACGCTGATCGGCGCCAACGGTGCCGGTAAAACGACTACCATGCACGCCATCTCCGGCCTGCTGAAAGTGCAGAGCGGCGAGATCGACTACTGCGGCCAGAACATCAGTAAGATGGAAGCCCACAAGATCATCCGTCTGGGCCTGGCCCAGGTGCCGGAAGGCCGCCGTGTCTTCAGCGGGCTGACCGTTATGCAGAACCTGCAGATGGGTGCCTACACCCGCCGCGACGGCAAAGAGGCCATCCAGAACGACTACGATATGGTCTTTGATCTGTTGCCGCGCTTGAAAGAGCGCCGCAACCAGCCCGCCGGTACACTTTCCGGCGGCGAGCAGCAGATGCTGGCCATGGGCCGTGCCCTGATGTGCAAGCCCAAGATGCTGCTGCTGGACGAGCCGTCCATGGGTCTGTCTCCGCTGCTGGTCAAGGAGATCTTCAAGATCATCCGCCAGGTCAACCGCAACGGTGTGACCGTGCTGCTGGTGGAGCAGAACGCCAAAATGGCCCTGGAGATCGCCAACCGTGCCTACGTGCTGGAGACCGGCAAGATCAAGATGGAAGGCGAAGCCCAAGAGCTTGCCAACAACATCGAGGTCCGCAAAGCCTACCTCGGCTGCGAATAAGCAAAACAAAACGACCTGTCCCTGCGGACAGGCCGTTTTTGTATGCTGCTTATTATGCCGCAGCCCTGTAATGCTGCAACTGCTCTGCAGGGGCCGATGCATGCATCGGCCCGCCATATCACAACAGCGCCTCCGGCGGCCGATCATCTTCCGTCCCCGGCTGGGTCAGCATATCCATGAGTTTCGAGTAAATATCGCTGCCGTGTGCAATAAACATGTTCTTCGTCATCTCGGCGGTCAGCTTGTCGGGCATGGTCAGCTGCAGCTGAAACACATCGCTGCCCAGGTCGCCGATATTGCACCACACCACATACTTGCCGTTCTTTTCTTCCACATGGGCGCGGTTGGAGGCTGCCTTGTGCCGCCAGCTCTGGATCTGCATTACGGCGCGGATGGCGCTCTCCCGCACAGTGCGGGGCAAATCATGGGCCAGTGTGCTGGCCACCGAAGCACCCTTGTCAGTGATGCTGTACTGCTCGTCGGTACAGGTGACAAGGCCCTGCTTCTGCACCTCCGCCAAAGCGTCGGCAAATTCAAAGTAATTGACCAGCTGCTCCTGCAAAAGCGCACCCTGCAGGGTATCCCGCGTCAGGGGACCAGCTGTTTTGATAAGATAGCAAAGTAAAATGCGGATCTGGGTATCATCTGTAAGGCCACCGGGCTTTACACCTGCGGTAAATGCTTCTGCCATCTGATCACTTCCTCGTATTTTGTGTTTTCCATACTATTATACACGGCAAAAACAGAAGTGGCAAGATAGCAAATCGGATTTGTTTAAAGCTTAAAACACCGTCTCGATCTGCTTGCGGCTCTGCGGGGTGGAGTAGGTCCACTTTTTGATACGCCCGCGGGTGACAAAGTAGTGCGGCTCAAACCGAAGCGGCTGGGCGAGATTTTTGTTCACCACCACCAGCTTGATCTTCATCTTGTCCGGCAGGATGTTTTTAATGTACACACTCACGGCCTGGCCGGGATGCAGGCTGCGGTCGGCCTCGGCCAGCCCCGCCAGGTTGGGCGCAATCTCAATAAACACGCCGTAATCCTCCACACTGCGCACAATGCCCACCACGGTCTCGCCGGGGGCAAAGCAGGCGGCGTTCTCGCTCCAGGTGCCCAGCAGTTCCCGCAGCGTCAGCACGATGCGTCCCTGGGGGTCCCGGTTCTTGATGGCACACAGCAATTGCTGGCCCACCTGTACCCGGTCGGCAGGCGAGGAAATGCGCGACACCGACAAACAATCAATGGGCAGCAGTGCTGCAATGCCGCAGCCAATATCGCAGAACGCGCCAAAATTCTCGATGTGCGTCACCGTGCAGGGAATGACACTGCCGGCTTCCAAGGTATCCAGATACTGCCGACGGCACAGCCGCTGGGCCAGCGAACGGGAGAGCAGAAACACCTCCTCGCCATTTTCGTCTACCTCGGTGCCGGTGATGACAAAGCAGGTGGGGCGGCCCACCCGGGTCAGCACGGCAATATCCTTGATCTCCTCCTGCGGGCCGACATCCACACATTCCTCAAAGGGCATGTAGGCCCGCTGGCCGCCCAGCTCAAAGCGCAGGCGGCGCTCGGTATCAAAGGCAAGGGCGGTGCTCTGCAATACTTCGCCGGTGGTGATGCAGTGATACAGCTCCTCACGGCGCAGATGGTTGGCGTTGCGGCAAAGACCTTCGGCACGATATTCCAGCATTTTCGGCTCCTCTTTTCTTGTATGGTGTATGCCCCCGGCAGGGCCGGGGACCCTTGTAAACTTTTATGCAGTGGGTTTGCAAAACAAACCGTGATGTACTATAATAAAGGGTACTGAATTTTAGCAAAGAAAGGGCGGTGTGCTGCCATGGATGTACAGGTCGGCGATGTGATCCAGACCAAGAAACCGCACCCCTGTGGTGCCAACCGTTTTGATGTGCTGCGTGTCGGCATGGATTTCAAGATCCGCTGCCAGGGCTGCGGGCACGAGATCATGCTGCCGCGTGCCAAGATCGAGCGCAACATCAAAAAAGTCCTGCGGGGCGGGGAACAGTAGCGGTGATTTTTGCCCGCCACAACCCGATACCCCAAAGGAGGAACCATGCAGCCTTTTTCTGAACTGCACGAGGTCGAGCGCCGGTACGAAGAACTGGCCTATAAAATGTCCACGCCGGAGGCTGCTGCCGATGCAGACGCCTACGCCCAGATGATGCGTGACTACAAGGAACTGACCCCCCTGATGGAAGAATACCGCCGCTATACGGCCCTGCAAAAAGATGAGCAGGAGGCCAAAGAGGTCCTGCAGCAGGACTCCGACCCGGCGTTTACCGCTATGGTACAGCAGGAACTTTGCGAAATCGCCCGGAATCTGGCACTGAGCGAAGAGAATCTCCGCCTGCTGCTCATCCCCAAGGATGCCGATGACGAAAAAAGCGTCATTTTGGAAATTCGTGCCGGTGCGGGCGGCGAAGAAGCCGCGCTCTTTGCCCACAGCCTGTGGCGGATGTACAACATGTACGCTGCCAAACGCGGCTGGAAGTGCGAGACCATCAGCGAGAACCCCACCGAGCTGGGAGGCGTAAAGGAAATCGTCTTTTCTGTAGAAGGCCCCGATGTCTACAGCCGCCTGAAGTTTGAAAGCGGCGTCCACCGCGTCCAGCGCGTGCCGGAGACCGAGACCCAGGGCCGCATCCACACCTCTACCGTCACGGTGGCCGTCATGCCCGAAGCCGAGGAAGTGGAGTTTGAATTGGACCCCAAGGATCTGCGCATCGATACCTTCCGTTCTTCGGGCGCAGGCGGTCAGCACATCAACAAAACGTCCTCGGCCATCCGCGTGACCCATCTGCCTACCGGTATGGTGGTAGAATGTCAGGATCAGCGCAGCCAGCGGGAAAACAAAGACCGCGCTTTAAAAGTCCTGCGCAGCCGCCTGCTGCAGCAAAAGCAGGCCGCCTACGATGAAGCCTATAACGCCCAGCGGCAAAGCCAGGTGGGAAGCGGTGATCGCAGCGAAAAGATCCGCACCTACAACTTCCCGCAGGATCGCGTGACCGACCACCGCATCGGCTTAACGCTGCGCAACCTGCAAAGCGTGCTGGACGGTGACCTGGACCGGGTGCTGGACCCGCTGATTTTGGCCGACCGTGAAGAAAAACTCAAAGCAAACAAAGGTGACGCATAATGAATACACAGGTTTTGCCGGTGAATGACAAAAGCATTGCACTGGCGGCAGAACTGCTGCAAAAAGGCGAGCTGGTCGCCCTGCCGACCGAGACGGTCTACGGCATCGCGGCCGACGCCCGCAATGGCGAAGCAGTCAAAAAGATTTTTGAGGCCAAGGGCCGCCCCCAGGATAACCCCTTGATCGTGCACATCTGCGGCATGGAGATGCTCAAGGGCATCGTGTCCGAGGTGCCCGACCGTGCCTACAAGCTGGCCAAAGCCTTTTGGCCCGGCCCGCTGACGATGGTCATGCCCCGGGGCGGGGAGGTCAGCGACGTGACCTGTGCAGGGCTGGATACCGTGGGCGTGCGCATGCCGTCCCACCCGGTGGTACAGGCTGTCATCAAGGCCAGCGGTGTGGCGTTTGCTGCGCCGTCTGCCAACCTCTCCGGCAAGCCCAGCCCCACCAATGCGCAGGATGTCTTTACCGATATGGACGGTCGCCTGCCCCTCATTCTGGACGGCGGCGAGTGTGATGTGGGCGTGGAGAGCACGGTAGTGTCGGTGGTGGGCGACAAGCCCACCCTGTTCCGCCCCGGCCACATCACGCTGGAGGATCTGGAGCGTGCCCTCGGCGAAGAGGTAGAAGTGTCCAAAGCCATTCTGGAAAAGCTGCCGGAAGGCGCTGTGGTGCGCAGCCCCGGCATGAAGTACAAGCACTATGCCCCGAAAGCAGACGTAACCCTGCTCAATGGCACCTTTGAACAGTTCAAGGCCTATGTGGACGCCCACATGGACCAGAACCCCAGCTGCCTATGCTTCACCGGCGAAGCTGAAAAGCTGGGCGTTCCCTGTGTGGAGTATGGCCGCGAGGGCGACGGTGCCGACCAGGCAAAGCACATCTTCCGCTCCCTGCGGGCACTGGATGAGCAAGGTGACGGCATCGTTTATGCCCGCTGCCCCCAGAAGGACGGCCTGTCCATGGCGGTGTACAACCGCCTGATCCGCGCGGCGGCCTTCCGGGTGATCGACCTATGATCACGCTGGGCATCACCGGCCGCAGCGGCTGCGGCAAGTCCACGGTCACGGCAGTGTTTGCGGGCCACGGCGTGCCGCTGGCCGACGCTGACCAGATCAGCCGTGAGATCC
>OGZL01001894.1_pt1 | contig 15993 bp, 10 predicted proteins | sample 1576761 | NCBI WGS metagenome assembly OGZL01 (sample SAMEA3541595, study PRJEB24748) | human gut metagenome | biome: human gut; feature: human-associated habitat; material: faeces | place: China | collected 2012
GGCGTGCAGACCGTCCGCAGAGAGGAAGATACCGCCAGTTCATGCAGTGCGATATCGATATCCTCGGCGAGCCGACCAACCTCGCAGAGATTGAGCTGATCCTTGCTACCACCACACTGCTTGGAAAACTGGACTTCAAGAACTTTACGATCCGTATCAATGACCGCCGCATCTTAAAAGCAATGGCAGCCTACAGCGGATTCCCGGAGGAGTCCTATGACACCGTATTTATTATCCTCGATAAGATGGATAAAATCGGTTTTGAGGGCGTTGCCAAAGAGCTCGAGGAAGCCGGCTTTGCAAAAGAGTCCGTAGAGAAATACCTGAAAATGTTCGAGGAGATCACCCCGGATACCGCAGGCGTAGAGTACTGCCGTGAGAAACTCGAGGGATTCCTTGACAAAGAGTACGCAGACGGCCTGAAGACCATCATCGACAGTGTTAATGCCGTGAAGACCGCAGAATTCAAGATCGCTTTCGATCCGACTCTGGTGCGCGGAATGTCCTACTATACCGGACCGATCTTCGAGATCGCTATGGATGAGTACGGCGGATCTGTCGGAGGCGGCGGACGCTACGATGAAATGATCGGAAAATTCACCGGAAACCAGACCTGCGCATGCGGATTCTCCATCGGATTTGAGCGTATCGCTATGCTTCTGCTTGAGAGAGATTACCAGATCCCGGGCGCGCAGAAGAAAAAAGCGTACCTGATCGAGAAAAACATGCCGGCAGAGGGAATGCAGAAGATCATTCAGCAGGCGACAAAAGAGAGAAGTGAAGGCACGGCCATCAACATCGCCGTGATGAAAAAGAACAAGAAATTCCAGAAAGAGCAGCTTGCCAGCGAGGGCTACACTGAGATCGAAGAATTTTTTGTTGACAAAATGTAAGGAATATCCAATAATAGTAATCGCATGAAAAAACGATGTGCTGCGGATGCAGATTCTTTGTGTCCGCAGTTCCAAATAGGAGGAACAAGAAAATGGCTGAATCCATGAAAGGCCTGAAGAGAACCTGCCGCTGTGCGGAAGTCACAAAAGCAGATATCGGAAAAAAAGTAACCCTGATGGGCTGGGTACAGAAGAGCCGTAATAAAGGCGGAATTATTTTCGTCGATCTGCGTGACAGAAGCGGTATTATGCAGATTATCTTTGAGAACGGCCCGATCAGTGAGGAAGGTTTTGAGAAAGCAGCAAAACTGCGCAGCGAGTTCGTCATTGCCGTAGAAGGTGAAGTTATGGCCCGCTCCGGTGCTATCAATGAAAATCTGGCAACAGGAGAGCTCGAAGTAAAGGCTGAGTCCTTACGCATTCTTTCCGAGGCAGAAACCCCGCCGTTCCCGATCGAGGAGGATTCCAAGACGAGAGAAGAGCTCCGTCTGAAATACCGTTACCTGGATCTGCGCCGACCGGATATCCAGAGAAACCTGATTATGAGAAGCAAGGTGGCAATGCTCACCCGTGAGTTCATGTCAAAAGAAGGTTTTCTTGAGATCGAAACCCCGATGCTGACCAAATCCACACCGGAAGGCGCCAGAGACTATCTGGTACCGAGCCGTGTTCATCCGGGCAGCTTCTATGCACTGCCGCAGTCTCCGCAGCTGTTCAAACAGCTTCTGATGTGCTCCGGCTATGACCGCTATATCCAGATTGTAAAATGTTTCCGTGACGAGGACCTGCGTGCTGACCGTCAGCCGGAGTTCACCCAGATCGATATGGAGCTTGCTTTCGTTGATGTAGATGATGTTATCGATGTCAATGAGAGACTGCTGGCACACCTGTTCAAAGAGGTGCTCGGCGTTGAGGTACAGCTCCCGATCCAGAGAATGACCTGGAAAGAGGCTATGAACCGTTTCGGTTCCGACAAACCGGACCTGCGTTTCGGTATGGAGCTGGTTGATGTTTCCGAGACCGTAAAAGATACCGAGTTCGTTGTATTTAAGGGCGCACTTGAAAACGGCGGTTCTGTCCGCGGTATTAACGCAAAGGGACAGGGCGCAATGCCGAGAAAGAAAATCGACAAGCTCGTTGAGTTTGCGAAAGGTTACGGTGCAAAAGGTCTTGCATACATTGCAATCCATGAGGATGGAAGCTGGAAATCTTCCTTCTCCAAATTTATGACAGAGGAGCAGATGGAAGCCCTCATCAAAGCCATGGACGGACAGGCTGGAGACCTTCTTCTCTTCGCAGCAGACCGCAACAAGATTGTTTGGAACGTTCTTGGCGCACTTCGTCTGGAACTGGCAGAGCAGATGGGACTTCTCGACAAGAACGAATACCGTTTCGTATGGATTACCGAGTTCCCGCTTCTGGAGTGGTCCGATGAGGAGAACCGTTTCACCGCAATGCATCACCCGTTCACCATGCCGATGGACGAGGATCTGCCGCTTCTGGATACCGATCCGGGCGCAGTTCGTGCAAAAGCTTACGATATCGTCCTGAACGGCACTGAGATCGGAGGAGGAAGCGTTCGTATTCACCAGAACGATGTGCAGGAGAAGATGTTTGAGATGCTTGGTTTCACAAAGGAACAGGCACATGAGCGATTTGGTTTCCTTCTGGATGCTTTCAAATACGGAGTTCCGCCTCACGCCGGACTGGCTTACGGACTGGACCGTCTCGTTATGCTGATGGCAAAAGAGGACAGCATCCGCGACGTCATCGCATTCCCGAAGGTAAAAGATGCTTCCTGTCTGATGACCGAGGCTCCGTCACCGGTTGACGCAGCACAGCTGGAAGAGCTTGGTCTTGAGGTTGAGCCGCAGGCTGAGGAAGAGACAACAGAAGAGTAAAGAAAATTTTGTAATTTACAGGACAGACAATTTTGCAGAAGTGCAGCGTTGTCTGTCCTTTTTTAGGTTTCACTCGATCGGTGTAAAGAAAAACTTAAGAAATTCTTCCACGTCTTCCCCGTTGTTTTGCTGGAAAAAAGTGCTACAATATGGTTTGTAAGAAAGATACGGAAACATCCACAGCAAGTGGAACACATAGAGAAAAAGACAAGGAGGGATCACGATGTTAGTTACATTAGTCATGCTGGCAACCTGTTTTGGTCTGCTCTGCGGAATTGGAATTTTATTTGGGATCGTCGGACTGCTGCTGAAATTTGGAGGAAAAGTCCTCGGCGCATGCGCCACTATTCTTCTCCCGATCGGCGTGATCTGGCTTGGATTTAAAATCGTGTTCGCCGTCGTTCCGCTTCTGTTCAAACTGGTCTGTGCAGCGCTGATCTGTTATCTCGTATACCGCATTCTGCGGGAGATGAAACTTGTAGCATAAAAAATAAAATCTAACAGATTCGAAAGAAAACCTGCTTTCCGTCATAAACACGGAGGCAGGTTTTTAATGACAAAAACAAAAATCTATTTTCAGAAAAAGCCAGTATTTGCTAAAAAAAGAGTAAGGAAAAAGTAAGAAAACAAAAAACAAAATGTGATACGATAGAACTAACTTGGGAAAGCAGAAAATTAATTTGTAAAATAGAAAAGTGGGAGGAAGCGTATGAAGAAAAAAGTAATCGCGATTGTGTGTGCAGTCGCAGTGCTGGCGGCAGCCGGAGGGGGAGTGACATGGCATTTCCTTGGAAACAGTACAAAAGAGGACGATAACGTCGTCTATGTCAATACTGTAAAAGCCCTGACCAATCTGGGAACCGGAAATGGAATGGAAAACCGCTATGCCGGTGTTGTGGAGTCGGAAAATACCTGGAAGGTAGAGAAAAACAGCGAGAAAAAGGTAAAGGAAGTTTATGTGGAAGTCGGTCAGGAGGTTCAGGTCGGAACACCGCTGTTCTCCTACGATACCGAGAAATTCCAGAGTGACCTCGAGCAGGCGCAGCTGGATCTGGAACGTATAAACAATGAACTTTCAAGTATGAATACCAATATCGACCAGCTTTACAAAGACAAAAAGCAGGCATCAAAAGACCAGCAGGCAAGCATCACACTGGAAATTCAGGAAGCGGAGCTGGATTTAAAGAAAAAAGAATATGAAGGAAAATCAAAACAGGCGGAGATTGATAAATTAAACGATAACATCACCAATGCGACCGTGATCAGCGAAATCGCCGGTGTTGTAAAATCAATCAACAACGATGACAGCAGCGCCGGCGCTTACTCCGGTGACAACTCCGACAATTCCTTCCTGACCGTTCTTGCAACGGGAGATTTCCGTGTAAAAGGCCAGATCAATGAACAGAATATGAGCGACGGTTCGATTACCGAAGGAAGCCAGGTGATCGTGCATTCTCGTGTAGATGAGAATCAGACCTGGACCGGAACCGTGACAAAGATTGATCGGGAAAATGCACGGACAGGAAGCAATAACGTTTACAGCAGTTCGGGAGACGGTATGACGCAGTCAAGCAACTATCCGTTTTATGTACAGCTCGATGGAACAAATGGCCTGATGCTCGGTCAGCACGTTTACGTAGAGCCGGATGTCGGCCAGCAGGAAGTCAAAACAGGAATCTGGCTGTCTGACTCCTTTATCAACGATGTCGACAGCAATCCTTACGTCTGGGCCGATAATGGAAAAGGCAAACTGGAAAAACGAAGCGTAACCCTTGGAACACACGATGAAAATATGATGGAATATCAGATCACCGACGGCCTTGCAGAAGATGATGCAATCACCTTCCCGGAGGACGGTCTGGAAGAAGGGATGAAGACCGTAGTCAGCACCGACGGATCACTGGGACAGAGCAATCCGGCCGGCGGCGAGGATGACGGAATGGTGGATGACGGTATGCTTGACAACGACGATGGAATGGTCGACGACGGTATGACGCAGGATGAAAACGGCATGGTTGACAATACCATGGACGGCGCAGAGTACAGCGGTGAGGAAGATACAACGAACGTGATCGGCGGCGCCGACAATGGTAAGGCAGAACCGGCAGACACACAGGAAGCCGGATCAGCAGATGACGGGGAGGTGCAGCCGTGATTCTGGAATTAGAGAATATCTGTAAAGAATATATGCAGGGCAAAATCCCGGTTCCGGTTCTGAAAAACATCAACTTCTCCATGGAAGAAGGCGAGTACGTTGCGATCATGGGTCCTTCCGGTTCCGGAAAAACAACACTGATGAATATTGTCGGCTGCCTCGACCAGGCGACGAGCGGACGGCTGATCCTCGACGGACAGGACATCAGCAAATGCAGTGACAATCAGATGTCGGACATCCGCCTGCAGAAAATCGGCTTTGTCTTCCAGAACTTCCAACTCCTTGCAAGACAGAGCGCAATGGAAAATGTATGCCTGCCGTTGACGTACGCGGGCGTGCCGAAAAAAGAGAGAAGAGAGCGGGCAGCGATTGCCCTCGAGCGGGTGGGGCTCGGCGACCGTATGAGTTTCAAACCGACCCAGCTCTCCGGCGGACAGAAACAGCGTGTGGCGATTGCAAGAGCGATCGTCAACCATCCGAAAATTCTGCTGGCTGATGAGCCGACCGGAGCGCTCGACTCCCATTCCGGCGAGCAGGTCATGGAGCTGTTCCAGAGCCTGAACGATGAGGGCGTCAGCATCTTGATGATTACGCATGACGCGGAGATCGCATCGATGGCACAGCGCACCGTGGAGATCCGCGACGGAATGATGAAATCGAAGGAGGTGGCCGAAGCATGAAAAAAGGAAAAGCCGCAAAGAAAGCAGCGATTGCAGTCGTGACAGCGGTTGCCGTGGGTGGCGTAAGTGTCGGCGGCTATTATGGGATTCGCCAGGCGCAGAAGACAACCGTAAAAGTGTATCCGGTCAGTGACTTTACGAGTGGATACTGGGGAGACAGCATGAACATGGAAGGCCAGATCACCTCGACGGCTTCCCAGAACATCTATCTTTCCGACAGCCAGACCATTTCCCAGGTTCTCGTCAAAGAGGGCGATGTGGTAAATGCCGGAGACACGCTGATGACATACGATACCAGCATGATCGAGCTGGATCTGGAAACGCAGCAGTTACAGCTTGCACAGACAAAGCTGAAAATCCAGCAGAGTGAAAAAGAACTGGAAAAGCTGAAAAAGACAAAACCGGTATCGGATACGCCGCTGAATCCGGTGGAGCCGGATTTCCCGGATTTCCCGGATTTTCCAGATGAACCCATCGATCCGGATTTCCCGGACGAACCGATTCCGACCCCAGAACCGGAGCCGACGTACGAGGATGCTGTTCTGTACAGCAGTACGAATAAGCTTGTATTTGGTTCCAAACCATACAAAGGAGAAGGAACGCAGGAAGACCCATACACCTATCTCTGCGCACCGGGAACAGTCCTAACAGGCGGATTCCTGAATCAGATGGCAGGATACGCGGATGAAAAGGGAACGAAAAAAGAAGAGGACAGCGAAGGATACTGGTTTCGCCTGGAGATTCATGAGGAAAACAAAGCCGCAGAGGCGCTGGAAACCGTGTGGGAGCAGGATGGAACGAAGATTGCGAAAGTATACGAGACTTCGTATGAAGCAGTCCTGAGTCTGAAAGAATCCGAATCGGCGGATGCACCGGAAATAAAAATCACCACGCCGCTTGCCAACACAGAGGTGGCAGAGGGCGGCGAGCTGAAGCTGAAAATCGGAATCAATGAGAAGAAAGATACCGAAGAGAAGCCGGATGAGAAAGCAGACGATAAAACGGATGATAGAACCGAGAGTCCGTCCGAGGACGATGTGACACAGCCGGGTGAAGCCGGAAATGGAAGCGGTGAGGCAGACGATTCCACAGAAAACACCGAAACGGATGGCACTTACACATACGTCTGGAAACACAACGGAAAGACAATCGACGGAGATTTTAAGGATACTTACACAAAAGAAAACATCACAAAAGAGGATGCCGGAATCTATACAGTAGAAGTGACAGCGAAAAATGACAAGGGTACTTCCATGGCAGTCAGCACTGCAAATGTGGCGGTAAAAGAAGGAACAATTACCCCGACACCAAGTGTAACTCCGACCCCGAGCGTTACGCCGGGACCGAGTGTAACTCCAGAGCCGACTGTCAGCCCGGAACCAAGTACAACACCGATTCCGACCACAGAGCCGGTTCCAACAGAAACTCCGGTGCCGAGCGAGACCCCAGTTCCGACGGAAACGCCGACGCCGACCGAAGCCCCGGCAGAACCGGAAGCGGAACCGCAGAGCGAAGATGTGCCGGAAGCAGTGCAGACGACAGCAAAAACCGTATTCTACGGTGAAAAAGCATCGGTACAGTCCCTCTTTACATCATCCACAGGAAGCAGCGCAAATAACAATACTTCTTCCGGTGATGATACCCAGATGACCTACACAAAAGATGAGTTGAAAAAAGCCATCAGCGAAAAAGAAAGCCAGATCCGTAATCTGAAGCTGGATCAGAAGGAAGAGGAACTCAAAGTCAAAAATACGCAGAAATCCCTGGATTCCCAGACCGTAAAAGCGACGATCAGCGGTGTGGTAAAGAAGGTTGGAAATGCAGAAAACCCGTCCAACGACGGAAGCGCCTTTATCCAGGTCAGTGGAAACGAAGGTCTGTACGTGCGCGGCTACTTAAGCGAGACGTATCTCGATCAGGTAAAAGTCGGCGATGAACTCAACGTGACTTCTTGGTCTTCGGGTGCTTTTGCAGCGGCAACCGTAACCGAGATTTCTCCGTACCCGACAACAAGCTACATGTCGTACAGCGAGACACCAGCCTCCTTCTATCCGTTCACAGCCGTTATCCCGGAAGGCGGAGAAGGTTTTGAAAACGGTGACTGGATCGAGATTGCAATCACTGTCGGAAACGATGTAGAAAACGGCAACGGCCTGTACGTCAGCAAAGAATTCATCCGCGAGGAAAACGGACAGAAATTCGTTTATATCCGGGATGAAAATGATAAATTAAAGAAACAGAATGTGGTAACCGGAAAACTTCTGTGGGGCAGTTATTACGAAGTGAAGAGCGGTCTTTCCGAAGAGGATTACATTGCATTTCCGTACGGCAAAACCGTGGTGGAAGGCGCAGACACGAAGGAATCCAGTTCATCGGATTATTACAACAGTTAAGGAGGCGCATTATGTTAGAAAATGTAAGACTTTCCTTTCAGGGAATCTGGTCACACAAAATGCGTTCCTTCCTGACGATGCTGGGTATTATCATCGGAATTGCGTCGATCATCTCAATTGTCTCCACGATCAAGGGAACGAATGAGCAGATCAAACAGAACCTGATCGGAGCCGGAAACAACAACGTGACCGTCAGCTTAAAGCAGGGCGACGGTGATTACTGGATGGACAACGGACTGCCAAGCGGCGTGTCGAAACTGTCCGATGATCAGAAAAAGCGGATCCGCGAGCAGGATCAGGTGGAAAATGCATCGTTTTACACCGAAAGAACGTATGTGAGCGGCATCGCAAAAGGAAACACAACACTGGACAGTGCGAAGGCGCTTGGCGTGGATGAAAATTATCTGTCGACGTGCGGATATCAGATTTATCAGGGACGCGGCTTTGTGGAGAGCGATTTCTCGAAGACCCACAAAGTTGTCCTCCTCGACGATACCGCAGTGCTGACACTCTTCCCGGATGAGTCGCCGGTCGGCAAAACGATCGAGATCATGGGAGAGCCGTTCACGGTGATCGGCGTGATCAAAAAAGCCGATTCGTTCCAGCCGGTCATCAATTCCAGAGATGACTACTATACGTACAATCAGGAATCTTATCCGCTGGTGCTGATGCCGGATGTCTGCTGGCCGATCGTATTCCAGTATGATGAACCGGAAAATGCCGTTGTGATGGCAAAAACGACTGAGGATATGAGCACGGTGGGAAAGACAACAGCGGATATCATGAACGAATCCGTGACCAATACAACTGATTCTCTTTCCTATCAGGCAGAGGATCTGCTGGAGAAAGCAAAGAGTCTGCAGGAGTTAGGCCAGAGCACGAACCAGCAGCTGATCTGGATCGCGAGCATTTCGCTTCTGGTCGGCGGTATCGGTGTTATGAATATTATGCTGGTATCTGTAACGGAACGTACAAGCGAGATCGGCCTGAAAAAGGCGATCGGAGCAAGAAAACGCAGAATTCTGTTCCAGTTCCTGACGGAGGCGGCAGTGCTTACCAGCATCGGCGGACTGCTCGGTGTACTGGGCGGCATCATCATGGCGCAGGTGATCTCGAGAGTATCACAGACGCCTGTGGCAATCAGCATTCCGGCGATCATCTTCTCCGTGGTATTCTCCATGGTGATCGGTATCGTATTCGGACTGCTGCCGTCGGTAAAAGCAGCAAATCTGAATCCGATCGATGCGCTGCGAAGAGAATAGAACAAAAAAGAGTTGAAAAATCCGTGCGGGCACAGCGTAGGTGCTGGATCCGTGCGGATTTTTTGTGCGGCGTGTGCGGATGAAACTTAAGATCTTTACTTTTTGCGGAAAGTCGGTTATACTGGAAAATAAGCGCAATTTGCGGCACAGCAAAGAGGCATTCGAGTTTCGGATTCGGTATGTTTATGAAAATATAAGAAAGATTCAAAGACATTTCACATTCGTTTATGGTATAATCAAACAAGAGTATGACCAACGAAAAGGAGTATACGCGAATGAATATTTTGTTTTTTATCACACCGAAAAGTGAAACGGCTTATCTGTATGACGACTGCTCACTTCGGCAGGCCATCGAGAAGATCGAATATCATAAATACACGGCGGTTCCGGTACTGAACAAAAAGGGCTGCTACGTGGGAACACTGACGGAAGGAGATCTGCTCCGCATCATAAAAGAACGGTATCTTCTGAATTACCATGAAGCAGAGGATATCCCGCTCTGGCAGGTTCCGAAACGGTGGAATTATGAGTCCGTCAACATCAACAGCAACATCGAGGACCTGATCGAGATGTCCATGCGGCAGAATTTCGTTCCAGTTGTGGATGACGAGGGAATCTTCATCGGCATCATCCGAAGAAGAGATATCATCCAGTACTGTTATCAGAAAAGCGGCATCAAAGAAGAGGAAGAAGCCCGGCGCAGCGCGCGGAAACAAAACGCAGAACAGATGATTCTGCAGTAAAGAAGAAAATGAGGGAAACATTATGAAAAAACTGATCGATCTTATCCAGGAAGAGCTGGTAAAAGCCTTTACCGCTGCGGAGATGGACCCGTCCTATGCAAGGGTTTCTGTTTCCAACCGCCCGGATCTGTGCGAATACCAGTGCAACGGCGCAATGGCAGCTGCAAAAGCATACCACAAAGCACCGATCCAGCTGGCTGAAGCAGTTGTAGAAAAAGTGACCGATCACAGCGTGATCGGTGAAATTGAAGCCGTAAAACCGGGATTCATCAACCTGAAAATCAACCCGGAATTTCTGGCAGATTATCTTTCCAAAATGCAGAACGACGAAGATCTTTCTGTAGAGAAAGCAAGAAATCCGAAAACCATCATCGTAGATTACGGCGGAGCAAACGTGGCAAAACCGCTTCACGTCGGCCATCTCCGTTCCGCGATCATCGGCGAGAGCATCAAGCGTATGGGACGCTTCATGGGCCACAACATGATCGGTGACGTTCATCTTGGAGACTGGGGTCTGCAGATGGGACTGATCATCACCGAGCTGCAGGAGCGCCATCCGGAGCTTGTTTATTTTGATGAGTCCTTTACGGGAGAGTACCCGGAGGAAGCACCGTTTACGATCAGCGAGCTCGAGGAGATTTATCCTTGCGCAAGCGGCAAATCGAAAGAGGACGAGGACTATAAGAAACGTGCACTCGAGGCAACGAGAGAGCTGCAGCAGGGCAGAAGAGGATATCGTGCGATCTGGAAACACATTATGAACGTTTCTGTTGCCGATCTGAAAAAGAACTATGGAAACCTCGACGTTCATTTCGATCTGTGGATGGGTGAGTCCGATGCACAGGAGTACATTCCAGACATGGTAGATTACCTGAAAGACAATGGTTATGCACATTATGACCAGGGCGCACTCGTTGCTGATGTCAAAGAAGAGACAGACACAAAAGAGATTCCGCCGTGCATGATCTTAAAATCCGATGGGGCAGCTCTGTATGATACGACAGACCTGGCAACCATCATCCAGCGTATGAAACTGTACAAGCCGGACGAGATCTGCTATCTGGCAGACAAACGTCAGGAGCTTCACTTCGTACAGTGTTTCCGCTGTGCAAGAAAAGCAAAACTGGTGAATGATGATACCGTTCTTTCCTTTATCGGCTTTGGTACCATGAACGGAAAAGACGGAAAACCGTTCAAGACCCGTGAGGGCGGCGTTATGCGTCTGGAGCGTCTGATCGGCGAGATCAACGATGAGATGTATCAGAAGATCGTGGAGAACCGCAGCGTAAAAGATACGGATGCAAGAGGAACGGCACAGATTGTCGGACTGTCTGCTATTAAATACGGTGACCTGTCCAACCAGGCATCGAAAGATTATGTATTCGATGTTGAGAGATTTACTTCCTTCGAGGGAAACACCGGTCCGTACATCCTGTACACGATCGTTCGTACAAAATCCATCCTCGGAAAATATAAAGAAGAGGGAAATGAACTGAAGAAAGGCGCACTTCTGGCACCGAAGAGCGACAGCGAGAAAGCTCTGATGCTTTCCGTATCCCGTTTCAACGGCGTTGTGGAGAACGCATTCGAGGAGAAAGCACCGCATAAGATCTGTGCTTATATCTACGAGCTTGCAAACGAGTTCAACCATTTCTACCACGAGACCAAGATCTTAAGTGAGCAGGATGAGGCAAGAAAAGCATCTTACCTGGCACTGCTGGATCTTGTCCGCGAGGTACTTGAGACCTGCATCGACCTGCTGGGATTCTCGGCACCGGAACGGATGTAAGATTCGTCAAGAGGGAAAAAATAGATAAAAAACAGGCGATTTTTTTGGCAGCCGTCGGCTTCTGTAGTTCTTGCGGAAACGGCGGCTGTTGTGTTATACTTACATCACGATTTTTCATCCGCTTGGACATTCGTCCTGAAAAATCGATTCTATATTACTCTATCGAAGAGCTATTCGGCTCAATTTATATCCATGTACAAAAACAGAATATCGGACTGACAAACACTTTGACGTAAAAAGAGGAGGCGGGATCATTGGAAAAGTAGAACTTCCGGGAGGGAAGTATCGCCTGCTGTCAGTGCTCGGAAGAGGGGCAACGTCTGTCGTTTATCTTGCAGAGAAAACTGGATCCGGAAAGCGGTATGCAGTCAAGGTAAGTATATGTGACAGGGAAAAACTGCGCCGGGAAACGTTTCTTTTACAGAAGTTTTCATATCCCGGGATTCCCTGTGCGGTGGAACTTCTGGAAAGTGGGACAAAAAGCTTTCTGGTGATGGAAGCTGTAAACGGAAAATCTATCGGACAGCGTATGCGTAAGGGAGAACGGTTTTCCAGCCGGGAAATTCTGAAAACGGGAATTGCCCTGAGCGGGATTCTCTGTTATCTCCATGCACAGAACCCGCCGGTTTTCTACCGGGATCTGAAGCCGGACAACGTGATGATAACAGAGCGTGGTGAAATATACCTTGTGGATTTCGGTGCAGCCGGAACAGAAGAAACGGGTGTGGAAGTCCGTTATGGAACCCGCGGTTATGCAGCGCCGGAGCAGTATGACGGGAAGTGTGACGCCCGTTCCGATCTTTATGCACTCGGCGCACTGCTTGCGGCAATGGCGAAGCATGCGAAAAAGCGGCAGAAAAGAGGACTCTGGCGGGTGATGGAAAAGTGTATGCAGAAAAAGCCGGAGGAACGGTATGCGTCTGCCGGAGAAGTCAAAAAGGCACTGCGGCGGCTGGAAAGAAAGCAAAAAGGCAGGAAGACTCTGCGGATCTTTGCAGTTTTTGTTTTTCTGACAGGAGGAGCGGCTGCAGTTGCCAGCAGGATGCCATGGGGGCAGTTTCCGGCGGCAGACGAATGGGAGGAGCAGGGAGATCTCTGGTTCTGCGGAAATCCGGTGGAAGAAGGCAGTCTGCCGAACTACCAGAAAGCGCGGGAAGCGTTCTTAAAGGCAGACCATCTCAGTCAGGCGGGGCGTGTGGAGCAGGAACTTGTGGAATACTGTCTGGCGGATGATGCGGCAAGGGAAAAAATGCAGATGGCGCCATTGCTGGCTGAATTTTATGATGACACGCAGCAGGAGCCGGAAAAAGAAAAACGCTGCCGCAGATATCTTGCTGTTGCAGGAATGTATTTCAGTTTTTCCGAAGAACTGGCGCGTGAAAATGACACAGACGCCATGCGGAAAGGAATCGAAGTGCTGGAAAAGGCCGCAGGCGAGAATATGGAGGGGCAGTGGGAGACGGTTATCTGGCAGAGACTGGCGGATGCGTGCTATCTTGGCGGAAAATCCGGGGATGGGGAAAGAGAACAGGACTGGTGCCAGGAGAGCTTTCTCTATTACGAACGGCTTCTGTGCAGCAGACAGGATGGAAACCGGCGGAAAAATCTGCTCAGGGCCGCAGAGCTGGCACTGCAGTTCGACATGCAGGAAAAAGCAGAACAGTACATCAACGAGGCAGCAGAAATTCCGGGAATGGAGGAGGACATTTTTTATCAGCAGATCAGAAAAAGATGGGAGGAAGCAGGATGAGAAAAAAGACCATATGCGCAATGATGACAGGATTCCTGGCCGTCCAGGGAATCGAAGTCCATGCGGAGACACAGCAGACGACAGGCGAGGCCGCAAGTGCGGTGGAAAGCGTGGAATTAGAAGCTGAAATCATCGAGAACAGTGATGTGACAGATGCAGACGGGAAAGCCGGACCGGAGGAACTGCTGCCGGACGAAAAGTCAGAAGAAGAACCGCCTATAGAAGAGAAACCAGAGCAGGAACCAGAGCCGCCGGAAGAGAAAACAGATCCGGCAGAGACCGGAAAGAAAGAGACAGAAGAAGAAAAAATGCTTCCCCCGACGGTAATTCCGGATCCGGAGAAAGAACCAGCGGAAAGGTGGGAAGAAGAGGAGGAAGAAATTTCGGAGGATTCAGAATCGGGGAAGCCAGAAGAATTGCCGGAGGCAGGAGATATGGGTTCCGGGGAATCGGAATCAGAGGAAGGATGTGAAGAAACAGATACAAAAGAATCAGAGACAGAAGAGTCAGATTCGGAGAGAACGGATTTTGGAGAAATGGACACAGAAAAACCAGATTATGAAGATACAGGTTCAGAAAAATCCGGAACGGAAAATTTGATGCCAGAAGATCCGGAACCGGAAAAGCCTGATATGGAAGAAACGAAGCAGGAATCTCCGTCAACCGAAAAAGAGTCAGAAAATCAAACCTCGGAAACAAAAGCACCAGAAAAAGAGGAGCCTACCGTAATGCCAGATGCCGGAAAGTCAAACACAGAAAAGCAGGAACAAACGGAGCCCGGGCAATCGTCTCCGGAGAAAGAAGAACTCAAAACAGACGAACAGCTGCCCGTTGCTGCAGCCACGCCCGAGGAGGTGACCCAAGATCCAGATGATACTCCGCTACAAACAGAAGAAAGCAGTCCTCCGCCTGCCGAAACTCCATCTGAGAGTGCCGGGGAGGAGCCATCTCAAATACCGCCGCAGATCATCGCCGATTTCATATTATCACAGATAGCAGACGAAGATTTCGAAGCGCCGAACCCCCTGATTATCCGCCCGGCCGACACCAGCGTCGAAATAGATCCCGGTTATACCCCGGAAATTCTGCTCGAGGGAGCCGCCGACACGGCTGAAATTCTTTCCTGCATGGTAAATGGCTCCGAAGCCAAATACGAATGGAAAGAAAACAAAATCTGTCTGAAAGCCGAGAGCCTTTCCGAATCGGTTTGATGTATGTGCCGCCGTTAGCGATAGCTGCGTAGGAAGCACACAGTTCTATGTTTGTGACACCATTTGTCAGACCACCGAGTGCCAGTGGGAGGTTTGCATCTGTCCATACTGTTCCATCAGCATCACGATCTGCTTCTGTGCCATGTGCCAGTGTTGTAAATCCAAAATTGTCCAGATACTGAAGTCCCAGTTCCGGTGTAACTTCCTCCAGGCATTTGACAGCAACAACGTTGATAGAATTCTGGATTGCCTTGCGGATCGTGGTTGTTCCATTATAACTTCTCGATGCATTGTTAACTGGTGAACCATCCGGATAATTATATGGTTCATCTTCAAAAGTAGTTGCCAGTGTCATGCCTTTCTCATTGAGCGCAGGTGCATACGTAGACAGGATCTTGAATGTAGATCCAGGCTGTCTGGTTGTATCCGTTGCACGGTTCAGCGTCAGACTTGCAGTCTTCTCTCCACGACCGCCGATGATTGCCTTGACATATCCTGTATGCTGGTCGATTACACTCATGGACGACTGTGGCTGAGGTGCAAAGCTTACACGCTCTGCTACAACCGTGCTTCCGTCTGCGAGAATACTTTCCTTATAACGGTCAACATAACTCTGACCTTCTTCCTGAGAGTCAAAGAGCAGGTCAAATTCCGGATCTTCATTCTGGAAGTAAAGCTCGAGCATTTCCTTGCTGTAGTTTACTTCTTCACCCTGAGGATTCTTGACAGTCAGTGCATAGTCCAGTGCATACTGTACATAATCCGGATAATTGGACGGATCTGCATATTCTTCATCAAGAATCTTCTGGATTGCAGAATCCTGTGTTGTATAAATGCTCAGACCACCGCTGTAGACAAGGTTCTGTGCCTGTGTTCTGGTATATCCCTTAATATTCATCAGGTCATTGATCACCTGATCGATCAGTTCATCCTCAAAATAACTGTAAACCGTATTCTCTGTCTCAGAATTCTCGATCTGGGCAGCCTGGATGCGTGAATACACGTCATCATTGAGCACTTTGTCATACTGTGCCTGTGTAATATAGCCCTGAGCGATCATGTGATCCAGAACTTCTTTACGTCTCTTGGCATTTTCCTCTGGATGTTCGATCGGGTTGAACTGTGTCGGGTTCTGTGTGATACCCGCCAGAGTTGCACTCTCTGAAAGGTTCAGATCCCAGACATCCTTATTAAAATACTTCCTTGCTGCTGCCTG
>OGZL01001897.1_pt1 | contig 15983 bp, 7 predicted proteins | sample 1576761 | NCBI WGS metagenome assembly OGZL01 (sample SAMEA3541595, study PRJEB24748) | human gut metagenome | biome: human gut; feature: human-associated habitat; material: faeces | place: China | collected 2012
TGATCCTCCAGAGCATAGCGCTGGCTCAGATGGTTGGCCTTGAGCAGCTTCAGACGGGACACATCAATGTCCAGATCCATCTTCTCCTTGATGTGGGGATTGCCGGCGCACAGCGCCTTGATTTCCGCATAGCTCAGGGCAGTTTCGTCAATGTCCTCCGCAGAGCGCACCGGGGATTTGCTGGTCATGATCTGCCCAATGAACTTCTGCTTGGATTCCACCAACTGATACAGGTAGCCGTCGAAGGTGTTCTCCGTGACATAGGTGTAAATATCGACCTCCTTGTTTTCGTTGCCCTGGCGGATGATTCGTCCTTCCCGCTGCTGCAGGTCAGACGGTCGCCACGGACAATCCAAATGATGAAGTGCCGCAAGCTTCGTCTGCACATTGGTGCCGGCTCCCATTTTCTGCGTGGAACCGATGAGCACCCGCACCTGACCAGAGCGCACCTTGCCAAACAACTCTTTCTTTTGCGCCTCGGAGTTTGCCGTATGGATATAGGCGATTTCCTCTGCCGGAACGCCCTTGGCAATCAGCTTGTTTTGGAGATCATCGTACACATTGAACTTGCCGTCGCCGTGGGGCGTAGACAAGTCGCAGAATACCATCTGTGTCGATTTCCGATCGGCGGTGCGCTGCCAAATATCAAAAACATTCTCCGCACACGCGCCCACCTTGCTTGTCTCGCTGTCGGGGAGCATATCGTTCATGAGCCGCTGATCCAAGGCGAGCTTTCTGCCGTCATTGGTGATGAGGAGCATGTTATCCACGCAGGAATCCACCATCTTATTGCGGACACGCTCAGCTCGTTCCGAAAGAGAGGCCACCATTTCCTTTTGCGTTTCCGATGGCTTCAAAACAACGCTGTGGTAATGGGCCTCCGGCACGGGGAGCTTGAGCATATCCGCCGTTTGAATATCTGCGGTCTCCTTGAACATTGCCATGAGCTCCGGTAGATTATAGAACTTGGCAAACCTCGTTTTGGCGCGGTAGCCCGTGCCCTCCGGGGAGAGCTCGATGGCTGTCACCGTCTCACCGAAGGTGGAGGCCCAGGCATCGAAGTGGAGAAGGTCATTCCTGCGCAGCGCTCCGTACTGGAGATACTTCTGCATGGTGTACATCTCCACCATGCTGTTGGAGATGGGTGTGCCGGTGGCAAACACAACGCCTCTGCCGCCGGTCAGCTCGTCCAGATACCGGCACTTCATATACAGATCGCTGGACTTCATCGCCTCGGTTTGGCTGATGCCGCCCACATTCCGCATTTTTGTAAATGCGGCGAGGTTTTTATAGTAATGCGCCTCATCGATGAAGATACGGTCAACGCCCAGCTCTTCAAAAGTCACCACATCATCCTTGCGGGACTGGTCATTGAGCTTGTCCAGCTTCTGCTTGACCGTTTTCTTGGTTCGCTCCAGCTGCTTGATGGAGAAATTATCCCCACGGTTTTTCTTCAATTCAGAAATGCCGTCCAGCACTTCATCCAGCTGTTGCTGCAGGATGGCACGCTGTCGTTCCAGGGACATGGGGATCTTTTCAAATTGGCTGTGCCCAATGATGACCGCATCGTAGTCGCCGGTGGCAATGCGCCCGCAGAACTTCTTGCGGTTCTTGGTCTCAAAGTCCTTCTTGGTGGCGACAAGAATGTTGGCGGAGGGGTAGAGCTGGAGGTATTCGCTCGCCCATTGCTCCGTCAGATGATTGGGGACCACAAACAGGCTTTTTTGACACAAGCCCAGCCGCTTGCTCTCCTGTGCAGCCGCTACCATCTCGAAGGTCTTCCCGGCCCCCACCACATGCGCAAGCAGGGTGTTGCCGCCGTAGAGGATATGGGCAATGGCATTGACCTGATGCGGCCTCAGCGTGATCTCCGGATTGATTCCCACGAAATTCAGGTGGCTGCCGTCATACTCACGGGGGCGAATGCTGTTGAACTTCTCATTATACAGCTTGGTCAGCTGCTCCCGGCGTTCCGGATCGCTCCATATCCAGTCTGCAAAGGCCTGCTTGATAAGCTCTTGCTTGCCCTGGGCGATGGCGGTTTCTTTCTTGTTGAGCACAGCCGTTTTCCTGCCGTTTCCGTCCTCGATGTAGTCAAAGATTCTTACATCTCGGAGGTTCAGGGTTTCCTCCATGATCTTATAGCCATTAACTCTGCCGGTGCCGTAGGTGTTGTGGGCTTTTACATTGCTACGGTCATAGGATTTCCCCTCCACATTCCATTCGCCGGTGTACTGCGCGTAGTGAACATGGATGTTCCACTGGCAGTAGCGTGGGGTGCTGAACAGTTCAAACATGAACTCCTCAATGATTTCCGGAGGCAGCCATGTTGCGCCCAACCTTACGGAAATCTCACTTGCCGTCAGGTCAACCGGCTGCACCGCCTCAAGCGCACGAATATTCTCACCGTAATCTTCGGGGTAGAGCTCCGCACTACGCTTTGCCCAACGGAGCTTTTCACGGACATTGCCGGAGAGATATTCATCGGCAGGGATATACTTCGGCTTGCCGTCCTCTTCGCTTATGTGCATGGGGTTGAGGAAAATAACACCCTTCAAATCCTCAAACAGCTCCTGCTCGGTTTTACCGGTAAGCTGCGACATATATGGCATGTCGATTCTCGCTTTTTCCGCAAGGGACAGAGCATAGGCCTCGGAAGCCGTGTCAACCGACTGCACCGTTACCTTCTGCTTGATGGTTCGTTTGGAGAACATATCTGCCTTGCGGAGGAAGTTGCCCTCATCATCCAGCACCTCCAGCGAGGCAAGCAGGCAGTAGGAGCTGTCGGAATTGAAAACCGAATTGTTGGCTCTTGCGCTGATAAGCCCGTATTTCTTGCTAAAGTCGTCATAGAGCCGATTGAGTTTTTCCTGCTCCGCCTTGATATCGGCATCGGGATAGTCCTCCGTCTGGTACTCGATCAGCGTCCGGACACAATCACGGATGGCAATCATGCCTTTGATGCGGCTTTCGGCAGTCGCAGAAACATCCACGGGATTCATGCGGCTGTTTTCACGGTAATAGATTTTACCGTCCACCACCGTGAAGCTGAAATTGCGCACATCAGGGTCAGCGGGAATAGAAAGGTCCTCATCCTCCGCTTCAAGATCGTCGATTTCAAATTCGGTAATCTCGGCATGAATGTTCTGGATGGCATCCCGCAAGAGGTCCCCAAGCTCTGCATTTTCATAAGCAATACAGGCGGACTCCATGCCGTGAGGCCCGCTGACCATCTGCATGTCGCCCAACACCATTTCAGGGTTGTCCACAAAATAGGCGTTCATCCGGATGCCATTGGCGTCGGTGGCCAGATGCACCCAATCGGGCTCAATGTCAATCAGACGGTCTCTCTTCTGGAGAAAGATAATGTCCGATGTGACCTCTGTGCCGGCAGCGGCCTTGAAGGTATCATTCGGCAGCCGGATAGCGCCGAGGAGGTCCGCTCTCTGCGCGATATACTTTCGAACATTGGGATTTTCCTTATCCAGCGTACCCTTTGAGGTAATGAAGGCGATCACGCCGCCGGGTCTCACCTTATCCAAGGTGCGGGCGAAGAAATAGTCGTGAATGAGGAAGTTGTGCTTGTCGTAGCGCTTGTCGGGCACCTTGAACTGCCCGAAGGGGACATTACCGATTGCAACGTCAAAGAAGCTGTCGGGAAGGTTTGTATTCTCAAAGCCCTGTACCGCGATGCTGTTTTTCTGATAAAGCTGCTGCGCAATTCGCCCGGAAATACTGTCAAGCTCCACGCCGTAGAATTTCGCGTCATTCATGCTTTCGGGAACAAGCCCCATAAAGTTGCCGATGCCGCAGGAGGGCTCCAGCACATTGCCGGTCTGAAAGTGCATGTTCTCCAGGGCACTGTACACCGCCTTGATCACCACGGGCGGCGTATAGAAGGCCGTCAGCGTAGATTCTCTTGCCGACGCATATTCCTCATCGGAAAGCACATTCTTCAGCTCGGTATAATGGGGATTGTCCTCCTTGAAGAACTCGGATAGACCGCCCCAGCCCACATAGTCGGCAAGCACACGCTGCTCGGTGGGTGTCGCCAATCGGCTTTCCGCATCCAGCTTGTTCAGGAGCTGAATGGCACGGATATTGTGATAGAACCGTTCCAGCGGCGTGCCCACGCCGATATCATCGCTCTCGATTTGGAAGTTGGTTCGGTACTCGGTGTTGATTTCCGGGTGCAGCACATGAGGCGCGATCTTGGAAGGCCTTTTCACTTGTAGAGGCGGGGCGAGCGCTTCTTCCTGGTCATCCAGCAAGGCCTCCGCATTGGGGTAGGTCACGACCTCGCCGTCTTTGACGGTGCTGATGGGCAGAGCATCCAATTCTTCGTCCGTTAGGCTCTCAATTTCGGAATCGTCTTCTGCCAAATCTTCCGTTTCTCTGAATACCCGTGTGCCGTCCGCACCAAACTCCGCCTCATATCGGTCAGTCTCTCGCGCTGCTTCCCGGTCTGCCTCTAAAGACAGAATATCCTCGTGAATCTTCAGGAGGTTATCCGGCGTGAACTCGACATAGCCGCAGTCCATCTCATAGTCATTTTCAGCTTCCATGAAGAACGGGGTATTGATGTCCGCAAGGAACTGATCCGACATTTCTTCAAGGTCATTTCGGAAGTCGGCGGCGTTTTCCGGATGGTTGGCAATGTCATACTGCTCGACAAGCTCTTCAAAAACAGAGAAATCAAGGTCACCGGAAACATACTGTCCACCTGCATCTGCATCGGGATTGAAGTAAATCCAGTGAACCTTGTTGCTGCCGGTGTCAAGGGATATTCTCGCCTTCGTATTGTCTGCGACAGGGGGTTCTTCCACGACTTGCAGCAGCTTGTCATTCAGCGGATTTTCTTTGAGCCGGTTATCGAACTCTTCACGAGTCAGCTCCTTGTTAAACAGCGGGAACTGTGTATCAAAGAGGACGACCTTCTTCTCGTCAAAAGACAGCAGCTCGTATTCCTGTGTGCCGATATAGACCGTATCACCGAGATGAAAGCGGTATTCCTTCCGGGGCTCCGGGGGAGGGTTCAGCTCATCAAAGGTCGGCTCAAGGGACTTCGCCACATTGCTGTTCAACGCTTCCAGCATAGCCTCGCATCGTGCGGTCAAGTGGGTGTTGTCCGCAATGATCGTATTCATTGCTTCGCGCATCATGGGGAGGATGAAGTCACCCTCCGCAGTACGGGCGTGCATTTTCTTTTCGCCCACGCTGAACGCACTCCAGCAGCTTGAGAGATAGTACAGATTCAATGCTTTGCTTTCCTCACCAAGTTGCGTCACGAAGTCATTGTAATCATAGACAATCGACCGGAACTCCTCAGAGATTTCACCTCGTTTCCTCCGAGCTTCTGCCTGCTCCCGGTAGGCGGGATAGTCGTCCTTCTCCGCTTGGCTCAGGTAGCGGTCGGCTCGGATCAGCTCCCCGATCCGCCTCTCGGCCTTGTTCCACCGCAAAAGCAGTTCCGCATCGGGCTGAGAGATTCTGCCTCTGCTGATTTTGATTCCCTTGGCGTCGTGGCTTTCATCGAGATTTCTGCCGGAAATTGCAGGATACGCGCCGCCGATGCCATATTCGTTTTTCAAAAAGGCGATATTGTTCTCAGAAGAATCCTGTTTGAGAAACTGCTCATAGATGCGGAATTTGCCCTGATGGATGCCGCTGCCCCGTGTCAGAATGGCGTCGATGTCCTCTTGAGAAATAGCAAAAGCGGAGGATTTTTCTTCCTCCGCTTCTGCGATGATTTCCTGCTGCTGTTCAACTGTGGGGAGCGTTACGCGTAGATCAGGTCGTTCAGAATCACTTCCTCCGCCGAGTGGCGAATGGAGTTCATCATCTGCACCCACTGCATCTGATCTTCCGCTTTCAGGCGCTCCGTCACGCCCTGCTTCTCTGCCATCTGTCGGGTCAGGCGTTCCATCATCTCGTTGGCTTGCCGGTCCACTTCCTCCAGATGACTGTTCAGTGTTCCGTTCAGCAGCATCCCGGTGTAGATCCCATCCCGGTGTTCGCGGAGGAATGTCCGCCGCAGCATTCCATACTTCCCAAGCTTCGGGCTCTCCGGTACGGTCAGATCGGGAATCAGATAGTCCCCCTGCATCGTATAGGTCAGTTCCATGTTCGTTGCTCCTTTCCTTGTTTTCTGTTCGGTTCTTATGATACGCAGAAGGACCGATCTGCGCAAATGTGCGAATTTTCCGCTTTTCCTCCTTCTCCATTTCCTTGACGGTTTCGCCCATTTCCCGGATGACCATCTCAGAAATATCGCTGACTGCGGCACCGAGCACGGAGATAACCTCCACGGTGTTGAAGTCAAAGAGGTGGCTGAAATCCTCCCGATCAAAATACTGCCTCGGCTCATAACCTGCACGGGAGAGCGCCATAAAAGCGACGCTGCTTTTCAGTGAGGTTTTCAGCCACGCTTCAAGGCTTGTGTCGTCCAGCTCCTCCAGAAAGCTGCCGGCTTTGACAGCGTTCAACTCCATGAGATAATCTGAAAGATTATCCTCCACGGCATAACCGGAAATATCCATGAGAAGGTGCGGGAAATCTCGCGGCTCCTCCACATCGCCGAAGCTGGCCTGAAGGCTTTCCGATACCGCATATTCGTACTCCGGCTTCATCTGCCAAAGGGTGATGTTCCTTCCGGCACGGCTGTTGGTGTCGGAGATATCAAAGACATGTCTCAGCTTGTAGGGAACATCTCTGTCGATCAGCAGCGCGATGCCTTTCGTGCCCTTGTTTACCCATCTGCCGAGTTTATTCCATGTGTCGATTTCCGCACACGCCGTTGCATCTGGCTTCTGCGCATGGATGAGCAGCTGCTCCTTAAAGCTGTACTTGTAGTTGTTTGCCGCCGTAATTAGAAAATCGGTATATCGGTCGGCATTGGAGGCGATATCCCTGGCAGTCTGGGACGCCATCTCCAAAATGATTCTGTATTTGCTCGGCATGGGAACTCCCTCCTTATCTAACTTTGATCGTGACCTCAACGGTCTGCGCATTCTCTCCGAGGATCGATGCAAATAAAAGCCCGGTCCTGGCGTTGGACACCTTCGTCACAAGCTCATTCAGCCGGCAGACGGTGGTGTTGATCTCTTTTTGGTTGTCTGCGTAATAGTAGCCCGTTTCATCGCTGCAAATAGGAAAGCCATCCTGCCGCAAGGCACTGATCTTGCGGCGAATATTTCGTCCGTCAAGCAGAAACAGCTTTTCAAGCTCCTTGCTGTGGATGGCATTTTCTTTGCCAATATGATTTTTACGGAGATACTCGCAGATGGCTTTCTTCTTATCCATAGCTTCTCCTTATCTCGCAGGTTCGTGTTCTTTTTTCTTTGGGTGCATTGCCGGAGGCTTTCTATGGGGATCGTCCTCTACGGAAAGCCCCTTGGGCAGTGTATCCAGGTCGTTCAGAAACGCACGAGAAATCGTCTTGCCGTCCCGGTCTCGGTACAGAACGACGCACAGCGGCTCACCGTGATAGAGCGACTCCTTCAGGTCTTCCAGGAAGCGCTGCTCGTCGCTGTACTCAACGCTGCTGCATACTTTTCCGTTGAAAGCCAAATAGTCCAGTCTGGCAATATAACTTTCGCCCGGCTGTGCTTGGTTCATCGTGCCTCACCTCGTTCTCTCTGCCTAGTTGGAAAGCTCCAGCCGTACACTTTTCCAATCTCATCGCCAAGCCTGCGGGTGACACGGGCAATATCTGCCCTGGTGGCTGTGCCGTTGTAGATTTTTTCTTTGAGCCGGTCCTTCTGCGCCTGGGAAACATTGTCCTTATATACCCGATAGAGATAGTGGTTTGTACCGTCATGGTGGGTGTCATCGCACCGAAGATCTCCGCTCTTGTCCACATACCATGTGGTGTAGTCGTAATCAGAGTAAAGGCAGTCACGGATATTGCCGCTGGGAATTTCTTTGTATCCCGTGCGCCTGCCATTCCAAAGCCCCAGATCGGCAACAACCAGTATCGGCTGCGAAAGCTGGATGTCCAAATTCAGCCGTTCGTCCTCAAGGTAGTGCCCGTTTTCCTCATACATCATGGCGACGCGCTCGTCATCGGAAAGCGTCGGATATTCTTCCTCCATCCAATCTTTCCACTCCTCATAGTCAAGGTCAGCATTAGACCAGATACGATAATCGTCTTTACTCATCGTGCATCACCTCTGTCCTTCGGCATCACGGGCTTTCCGTCTGCGTCATAATTTCTCGGGTCTGCGGCGGGCACCTGAAAGCCGAACATAGAGCCGGCCTTCATCGCTTCTTCCTGCGCTCGGCTGATGCCGAGCTTTGTGTTGTACTCATTCACGATGCTCCGGGCTTCGTCCTTGTCGGTAACGGGAATGTCCGTCTTGAAGTAACCCTTTTCACCGCGCTTGATGATAATGATTTCGTCGCTGCCGGAAAGAACGCTGTAGCACTGCTCGGGCAGGTTGTCCCGAACCGGCTCACAGGTATGGCCGCCATATTCCATGCGCTCGGCAAACTCGCAGATGTGATAGAGGTTGCTCCCGATCTCCACATGGTAGTCGTCGATATAGCGGCAGGTGCGGATCTGATCTTCATTCCACGAATAGTGGATTTTTACCTTGCCGCCATCCGGAATGCGAAACAGCTCCTTGTAATGGCTGTCAATAAAACGGATTCCTTTCTCTGCGTCCTTCAGGTGCTGATCGAGCCAATCCCGGCGATAGCAATAGCAGTACAGGTTGTATTCGCCTCTGTCCGGGTTCAGGCGCAGAAGATAGGCATATTTTTCGGTATCCACACGAACGCCATAGTAGCCCGGTTCCTCCTGCATACGGCTTTGGGGTGTGCAATAGCAGTACTTGGCAAGCGCCCTGCGGTTATGAAGAATGTCGCCTTCCTCACGCAGAGAGTTGATTACATCATCAAGCTCTGCCTTGAACTCATCGGTTTTCAGCTCCTCCCGGAAATCAAACCAGCTGCTGAAAAAGCCGTTGCCGTCTGTATCCATGTCTGCCCGGAGGTGGTCGATCAGTCCGGTTTGCATGGAAATTTGCGTACTCTGACGGAAGGTATATTTGTCCTCCGCCTCGATCATTGCTCTTTTTTCATACTCGATCATCTTGCGTCACCTCTTTCTTTAGTCGGTTTCTTTTCCTGCGCGTGCATCTCTTTCGCTTTCTCCAAGCCCTTCTGCGCCCATTCGGGAAGGCGCTTTTCCTCCATGACACCGAGAAAATCCGTGCGATAAAAGGAGGTCTTTCTCCCGTCGTACAGAGAAATGCAGTAGCAGGTACGGCCTCGCGCATTGGCCTGCGCGCCGAAGCCGCCGGTACACAGCATAAGCTGGTGATTGGCGTGGCGGAACTCAGGCCGGAGAATGCTACCCTTGACGACAACCACCTTGTTCTCGATGGAATCCTCATAGGAAATGGGCTTACAACTATTTGTTGTGAGTTCCTCATTCATGCCGACCTCCTGACAGGCTCTTTCGTTTTCCTGAATAATTTCCTCGGCTGCGTCTGCTACGCGCTGTCCGAACACCTTTGCAATCTCCGCAAAATCGTCGCTGACCAGCACCCCGGAATAGCGCTCAAAAATAGCGTTGGTCTCTACAAAGCAGCACATATACCGTTCATCCTTGTCGGCGTTGGGATTCTCGCCCAGAGCAATATCCTTGTGCCCGATATACATGGAATACTTCACGGAGTAATCTCCGATTTTTCTTGTCTCTTCCATAGCGTCTCCTTTTGCAAATGGGGCGGCATCTTTTTGCGGATGCCGCCCCTTGGCGTTTTTACTTTCTGTTCTTCAGGCGAAGAACGATCAGCCCTGCGATAATAAACACCACAAGACCGATGCCGATGATGACCTTAGCGCTCATGCTTGCCTACCTCCTTCTTTTTTCGGAAGGTAAAGAAAGCCGCCGCACCTGCACCGATTGCAGAGATACCGGCAAGTGCTGCCCAAAGAGGCATATTGGTGGTATCTCCGGTCTTGGGGATATCCGTAACAGGCTTGAGCTTGTTATGGAACTTGGCAACGACCGTCTTTCCTTCGTGAACGGTTACGATGACATTTGCGGGAAGCTCATACTTCTCGTTGGCTTTGTTGGACACCTCGGAGATCACATAATCGCCGATGCGCAGCCCCTCGATGTGGATCTGACCCTTCTCATCGGTCACAAAGTCCTTGCTGAAGGCATTGCCGGTGATATCCGAGCCCTCCACACGGAAGGTAAAGCCCTTCAGCACGCCGTCATCCGAAGTCTTTTCAATGCGAATGCCTCCGGTCTGTGCCTGGTTGACAAAGCCCTTTCCGGCCTCATTTTCCACGACGACGGTTTTACCATCTTCCTTAATGGAGAAGCTATAGGTTTTCTCATCAAGGAAGAAGCCCTTGGGGGCCTCGGTTTCCTTCAGCGTGTAATCGCCGTAGGGCAGATTGTCCAGCTTGTAGACGCCGTCGGACAGCTCCTCCATCTGGCCCACAAGCTTTCCGCCACGGTATACCTCAAAGACTGCGCCGCTCAGGTGATGATCGGGATAGTCTTTATCCACCTTGGTCAGCTGAACGCTGCCGCGAATGAGCTTGTTGGTGATCTCGACCTCGATCACAGCACCGTTCTGATCTACCTTCACGGTATAAGGCGTGTCATCCATCACATAGCCCTCCGGTGCAGCGATTTCACGAACCACATACTCGCCATAAGGGATGTCCGCGAAGGTGAAGCTGCCGTCCTCTGCAGAAACGGTGGTCAGGACAGGCTCTGTGCCGTCAGTAAGGAACAGACCGATGGTAGCTCCGGCCAGCGCCTTGCCGTCTTCATCCTTCTTCATGCCGTGGATCTCCCCGTAGATCATCTCGTTGGTAATGCTCTTTCCGTCATTGACGGCAAGCTCCACAACGGGGATTTCCTGACCGGCATAGGCAAAGATCACAGGATACTTCTCATCGGAGAGGATGTAGTGGCCGTCGGTGCTGATTTCCTTGACATAGTAGCTGCCGAAGGGAACATCGCTCTTGAGCACAGCCTTTCCGTTTTCATCAAGGGACATGATCTCGATGAGACCGCCCACAGGAATGACGGAGCCGTCTGCTGCGGTAAGCTCCTCGGCGGCATAGAAGCCGAAGGTCACGGTGGAAAGCTCGTTATTCATACCGATACCGAACTGCTTGTTCTGCTCCAGCACCTTGGAAAGAGAAATCCGCGCCTTCTGTCTGTCATTGCAGAAGCTGGCAGCCGTTTCGGTGATCTCAATCTCCTGCCCGGCATAGACAAGCTCTGCGGTATGGGCGTCCTTGTTAATGACCATGCCGTCGGGGGCTTTCATCTCGGTGATTTCGTATTTTCCCAGATACAGCGGCTTGCTCTCCGCCGTGCCGTCTGCGCCGATAGTCACCGTATCCACCACCTCGCCGGCGCTGCAGCGCAGCGTACCGTCCGGAGTGTAGATGTCCTCCGTTGCCTTGATCTCATAGGTTGCTCCCGCAAGTCCCTGCACCGTATAGACCGGCTGATAGACCCCGTCCGCCGCCGCAACAGAGGCAAACACCTCACCGGTTTTGGAAATCTTGATGATGCCCTTCTGCGCGTAGTTGCCCAGCTTCACCGCAACAACCGTCACGCCGCTTTCCTCGGTGGAATTCTCTTCGGTCACATCGAACTTGACCGCCTCATGACTGAGCACATAGCCGTAAGGAGCGGAGACCTCTTTGAGGGAGTAGCCCTTGCCAAACTCCAGCTTCTCCGGCGTGATGAGCATGCCGGCGTCATTGGTGTAGAAGGTGTCGATGGTGGTAACCTCCGGATAGGTAAAGGTCATTTCCACCTTGGAGCCATCCGGACGGAAGATCTGGAAGCCCGCACCCGCATAGGGAATGGTATTGCCGGTCTCCGCATCCACCTTGATGACCTTAATGAAGGACTCGAAGTTGGCGTTGTTGATGAGGTAGCGGTAGGTCTCGCCGTCCTTGGCAATGAACACATCAAAGTCGCTCATCAGCTCACGACCCTCCCAGCCGGAAACCTGATGCACGGTGTACACGCCGTAGGGCAGGTCCTTGCTCTGGGCAAAGCCGTTTTCATCGCAGGTCAGATAGTCCCTCTCACTATCTTTGGCGGCTTCATAGCTGCCGGCAGATTTCAGATAGACGGCGAATACTGCACCCTCCTCGGGAGTTTCGATCTGCGTGTCGCCGTTGTCGGTGTGCTTGATGATGGCGATATTGCCCTTCTGCACCTGCTCAGTCACAGCCACGGCAGGCGCAGCGTTCAGCTCAACGGTGTAATTGGCCGCCTCTGCACCGACAGGATAAACGGTGCTGTCCAGAAGATAGCCCTCGGAGGGGCTGATCTCACGAATCGTCCAGTCGTCGCCGCAGACATAATAGCCGGTGGTGAACTGGCCGTTCTCGTCGGTGTAGTAGGTATCCGCAAGCTGATCGCCCTTATAAATGCCGTAGGCGGCACCGGCAAGCGAAGCGTCGCCCTGCGCCGTTCCGCTCTCACAGTCGCTCTTGGTGACGGTGACATTGAACTTTTTGAGGATGTTGGAAACGCTCTTATTGGTTACACTGTTCCATTCCACTGCGGCGCTCTGGCTGTCGGGAACCACATAGCGAATGGCGGTGTCCATCTCCTCCAGCGTGTAGCCGGTGCCGATAAGCACATCCTTGAAAGTCGCAACACCATTTTCATCGGTGACGGCGTATTCATCTACAGGAAGGCCGCTAAGGGAGGTTCCAAAGAGGTGGAACTTCACACCCTGATTCAGCCCGTCCTCGGAGGTCTTGGTCACGGTCAGATCGCCGCGGCGGAGTACATTGTTGAAGGAAACCGTCGCCGTCTGTCCGGCAAGCACGGTAACACGGTGGCTTTCCTGGGGTACATACTTGTCATAACTCTGCTCAGTGACGGTATAGACACCGGGCATCAGATTATCGATGCGAATTTCACCGTTTCGGTCGGTGGTAACGGTCTGATTGATGCCCTCGCCGGTGATGGTGAAGGTAATGCCATCCACCTTGCCGTTCTCGCTGGTCTTGATGATTTTAGCGCCGCCATAGCTGACCTTCAGCTTGAGGAACGCTCTTACGGGGTCGCTGACGGAGGCCGTATAGGTGATGGTATCCTGAACGCCACCGTTGGGACCGTACTTATAGTCCGTCCAAACAAGAACGCCGCAACGGGAAGTGTTTCGAGTTGCGGAGATCGTCACATTGCCGCTGGGAGCCGTATCGGTGGTGATAGTGAGCGTATTGCCCGACACGCTGAAATGAAAGCCCGTCTCACTGGCGGAGAAGGTAAACTGCGACAGCACGCGGTTGGTATCCGTAAGCTCAGCAACATACTGACTGCCGTCCCACGCAAGCTCAATGGTCTTTGCGCCGCCGCTGCTTCTGCTCATAAAGCTGGGGCAAACGGCATGGCTCTGTACGCTGTACTCGATGCTGTCGTAATAATCCATGATTCGGCTATACAGCGGATGATTGGGGGAAACCAGCGACAGGATCTCGTCATAGCCGCCGGTGCTCACATGGTCAAAGTCCGCATCGCGCTCGCCCACAACCGTTTCCCAAACAAGTAGCTGAGTTGCGAAGGCGTGAGCCAGCTTATCCGCATCGGAATCGTTCTGCGATCTCCACGAGGTGGAAAGGTTGCCCTGATAGCCATACTGCATGATACGGCCCAGCAGCAGCTTAATATCGTCCGGCTCGATGGTGTTGTTGTACTGGCTGGGATAGTTATCCCAGAAATCCTCACCGAAGCCGTGGTAGGTATCGCCGACATTTCGGGAGAGGCCGGGCTCGATGCAATAGCATACCTTCCCGTCAAAGGAATCCATACAGTGCAGGGTGGTGTAGTTGCTGGAGCCTGTTGCCCAGCCGTTTATGTAGGTTTTCGCGGAGTGTCCCCATGCGTCCTCGGAGTAAATCTGAGCAGCGTCCCCGTCACGGGGGAAGGAAATCATATAGGACTCCGCTGTTTCGCTTGCGGCGAAGGCTGTGGTCGTGCCAAAGCCCGCAAGCACGGTGAATGCCATGAGGACTGCAAGCAGTCCCGACATTCCTCTTTTGAAAATCTTCTTCATTCGTTCTGTCCTCCTTCAAGGCATGAAAAAAGCACCGTGCTTCCACGATGCTCATTTCGGTGTATTGATTTGTTGATGCTTATGCGTACCCGATATAGATCAGATAGCTGCTTGTGCCGACGCATTCGTACCAGATCCAGACCGCAGTTATCTCCCCATCCTTCGCATATCTGTTCAGGCGTGAGTTAATGTCTCGCTCCAGGTAGATGCAGGTCGGCTTTGCGGTGATCGGATTGTCCCAGCAATCGGTTGCTGAGCTATCTAAGGTCAGCCCCAAGCTCACCGCCGTGCTTTTTGCGTAGGAAATCCAGTGCTCGATATCAAATGCGGGCTCGGGCTCCGGAGTCGGTTTCGGCTCGGTTATTGCGGGAGCGGATGGTTCCTTTGTGGGACTTTCTGTTTCCTCCGGCTTCTCCGGAAGCACGGGTGGCTGCTTGGTTTCTTCCGATGCCGGCGCGTTCGATTCCGTGGGTGCGCTTACTGGTCCAAAAGAAATAGTGGGGTCGCTTTCGTGCTTGTCCTCATTCGGCATGGAATCTGCGGGATCGACGGCTTCTGTGGGAGCGTTTGGTTCTGTGGATACCGGCTCAAAGGAAGCAGGCGTTTCTTCCTGTGGCGTTGGAGCTTTCGGTGTATTTCCTGCCGCTTGCCCTTGCAGGGGCTCTGCGGCGCATCCGGAAAGCAATACAGAAAGCATGAGCGCGCACAACATGAGATTCTTTTTCATGGGATGACCTCCAATGACTGTTTTTTCTCATATTGTACGAATGCACTTGGTTTTCTTCAATTGTGCCGCCTGTATATTTTCCTTTTGAGCTGGTATTGCCGGTAAATGAGGGGGAGAGTGTGAGAGGGGGAACGGCGCTGACGCAGCGTCAAAAGGGTAGACTGCCCCCTTGGCGAAGAACCTATCTTGCGTCATTCCGACTTTTCTGCCTTTCCTGATACCGGTGATAATATTCCAGCGCTTTTAGAATATACTCACCGGTTTTTTCGTAGGGAATGCTGGCAGGGATAAACCTTCTGGCCTCGGCGTACTTGATGTTGATCTTCTCCCTCTGGTTCGGCTTTTCCTCGCTCATAATCGACTCGATGACCTCGTTATTCAGCTTTCCGTCCTGAGAGAACCGCTTCAGCTTAATGGCCTGGGCGAGGGACGGCGTGGCATCTGCGTAGGCGATTTGCTCCAGCAGGGCGCTCTGTTCCTCCTTTTGCAGGTACGAAAGCTCCACCGCCGGTCTGAACGCAATGCGTCCCTCATCAACCAAATCCAGAAGCTCCGGAATGAGCTCGGTGAGACGGATATAGCGTGAAACCTGTCTTGCACTTTCATTTGCACCATCCGCAATAATATCTCGAGATTTTACTCCATCTAACTTGTGGCCCAGTGGGCCACAAGTTAAATCTGTACGCCGTCCCTGTCGGTTCATAGCTTCAAGCCTCATCTTATACGAAAAAGCTTTTTCACTCGGCAGTATCGCAGAACGCTGCAGGTTCGATTCCACCATTAGAATGATGGCCTCGTCGCGGGTCATTTCCCGCACCTCGGCCTTCACGGTATCAAACCCGGCAAGCTCACAGGCCTTCCTTCTGCGATGCCCTGATACGATCTCGTACCGACCATCTTCCTTCGGTCGGAGGGTGACAGGGGTGATAATCCCGCGCTCCTTGATGCTCTGGACAAGCTGATCCATGTCCTCGTCCAGCTTCACTTTGAAGGGATGGTCAGGGAAATCGTCGATCTCCGAGAGGGGAATATCATAAATGCGCGGGAGCTTGTTTTCCTTTCGCTCTGCGTCATTCATGAAAAGCTCATCGTACCCGGTCAGGCCCAGATCGATTTTTTGTACGCTCTTCAAGCTCTGTCACCTCCTTTGTGAGTGCCTCATACGCTGCTGCGACCTTGCCGTTCCTGTC
>OGZL01001902.1_pt1 | contig 15940 bp, 13 predicted proteins | sample 1576761 | NCBI WGS metagenome assembly OGZL01 (sample SAMEA3541595, study PRJEB24748) | human gut metagenome | biome: human gut; feature: human-associated habitat; material: faeces | place: China | collected 2012
GGGCCTTCTCGTCGGCGCTGTCCAGCTTTTGGCTGGTGCCGCTTTTGCCGCCCACACGGTAGCCGGGCACCGCCGCCCGGGTGCCGGTGCCTTTGGTGACCACCCCTTCCATCAGCTTGCACATCGTGGCGCTGGTTTCAGCCGAAATGACCTGCCGCTTCACTGTAGGTTCTACCTCTTTTATTATTGTACCGTCCGGGGCGGTAATGCGCTGTACAACATAGGGCTGCATCAGCCGCCCGCCGTTGACCACAGCACACACCGCTGTAAGCATCTGCAGATAGCTGACCTTGCTGCTTTGGCCGAAGGAACAGGATGCCAGTTCCACCGGACCCATCCTGCAGCAAAAACAGGATAAGGCCCCCGGCGGTTTGCCGAGGGCCTTACCCTGTTTGCAAGAAAGAAACGATAGAAAAAAGAGAAGAAATCCGGGTCATCACCGCGATACGGCACGGCCCTTATATCAGACGGACGGGGAATCCGCCGGATCCTGGGTTGCATCCTCCGGAGCGGCTTCTGCGGGCAGGCGGCCGTACAACTCCATCAGATGGTTGAGCTTTTGCGCCAGCGCCGGGGTGAAAGCACCCGGCAGTGCGCGCCAGCACCAGTTGCCGCCCAAGGTGGACGGCGTGTTCATGCGGGATTCATGCCCCAGACCCAGCACATCCTGTGCCTGCACTACGGCCAGATCGGCCGTGCTGGCCCAGACACCGCGCATCATACCCCAGTGGTAACCTTCCTCTTTGGTCAGATTCAGGTACTCTACGGCACGGTCGGTGTCGGTCTTATCGGCGGTGGCAAACCAGCCCTGTACAGGCTCGTTGTCATGGGTGCCGGTGTAGGCCACGCAGTTGGTGGGATAGCTGTGGGGGCGGTAGTCGCCGCCGTCGCGGCTGTCAAAGGCGAATTCCAGCACTTTCATGCCGGGGTACTCGCACTTGGCCAGCAACTCGCGCACATCGTCGGTCAGGAAACCCAGGTCCTCGGCAATGATGCGGGGGCTGCCCAGTTCCTTTTTAACGGCGGCAAACAGGCTGTAGCCTGGGCCGGTGCGCCAGCGGCCATGCTCGGCGGTCTTATCGCCGTAAGGGATGGCGTAGTACCCGGCGAAGCCGCGGAAGTGATCGATGCGCAGGAGATCGTAGATGCTGCACAAGTGGCGGATGCGGCGCACCCACCAGCGGTAGCCGGTAGCGGCCATGGCGTCCCAGTCAAACAGCGGGTTGCCCCACAGCTGGCCGGTGGCGGAGAAACCATCCGGCGGGCAGCCGGCCACCTCGATAGGCAGCAGGTTTTCGTCCAGCTGAAACTCCTGCGGGCTGCTCCAGACATCCACACTGTCCGCCGCTACGTAGATGGGCAGGTCGCCGATGATCTCGACGCCCCGGGCATTGGCGTAGGCTTTCAGTTTTTTCCACTGGGTGTAGAAGAGATACTGCACAGCCTGCCAGAAATCGATGCTTGCCTTATGATAGCGGCGGGCCTTATCCAGATCGGCCGGTTTGCGCAGGCGCAGCGGGCGTTCCCACTCCAGCCAGGACTTACCGCCGTGGGCATCTTTCAGTGCCATGAACAGGGCGTAGTCCGGCAGCCAGAAAGCGTTGTCCGCCAAAAACTGCTCGTAATCCTCTGGGGGGTTGGCCAGCAAACGGGCGCAGGCGCGGCGTAGGACGGGGTAGCGCTTCTCGTACAGCACACCATAGTTGATGCAGTCGGGCGCGCTCTCCCAATCGATTGTGCGGTACTCCTCGGGCGTAAGCAGCCCGGCCTCGGCCAGCTGGTCAAGATCGATAAAGTAGGGGTTGCCCGCGAAGGTGGAGAAGGATTGATAGGGGCTGTCGCCGTAGCTGGTAGGACAAACCGGCAAAATCTGCCAGTAATGCTGCCCTGCCGCATGCAGGAAGTCCACAAATTCACGGGCCGCAGCCCCCATGGTACCGATACCGCCGGGGGACGGCAGGCTGGAAATCGGCAGTAAAATACCGCTGGTTCTCATAAAAATACTGACCTCTTTCTAATGGAATATACTTTCGGGCCCTCTATCAACCCTTAACCGCACCGGCCACAACACCGTCGATGATGTACTTCTGGCAGGCCAGGTACAGTACAATGACGGGGATGACAGTGATCATAATGCAGGCCATCATGGGGGCCATCTCGACCTTGCCGTAACTGCCGCGGAAATACTGGATGGCCATGGGAATGGTACGGAACTGCTTGATGTCCAGCACCAGGGTGGGCAGCAGATAGTCATTCCAGACCCACATGGTTTCCAGGATGGCAGTGGAGATCATCGTCGGCTTCAGGATGGGGCAAACCACTTTGAAGAAGATCTGCAGCGGGTTGCAGCCGTCGATCATGGCGGCTTCCTCAATGGCGATGGGCATCGACTTGACAAAGCCGGTGAACATGAACACCGCCAGACCGGCGCCGAAGCCCAGATAGATGATGCAGATGTTGTAGGGGTTGTTCAGTTTGAGGGTATCTGCCGTTTTGGCCAGAGTGAACATGACCATCTGGAACGGCACGATCATGCTGAAGACGCACAGGTAATACATGCCCTTGGAGAGCACGCCCTGCACACGGGTGATGTACCATGCGCACATCGAGCAGCAGAGCAAGATCAGCGCGACGGAGGAGATCGTGATGATGAAGCTGTACCACAGCGAGGAGAGGAAATCCATCTCCGTGATGCCATAGATGTAGTTTTTCAGACCCACGAAGGTCTCGGCGGTGGGCAGCTCGAAGGCGTGAGTGGTGGTGATGGCACGCTCGGTCTTGAGCGAGTTCATCAAAATCATGAACACCGGGTACATCCAGAGGATGCAGACGATGGTAAGCACGACCGACAGCACCGAGTTGATGCGGCGATCCTTAGCAGTTTTGCCCATTATTGCTGCACCTCCTTAGAGCGGGTGAAATGGAGCTGGAGCAGAGAGATAACGACCACGAAGAGGAAAAAGACCATAGCCTTGGCCTGGCCGATGCCCTTCCACTGGGGTCCCGAGCGGGCGTAGAACGTATCATAAATGTTGTACGCCAGCATCATGGACTGCTTGGCCGGTTCGCCAGCCGTCAGAGAGAGGTTCTGGTCGAACAGCTTGAAGGAGTTGGTCAGCGTCAGGAAGGTGCAGATCGTCACGCTGGGCATGACCATGGGAACCTTGATCTTAAAGAGGATCTGGCGGGAGGTAGCGCCGTCGATGCGGGCCGCTTCGATCAGATCGGTGGGCACGTTCTGCAAACCGGCAATGTAGATGATCATCATGTAGCCGATCTGCTGCCAGCACATCAGGATGATGAGGCCCCAGAAGCCGTAGGTGGCGTTCAGCGCGAGCAGCGGCTTGCCCAGGGCAGAAAGGATGCCGTTGAGCAAAATCTGCCAGATGTAGCCCAGCACGATACCGCCGATCAGGTTCGGCAGGAAGAAGATCGTGCGGAATGCGTTGGTGCCGCGCATGCCGCGGGTAAGCAGCAGTGCGATGCTGAAAGCCAGCACATTGATAAGCACGGTGGACACGATGGTGAAAGCCGCCGTGAACCAGAACGCATGGGTGAAGGTATCATCGATCCAGATCATTTTGTAGTTGTTAAGGCCGACGAGCTGCACGTTTTTAACGGTAGTGAACTTGCAGAAGGACAGCCCCGCGCCCCAGATGAAAGGCCACACAAAGCCGATAATAAAGGCAATCAGCGTTGGCAGCACAAAGACGGGCCAGTAGCGTTTTATGGCTTTTTCCATAGGAAAGCCCCCTTTTCAGATTCTCTTTCTTGCTTCGTTTCGTTAAAAAAAGTGGGGCGGGCGATTTCCGCCCGCCCCACAGGTATTGCGTTTTAGGTTTATTGGGATTATGCAGCAGCGTTCAAAGCAGCCTCGCTTGCCCAGCCATCCACGAAGGCGGTGACAACATCATCCCAGCTGCCGGTACCGGCGGCGTAAGCGGTCAGAGCAGAACCAACGCCGTTCTTCCAGTTCTCGGAAGGCATGGTGGAGAAGTTCCAGGCCACGGGGGTCTTGCCCTCAGCGGTCATTTCATTGTCGACCTTGACGAAGAGGTTCGGGGACTCAGCAGCATTCTTGAAGGGGATAACGAAGCCCATGTCATCCGCCATGGCCTTGGTGCCCTCGTCAGAGGAAACGCACCAGTAGATGAAGTCGAGCGTTGCGTTGATGTCGTCCTCGCTGGCTTCCTTGTTGACGCACCAGTAGTTCTCGGTGCCGGTGCACAGGCCCTGGTTGGCTTCGTCGCCGACGCCAATGTAGATGGGCATCATGGTCAGGTCGTCATCGGTGAAGGGCTTGCCATCGCCGACCAGGTTGTTGTACTCCCAAGAACCATTCTGGAAGAAGACGGCCTCGTTGTTCAGGAACTCGTTGCGGCTGTCGTCACCGGTCTTGCCAGCCAGCTCAGCGGGATCGCAGGTGGAGTTGTTGATGTACAGATCAAAGATGTCTTTGTAGTTGTCGAGGTAGGTGCCCTTGATGGCGTCGGTGTTATTGATGCCGTCTGCCTGATACTCGAAGTAGATGGGCAGGTTGGCCAAGTGGGTCTTGAAGCGCCAGTCAGAAGAACCATCCATGCCGGCGGAGGTGAATGCAGCGAAGCCAAGCTCGTCCTTGCGGGCGGTGATGTCCTCGGCAACCTTCTTCAGGTCGGCAAAGCTCTTGATGTCGTCCACGCTGTAACCAGCCTTTTCCAGCAGGGTCTTGTTGGTGATCAGGCCGTAGCTCTCGATAACGTAGCCGATGCCCAGGGTGGCGTCGCCGTCCTTCAGGGCGTAGGAATCGCTGGTCAGCTCACCGGCGATCTTGGAGCCGGACAGGTCGTAGCAGTAGTCCTTCCAGCTGGCCAGGCCGACAGGGCCGTTGACCTGGAACAGAGTGGGCGCATCGCTCTTGGCCATCTCGCTCATCAGGGTGGTCTCGTACTGGCCGGAAGCAGCAGTCACGACGGTGACGGGAACGCCGGTCTCCTCGGTGTACTTGGCGGCCAGATCCTGCCAGGCTTCATCCTGCTCGGGCTTGAAGTTCAGGTAGTAGACCTTGCCGGCTGCATCAGAAGTAGCAGCGGTAGAGGTGGAGTCAGCAGCGGATGCGGTGCTGTCAGCAGTGGAAGCAGCGGTGGAAGAAGCGCTGCTGCCGCAGCCTGCCAACAGGCCGAGGGCCATGGCGGAGGCCAGGCTCAAAGAAAGGGTCTTTTTTGCATTCATGGTCGTTTTCCTCCTTCAATTAAGAAAACAAGTTAGATCCAAGTGAGTGAATTCGTTTGCGCAATTCGAATACATTTTCCGTTCGGATTGCCTATATTATACATGGTGTCTTTTCAAAAATCAACCCGTTTTTGTCGATATTGCCCAAGTTTGTAAGTTGTTATGAAACTGGCGCGCCACAATTGTGCACATTTACTCCATATTTGCGCATTTTATGTCATAGACCATTGCGCAAGTTGCGCGTGCGGCAGGTTTCGGCAGGTACAAAACCCCGGAGCAGCCGAGATCGATGCTGTTCCGGGGCGGAAAAAGGATCTATAATGTTTTATATAATTCCAATAATTGCGCTCCAATACGGGGTAATGCCCGCTCCTCTGCGGTTTGGCGGGCGGCTGCGGCAGTATCGGGGAGTTTGTGCTGCAAAAGTGCCTGCAAGCGGGTGGGCAGGTCCTGCGTGGTGCGGTAGGTGTGGACGTTTACGCTGTCCCGCAGCCAGCCGCGATAGGCCGGGATGTCCCGCACCAGCGTAGGCGTTGCGCAGGCCAGGGCTTCTAATATCACGATGCCCTCGGTCTCCTCATAGCTGCAAAACAAAAAGGCGTCCGCCCCGCAGTAGGCCGTGCGCAGCTCTGCCTGGGAGAGAAAGCCCGGAAACCGCAGGTTTTCCGGTGCATCCGCCATGGCGGCTTTGACGTTATGCGGCACAAGGTGCGGGTCGGTGTAGCCGAACCACAAAAACTGCACCTGCGGCATTTTGCGAGCCAGCGCAATAAAATCCAGTATCCCTTTGCGCTGCATATAATGCCCTACGCTGATGACCACGGACTTATCCGCCGCCAGGCGGTACTTTTCCCGCAGGATGGACCGGCTGGCGGGGTTGGGGGCAAAAAACCGGGTATCCACGCCGTTGGAAAGCGGCACGATGGTCGGGCGCAAACGGTAACCTGCCAGTTCTTTGGCTGAGTAGGGCGTGGGTGTAATGATGAGGTCCGCCTGGTTATAGCACAGCCGCAGCCATTGTTTGAAAAGCGGCGCCAGCAAGTTGGAGCCAGTGAAGGAGTTGCGGAAGTCCTTCTCGGTAGAATGGCCGTACCAGATGACCTTTTGCCCCCGGCGGCGGGCATGGCGTGCCGCCCAAAGTGATACCGGCAGCACGGTGTTGATGTGTGCCACCTCGGCACGACAGTCCCAATCGGTGACGACGTGTACGCCGACGCTTTCCAGCGCCGCCCGCTGATGTTTGGCTGCCTGCCCTACCCCGCTTTTGCTGACCAGCGCCAGCGAGCCGCTATAAATATGTACGGTGCGCATGGCGTTCACCTCCAAAGACCCAGCAAATTTTGCGCAACTACGGTCAGGCCCAGGCTGTACAGCGCAATGGATGCCGGTTTGCACAGCAGGATGATGGCCGCGTACAGCCGCCAGCCGATGCGCGTGGTGCCTGCAAGAAAGCAGAGATAATCATCCGGCGCAACCGGGATGAAAATAAGGAATGCGAACCACTTGGCAAACCGGCTGCCGCTGCCCATCCAGCGGTCATATTTTTCAATCATCTTGGCGGGGAAAACGCTTTCCAGCAGCGGGCGGCCGCAGGCGCGGGCGATGGCAAACGCCGCCATCGACCCGGCGCAGATGCCGATATAGTTGTACCAGAAGCCTTTCCACACGCCGAACAGGATGACCCCGGCCAGACACCCCAGCCCGCCGGGCAGGATGGGGATGACCACCTGCACGGCCTGGAATGTGATGAACACCGCCGGACCTGCCCAGCCGAACCGGCTGATGCAGCTGGTCAGCGCTTCCTTGGAGTCAAACAGCCCGGCTTTCCAAAAGACATATGCCAGCACGGCGCAGAGCACCAGCCCCAGGATAGACGCTGCCTGGTTGATTTTTTTGATCATGCCACATTCCCCCCTGCCGCACTGCGGGCGGCGTGTTTACGGCCCAGCGCCGCCGCGTAAAGCCGCACTACGCTAAGGCCGAACTGTTCCTTCGTGTAAGGCTGCACGGCGCGGCGGGCGTTTTGCCTCATGGCAGCCAGTTGGTGACCTTTGGGCAGAGCAGCGGCACGGGCAGCCAGCTCGGCAGGCGTGTGGTAGGCCCAGCCGGTCTCCCCTTCCCGCACCAGCGCGTCCAGACAGGGGTCCGCATGGCAAAGCAGCGGCAATCCTGCGGCCATAGCCTCGATGTAGGTCAAGCCCTGGGCCTCGCTGGTGGAGGCACTGACAAATACATCCCCCAGCGCGTAGTAGCGGGGCACCTCGGCAGGCGGGACGGCCCCTACGAAAATCACGCGGTCAGCCACGCCGAGGCTTTGCGCCTGCTGTTCCAGCACGGCGCGCTCCGGGCCGTCGCCGACGATGAGCAGAACGGCGTCCGGCAAATTCTGCATAGAATCGACAAGTTCTGTTGTGTTTTTTTCCTTGGCCAGCCGTCCCAGGCTGAGCAGGACGGTCTTGTTTGCCTCTTTCGGCGGCAGGCCCAGGCGGCTGCGCAGGGCATCATCCCGGGGCACAGCAAAGCGCTGCAGGTCCAGCCCCGTGGGGATGATACGCACCGGGCAGTGCACGCCGTAGCCCGCCAACAGGCGGCTGATCTTGGGCGTGGGTGCGATGACTGCGTCGCAGTCGGCGCAGATCATGCGGGTGAACAGCGCCGCCATCTTGCGCCTGCGCAGGCCGGTAAAGCTGCCGGGGCCTGCGTTCACACCGAACAGGTCGATGTCTGCACAGGTCAGGCCGCACAGCTTCAGGCAGTGATCCACCAGCGGCATCAGGGTCTCGCTGTGGGTCATGCCGCCGTCCAGATAGCACTCGTACTTCAGGCGGTCGTCCTGCAGCAGGGCCACGCCCAGCGTCTTTCCGGCGGTGTCTACGGCTAAGATATTCATACGCTGACCCCCTCGATGGTGATGCGGCGGGTGGTGTCATCCACCCGGTCAATGTTGATGTGGATCGGGTCTTCCGGGGCCAGCAGGTCGGCGAAGTTTTCGCTCCACTCAGCGGCCACAATGGCACCCTGATCCAGATAATCGTAAAAACCGGCGGCGCACAGGTCGTTCTCGGTGGAGATGCGGTAGAGGTCGAAGTGGGCCAGCGGACGGGGGCCGCGGTAATAGTTGACGATGGCAAAGGTGGGGCTGCTGACCGGGTCGGTGCAGCCCAGCCCCTTGGCCAGGCCCTCACAAAAGGCGGTCTTGCCCGCGCCCAGACCGCCGGTGAAGGCAATCAGTGCCCCGTCCGGCAGCACTGCCGCCAGTTTCCGGCCCAGCGCCACCGTTTCTTCTCTGGAGTGTGTGATATATTCGCTCATAGGATACCTCGATTATTTGATCAAACTTCAGGAGTTCAGCAGAAACGAAACCGTTTTGCCAAGGGCTCCCCTATTAGGGGAGCTGTCGCCGCAGGCGACTGAGAGGTTTAATCGTAATACAAAAGGGATGACAGAAGCTTCTGCCATCCCCCAGTATAATATAAATCGAGCAAAAGTGCAACGCTCAAGCGGCCTGCTGTACTTCCTGCGGGGCAGGTGCCGCGTTCGGTTCGATCAGCCGGATCCCAACATCGCCGAACAGCAGCGGGTAAGCTGCCGCCGCATGGGGGCGCTTGCCGCCCTGTGCATTGTACCAGATCAGATCATCCGCGCCATAGGTATCCATGGAATGCTGAACGGATTCCTGCAGGGTCTGGCCCAGGATCAGGTGGTTGACGGTATCCCACAGCATACTGCGGGAATACACGGTGTAGACGTTGTTCACATAGCCTGCCACTGCTTTGGCACCACCGGCCAGCAGGGCATCGGCCATGGAGGTATCCAGACTGCCGCTCACGCCAAGGAACTCACAGGTCTCGGAGAGCACTACGGTGTCCTTGAGCTGGCCGCCCCGGTAAGCCGCCCGGAAAAAGCTGGGCGTGATGCAGTACAGGCCGTTGATCTTGATGACCCGGTGGGTCAGCAGATCGATGCCGTAGTAGAGGTCTTTGTAGAAATCCGATTCCTCCGTCAGCAGGATGACCGGCTCGGTACGGGTCTGCTTGAACAGAAAACCGGAGGTGTAGGTGTAGTAGGAGCCGTGGGCGCTGAGGATGCACAGCCCGTAATCGTTCATCCGTTTCAGGTCAGAGACGGTGACTGTGCTATCGATGCGGGTGTGCAGGCCCATCGCCGTCCAGAAGCCCTTCATATAGGAGTAGTACGGGTAGCGGGAGCTGTTCACGGTGTTGTCAAAGGCGTAGTAGATCATGGCGCTGCCCAGATCCCCCTGCGGGGCGTTGGACATTTCGTGCAGATCCACAGCGGGCAGTTCGGAAGAGGCGAAGGGAGTATTCTCTTCGTCCGGGTCCTCCACCAGAACGCCGCCCAGCGCGCCGCAGCTGTAGGCAAAGCTGACCATGCCGTTTTCTTCGTCCACATGGAGAGAGCGCGCCGAAACAAGCCCTTCCTCGGCCAGCTGCTGCAGCTGTGCCACGGCGGCATCCAGCCGCTGGGCACGGGTCATCTCAGCGTAAGCGTCGCTGCCGGTCAGGGCGGTCACGGCGCTGTCGGCCTGCTGCATCTCCCGGGCATCGGCAGTGGTCAGCGTGGTCTGGGCCGCGGTGTCGGCTGCCTGTGCGGCAAAAGCAGAAGCAGGGAAGAGCGCGGAAATAAAAACAGTCAGTGCGCAGAGCGCGCACAGAAAGCGATGAGAGTTTGTTTTCATCTTGGAAGTTCCTCCGGAAAAATCCTGCCGAAAAAGCAGGTCTCCAGCTTTCATTTTAGAAGGTGGAGGGGGCTTTGTCAAGGCTGCGGCAAATATTTTGCAGAGTTGTCACAGGATGAAAAGATCTGTGGAAAAAACTTCCGCAATCTTGCGCAAAAATGGGTGGTGCGGTATACTTATATAACATAATGGAGCAGTATACGCCCTCTCCGGCATTGCGGACGAGCGAAGCAGACCTGAGCGGGCGATCCAATGAAAGAAAGAGGTGTTTTCGTTTGGAAAACATTCGGCGCTACTTCAGGCGCACTGATAAAACTTACCTGCTGCTGTGCATCTTCAGCAGCGTAATGGCTGTGACAGCGCTTTCGAGCTGGGCAGCCAAGCAGGGCAATGGCTTTGCCGTGGATGAGATCACCGGCCAGATCACCGGTCTGGGCGATTACCGCCGGGCGGCGGTGCAGGCAGGCGCGGCCCTCATCGGGCTGGTCATTGCGGTGCTGCTGTCCAATATCGATTACCGCAGCCTGGTGAAGGTGTGGCCGGTGCATGTGGCCCTGACCTGGGGCATGGTGCTGCCCACGCTGGTGCTGCGCAATGTGAGCATCGGCCCGCTGACCATCGGCTACAACGCGGGTGATACCGACAACTATTCCTGGTACAAGCTGGGAGGTTTTACCCTGCAGCCCACAGAGCTGGCCAAGATCAGCTTTATCCTGACCTTTGCCATGCACCTGAACAATGTGCGCACCCGGCTCAACGAGCCAAAGGAGCTGGGCAAGCTGCTGCTGCATCTGGCAGTGCCCATCCTCATCATCCATGTTCAGGGCGACGACGGCACCGCCATCATCTATGCCATCATCGGTTGCTGCATGATGTTTGCGGCGGGCCTGAGCTGGAAGTATATCCTGGGGGCGGTCTCGGCGGCGGCAGTGGCTATGGCGACGGCGTTCGCCTTTTTCAGCGATAAGATCGGCAAGGGATACCAGTGGTACCGCATCCTTGCCGTCATCGATCCCGATAACAAGACCGGCTGGGCCCCCAGCGAGACCATCTGGAAGAACATCATCTATCAGCAGCAGCGCGGCGAGATCGCGCTTGGTTCGGGAGGCATCTTTGGCAACGGGCTGTTTGGCGGCAGTTATTACAGCGTGCCCAACGCCCACAACGATTTCATCCTGAGCTGGATCGGCAACGCGGCGGGCTTTGTGGGCTGCTGTGTGGTGCTGGGCGTGCTCTTCGCACTGGTCATCAAGACCTTCCTCACCGGTGCCCGCAGCGAGGATCTGCTGGGCACCTTCATCTGCGCGGGCATCGGCGGCGCTCTGCTGGCCCAGATCGCCGTGAACGTGGGCATGAACCTGCGCGTCTTGCCTGTGATCGGTGTCACGTTGCCGTTCTATTCGGCGGGCGGCAGCTCGGTGCTGATGCTGTACATCTGTGTGGGCCTGGTGCTCTCGGTCTATACCCATAATACCAAAAAGCTGTTCGGCTGAGCCGGAACAGAACGCGGCCCCGGAGAGAAGAAAAAACTCTCCGGGGCCGCTTTTGTGTGTCAGCCAAGGGTGTTGCGCAGCTTGTTGGCAAGCCGTTTCAGCTGAGACAGGTGAGAGAACCGTTTCCGATGGGAGAACCGCTGAAATTTGAGGAAGAATTTTGGTAGAGTTGACAGTTTTCACCCGCAAAAGACGGCGTGTGTGGAATTTGCCCTTGACCCCGGGGCGTTCCGTGTTACAATATTTCCGGTGCAGCCTGTCTGTTTGGGCTGCGGAACACAAAAAAGGAGTATTGAACGGTAAATTTTATGGATACGAACGCGGAATCTTCCATGCGGAACAAGATCGCTGAATATGTCAAGCAGTATGCATTGATCACGCTGAGCATTTCCATCATGTCGGTGGGTGTGTACTTTTTCAAATTCCCCAACAACTTTGTCTTTGGCGGCGTGACCGGTATGGCGGCGCTGGCGGCCAAGCTCACCCCGCTGTCGGCTTCGGCCTTTTCCTCGGCGGCCAACATGATCCTGCTGGGAGTGGGCCTGATCTTCCTGGGCAAAAAGTTTGCCATGACCACCGGCTATGCCACTGTGGTCATGTCGCTGGAGCTGATGGCGCTGGAAAAGATCTGCCCCCTGCGCGGCCCCTTGAGCAACCAGCCCATGCTCGACCTGATGTTTGCCATTGCCCTGCCGGCCATTGCGTCGGCTCTGCTGTTCAATGTGGGTGCTTCCTCCGGCGGCACGGATGTCATTGCCCTCATTGTGGAAAAGTATACCCACATCCACAACGTGGCGGTGGCGCTGTTCCTGACCGACCTGTTCATGGTCATTGCGGCCTGCTTCGTGTTCGACCTGTACACCGCCCTCTATTCCTTCGTGGGTCTGACCGTGAAATCGCTGGTCATTGATGCCGTGCTGGAAAAGATCAAGATGTGCAAGGCCATCCTCATCGTCTGCGACGACAGGAAACCCATCTGTGATTTTGTCATGCGCAAGCTGATGCGCGGCGCAACCTATACGCCCTGCTTCGGCGCATATACCGACAAGCCCCACTACATCATCTACACCACCCTGACCCGCCGCGAGGCCGATCAGCTGCAGGATTTTATCCACAAGCAGCACCTGAACGCCTTCATGTCCATGCTGAGCACCACTGAGGTGTTCGGCAAGGGCTTCAACCACGCATAAGGAGGAACGTATGGTACAGGTCGATCTCATCACCGGTTTTTTGGGTGCGGGCAAGACAACGTTCCTGCGCAGATATGCTGCGTATCTGACCGCACAGGGGCATCATGTCTGCATTCTGGAAAACGACTTTGGCGCTGTGAACGTGGATGCCATGCTGGTGCAGGATCTGCTGGGGGAACGCTGCGAGATCGAGACCATCAGCGGCGGGTGTGATTGTGATACCCATCAGCGCCGGATGCGCACCAAGCTCATCTCGATGGCTATGCGCGGGTTCGACCGGGTGGTGGTGGAGCCCAGCGGCATTTTTGATGTGGACGAGTTCTTTGATGTCCTGCGGGATGAGCCGCTGGATCGGTGGTATACACTGGGCAATGTGTTTGCCATTGTGGATGCCCTGCTGCCCGAGACGCTTTCCCCGCAGGCGGAGTACATTCTGGCATCGGAAGCTGCCAGCGCCGGACGCATCCTGCTCTCCCGCAGTCAGCTGACCACCCAGGCCCAGCGGGAGAGCGCCATCGACCACCTGAAGCGTGCCCTTGCGGCCTGCAAGTGCAGCCGCACCCTGACGGAAGAAGATTTTCTGATCAAGGACTGGGCCGACCTGGAGGATGCGGATCTTGCGGCGCTGGATGCCTGCGGCTATCAGCATGCTGACTGCGAAAAGCTCTGCTTTGATGCGCACGATGCATTCGGTTCGGCGTATTTCCTCGAGCTGGGCCTGCCCCGGCAGCAGCTGGAAGCACGCATTCCCGGCCTGTTCACGGATGCTGCCTGCGGCCGGGTGCTGCGAGTCAAAGGTTTTGTGCGGGATGCAGGCGGCTGGGTGGAGCTGAATGCCACCGCCGACGGCCTGACCGCGGCTCCCATTCCGGCAGGGCAGGAGGTGCTCATCGTCATCGGCGAAGGGCTGGACCGGGAACGGATCGAAGCTGTTTTGCGGAACTGAGGGAGCGTGCGGGAAACACAGAAAAACACCGCTTTGCGGTGCATCGGCCCGGCAGATCGCGGCACATGGGTGTGCGCTTTCTGCCGGGCCCTTTTCTTTTCCACAGTTTTTCCGGCAAAATGCAACAATCCTTGTCAGATATTGCTGTTGCGCCTCCGGAGGTTTTGGGCTATAATTTTGACTTAGCTGTTAGACAAGGGGGATTTTTTTACGAATTATCTGTTTCAATTTGCGCGTATCCTCGCGTTTTGCTTTCTGGGGGAAGTATGTCATGCCGTACTGCCGCTGCCGGTTCCGGCCAGTGTGTACGGGCTTGTGCTGCTGCTGCTGGCCCTGAACTTCCGGCTGATCCAGCTGGAGGATGTAAAAGAGGTGGGCGTGTTTCTCACCGGCATCTTCCCGCTGCTCTTTGTGCCCGCCGCCGCAGGCGTGATGGAGCTTTGGGCGGAGATGGGGGAGATGCTGCTGCCCATCATCATCGCCATTATCCCGGTCACGGTTCTGGTCATGGTGACCGCCGGAAAGACAACCCAGGCTCTGACCAGCCGCAAAAAGGACAAGGAGGCTGCTGCCAATGATGGAATTGCTGAATGAGTTCCTTTCGGGCTCTGTTGCCTGGGGTGTGCTGCTGACACTGGCCGCCTTTGCACTGGGAGCCCTTGTGAACAGAGTGACCGGAAAGGCATTTTTTAACCCGCTGCTGCTGGGTGCGATCTTTGTGATCGTTTTCCTGTCGGTATGCGGTATCCCCTATGCCGACTACAAGGTCAGCGCCGCCCCGGTGAACTATCTGCTGCTGCCCGCCACCGTGGCGCTGGCCATCCCGCTGTATGAAAAGCTCGACCTGCTCAAGGCAAACGCCGCTGCCATCATTGCGGGCATCTCGGTGGGCACGCTGGTCAGCCTGGGCAGCGCGCTGGCTCTGGCGCTGGCGCTGCACCTGACCCAGGAGCAGTACGCCACCCTGTTGCCCAAATCCGTGACCACCGCCATCAGCATGGATGTAGCTGCAGAGCTGGGCGGCATTGCAGCCCTGACCGGTGCCATTGTCATCCTGACGGGCATCGCGGGCAGCCTGTTGGCTGAGACGGTCTGCAAGGCGTTTCACATCACCGACCCCATTGCCAAGGGCGTGGGCATTGGCACCTCGGCCCATGCCGTGGGCACCAGCAAGGCCCTGCAGATGGGTGAGGTGGAAGGTGCCATGAGCGGCCTGTCCATCGCCGTGGCCGGTGTCCTCACCGCCGTGCTCTGCCCCTTCTTCGTCGGCTTCATTCAGTAAAGATAGACAAAAAATCGCCCTCTGTACCGGCACAATGCCAATACAGAGGGCGATATTTTTTGCTTTTTAAGACCCGGCTTCTTCCCGCTCGGCTTTCTGGCGTTCCACCTCGGCGATGACCTCGGCGGCCTTTTCGTCGATGGCCCCCGGCTCTGCCGCAGATAATTGTCACCCCAGTCGTGGCCATACGTGTCGTTGATGGTCTTGAGGTTGTCGAGGTCGGTCATCATCAGGGCCGCGTGACGGAGAGTATCGGGCTTCTCGAACAGCTCCCCGCAGCCCACGAGGCACAACACCAGCGCTGCAGCCGCCGCAAACGCGGCCAGAGATGTAAACACGTTCTGTCAAAATCAGCAATATCACAACAACTCTTTTCGGATTTTGTCGATTCTTACGTTTTCCATTTTCCACGAAAAAAGCAGGGCAGACCCGCGCCGTCCAAAGCCTCCAGCTTTTGGCAAAGCGCAGGTCTGCCCTGCATCGGATATTCAGATTACAGCTTGCTCAGCTGGGGACCCTGAGCGGTATCCTTCACGGCCCAGCCCATCTCGGTGAGCTGTGCGCGGATGGCGTCGGCGGCAGCCCAGTCCTTGGCCTTCTTGGCGGCGGCACGCTTCTCCACCAGTTCAGTCACCTCGGCGGGAACTTCGTCCTTCTTGCGGTTGTACATCAGGCCCAGCACGCCGGTGATCTCGTCGAAGGCGGCAGCGCCGGCTTCGAGAGCAGCCTTACTGGAAGCGGCGGACAGGGTGTTGATGTCCTTCACGAGGTCGAAGACAGCAGCCAGTGCGTCGGGAGTGTTCAGGTCGTCGTCCATGGCGGTGCAGAATTTCTTCTTTGCTTCCTCGGCCTTCTCCTTCAGCGTCTCGTCGGTGCCGAACTCGGTCTTGCTCAGGGCAAAGTCGAGGTTCTCGCGGCAGGTGTAGAGGCGCTCGAGGCTGTTCTTGCAGCTCTCGATGAGGTCCACGGTGTAGTTCAGCGGCATCCGGTAGCCGGCGGTCAGCATGAAGTAGCGGATGGGCTCGTAGCCGTAGAGGTTGGCCACGTCGCGGACGGTGAAGAAGTTGTGCAGGCTCTTGGACATCTTCTGATTGTCCACGTTGATGAAGCCGTTGTGCA
>OGZL01001916.1_pt1 | contig 15882 bp, 10 predicted proteins | sample 1576761 | NCBI WGS metagenome assembly OGZL01 (sample SAMEA3541595, study PRJEB24748) | human gut metagenome | biome: human gut; feature: human-associated habitat; material: faeces | place: China | collected 2012
GTCTACTGCCTTGCTTGTTGCAAGACCAATACCAATACCTGCTCCTAAACCTGTTAAAACTGCGATACCTGCTCCAATTGCTACTAACATAATCTTAATCTCCTTTTCTTCTTGTCTAAAAATGTTTTCTTAAATCCCTTTTAAGTCTGTTCGTCTTATCTTCCGGCTTTACTCCTGTTCCTCATTCATGAACAGCGCCGTCAGAAATACAAATACATAAGCCTGTTAGAATCCATCAAATATATCAAAATAAAAACTAAACGGGATTGGTATAATCGCCGGAGCTACTATTTTTAAAAGCTCCATGATTACAAATGCTCCCAGCACATTACCGAACAGTCGCATGCACAAGGACAATGGACGGATTACAATCTCCAGTACCATGATCGGTGCGACGAACGGAACCGGCTTTGCAAAATGTTTGACCCAGTGTTTTAATCCGTTTTTATGTATTCCGGAATACTCGATCAGACACATACTCATAACAGCCAGCGCTATTGTGACATTCAGATCCTTTGTCGGCGGTTTAAACCCAAACAATCCAATGATATTGGCAATTCCGATATAGATCAGCACCGTGATAAGATATGGGATATATCTTCGGTTTTCTTTGCCCATAACATCTTCAAAGAAGTCCACTCCTTTTCCGATTGCGGATTCCAATAAAAGCTGAGTTTTCCCCGGATTCTCTACACTGAGATTCCTTACGAATATGACACACAGCAGTACAACTACAGCCATAATGATCCATGTAACCGCCACGGACTCACTAATCTTAATTCCCCCGAATAACGGAATAGTAAATGCTGTATCACAATTCAGCTCTTCCAACAGACTCTCTGTTAATTTCTCCGTATGACTCCCTCCCTTTCTTCTTCAAATTTCGTGATTACTTTACTCTCCTGTTTTTTAAATGTCAATCATTTCTTTTTTTCTTAACAATTACTTTATTTGACAATTTTTTAAGCATATTCTCTTATTTGAGTTTTTTCATTTGTCCAAAATTTAGTCACTTTCCTCCCGTTTTATATACCTTCTCCTTAACATGTTGAAAATTTGCACAAATTATTTGTGTTTTTCAGAAAAATTTTAGTCGTTACGCATATTCCTTTCGGCAATATGATATAGATATGGCCGCTATACACCATTGAGTTTGACTTTTTTTGCCAAAGCCTGTAAACTAAGGCAAGGCAAGAATCTCCCGGATTTGGGAAGTTTGCAAATAAAGAAATACAACAAATAAGGAGAGCATATATGCGACTTAGAAATATACCCCGCGCCGAAGGCGTGTTAAAAGAGTGCAGTCAGGTTATCGAGACTCCGGAAGAATTCCGTGATCACTGGGCATCTGATGTATTCCAGAATGACTACCCGGTCCACATTGAAATCGGCATGGGAAAAGGCCGTTTTCTCATGGCACTGGCTCAGAAAAATCCACAGATCAACTACATCGGAATCGAGCGCTACACAAGCGTCCTTCTCCGTGCTGTGGAAAAGTTAAACATATATATAGAAGAAAACGAAAGCACTCTGCCAAACATTCGCTTCATTTGTATGGACGCACAGGACATAGCAAATGTGTTCGCTGAAAATGAAGTTGACCGGATCTATCTGAACTTCTCCGACCCATGGCCGAAAGCCCGCCATGCAAGAAGGCGCCTCACGTCACCGGATTTTTTTGCACGTTACGACAAGGTGCTTGTCCAGGACGGACAGGTAGAATTCAAGACAGATAACCGTGATCTTTTTGATTTTTCCGTTGAGTCTTTAGGGGAATCCGAAACATGGGGCATTTCCGAATGTACTTATGACCTGCACCATGATGAAATTATGAACGTTGGAAATATTATGACAGAATATGAAGAGAAATTTTCATCCATGGATCACCCGATTTGCAAGCTCATTGCTAAAAGAAGATGTCTGCTGTGACTTTCTTAGCGCTACAGCGCATATATTATTAATGAGAAAGCCTTCGGAGTCTGTTCGCCATGAGCCGAAATTGTCATAACAAAAAAAACTTCCGACAAAAGTTTTTTGAATACACTTATCGAAATCGGTGTCTGCACAGGTGGATCGGTTGTTTCAGAAAATCCCTGAAAGAAGTATATGATATTCTGAACCACGGTTCTGACTGCCGAAGGCACTGATCAGAAAGGTTGATTTGATGTTACATTTAACTGCAAAAAATTTTCAAATAGAAGTAAAAGATACCTCTCTCCCGGTCGTCGTTATGTTCTACGCTATCTGGTGTGGGAAATGTGCCATGATGAAGCCGGTCGTGGAGGATATCGAAAAGAAATACGCCGGAAAGATCAAGTTCTGCGAAGTCGAAATTGAAGAATCTGCAGTACTCGCCGCAGAATACGCCCCGGAAATCGTCCCGACATTTGTTCTCTTCAAAGATAAAAAGGCAGTCAGTGTCATGGGTGGAATGGTGGATGAACACACATTTGAATCCAGAATGCTGGAAATCCTGTCTTAGTCCACAGATGTACACAAGCCGTAACATAATCTTTCGAAATAGTTAAGAATTTTTTACTTTTTACTTTTACACAAGTATGTTATTATTGGGTGTACAGAAAGGAGATGTGGCGTCTGACACCACAGGATAATTATGAGTATGAAAAAATTAAAAAGGGTTCTGCCGTTTAGCCTGGCAATAATTCTGGCATCTGTAAGCCTGCCGGTAACTGCCCTGGCTGACAGCGCAAAAGTAGTCACTCTCGGAGCGAACTTATCCGACGAGCAGAAAGCTTCTATGTACAAATACTTCGGTACTTCCGCCGATCAGGTAGACACGATCGAAGTCACGAACACAGACGAAAGAAAATATATGGAAGGGATCGCGACCGAATCCCAGATTGGTACAAGAACATATAGCTGTTCTTATGTTGAGCCGACAGACAGCGGCGGAATTCAGGTAAAAGTCGCAAATCTGACATTTGTAACAAGTTCTATGATCGCCAGTACACTTTTGACTTCCGGCGTTGAGAACTGTAACGTTGTTGCCGGATCTCCAATTGAAGTATCCGGAACCGGTGCACTGACAGGTATTATGATGGCTTACGAAAAAGCCAGTGGAAAAGAACTTTCCGAAGACCAGAAATCAACTGCAACAGAAGAGCTGGTAACAACCGGTGACCTCGCCAAGGATCTCGGTCAGGATACAGCATCTGATCTGATCAACGATGTCAAAGAATCCGTTATTGAAGACAAACTGACTGATCCGTCCGATATTCAGGACGCGATTTCTGACGCAGCCGATAAGCAGGGAATTACACTAACCGATGACCAGCTTGCGAAAATCACAAGTCTGATGGAATCTATTTCCCAGTACGACTACGATGTCAAAGCACTGAAAAAGACTCTCGACAACCTGGACGGGAAATCCGGAGGATTCTTCAGCAACCTGTGGTCCTCCATCAAAGGCTTCTTTGGCGGAGATAGTTCTGGCGGTGGAATTATTAACAATACGGATGATGCAGCACTCGGAAATGATGCAATCATCGACAGCACATTAGATGCCGTAAAAAGCAAAGCAAACGATGCCGTAAATCAGGCAAAAGACGAAGGTCTCTGGGATAAAATCGTAGGATTTTTCAAGGATCTGTTCGGAGGCGATGATACAGGCAACTCCGATAATACAGATAGCACTGACGCAGTCGAAGAAAATACGGACAACAACACCGATACAGGCAGCACCGACAACAATGCTGATAACGACACTTCTGATAACACTGCAGAATCCGAAGACAACTCCGAAGGCAACAGCATCGGAACTGAAAACAACACGACAGATAACAACACAAACACTTCTACAAACGCAGAATAAAATTAATTCATAATTTTAGCAGGGAGATGGAATACTCAAATTCCATCTCCCTGTTTCTCTTCCACACCTCTCTTATTATACATTTTAAAATTCAAAAACTGCTACCCCATACGGCGGCAATTTGTATCCAAATGAATATGGTCTTCCATCACATTCTTTCTTCACGGCATGATAAATGTTCTGTCTCTTCTCGCCATTTCCGCCATATTTCACATCGTCACTGTTCAGAATCAGCTTATACTGCTTCTTTCTAGGAACGCCTACACGGTAGTCTTCTCTTTCCATCGGTGTGAAGTTGATCACGAACAGAAGGTTATGCTTTCCATCTTTAGAATGGCGGATAAAACTGTAAATGCTTCTGTATGCATCATCTGCATTGACCCACTCGAATCCTTCCCATGACTGATCCAGTTCATAAAGTGCCTGTTTCTTTTTATACATGTGGAGTAGATCACGCATCCATGACTGAATTGCCTGATGCTCTGGCTCCTCCAACAGATACCAGTCCAGTTCACGTTCCTCTGACCACTCGCGAAGCTGTGCAAAATCCTGTCCCATGAACAACAATTTCTTTCCGGCGTGTCCCATCATAAATGCATATCCTGCTTTCAGGTTCGCATATTTATCAAATCCAAGTCCCGGCATCTTATTGATCATGGAACATTTCAAATGGACAACCTCATCATGCGACAGTACGAGAATGTAATCTTCGCTGTACGCATAACTCATGGCAAATGTCATCATATGATGATTGTCTTTTCTGAAATACGGATCCAGCTTCATATATTCCGTAAAGTCGTGCATCCACCCCATATTCCACTTAAGGCTAAATCCAAGACCTCCGTCTTCTACATCTCCGGTTACCTTCGGCCATGCCGTAGACTCTTCCGCTATCATAAGTGCACCCGGATTTCTTCCAAGTACAACTGTGTTCAGATGCTTGAAGAAATCTACTGCCTCCAGGTTCTCATTACCTCCATACTGGTTCGGAACCCATTCTCCGTCTTTCTTTCCATAATCCAGGTACAGCATAGAAGCAACTGCATCAACGCGAAGTCCATCAATATGGAAGTGCTCCACCCAGAAAAGTGCATTGGCAATCAGGAAGTTCCTTACCTCATTCTTGCCAAGATCAAATATCTTCGTCCCCCAGTCCGGATGCTCCCCTTTTCTTGGATCTGCATACTCGTAAGTTGCTGTTCCGTCAAACTCGGCAAGTCCATGCTCGTCCTTTGGAAAATGTGCCGGAACCCAGTCCATAATGACACCGATTCCATTTCTATGCAGATAATTGATCATCCACGCAAAATCTTCCGGTGTTCCATAACGGCTTGTCGGCGCATAATATCCTGTCACCTGATATCCCCATGATCCATCAAATGGGTGTTCTGCGATTCCCATGATCTCCACATGCGTATATCCCATATCTTTCATATACTTTGTGATTTCTTTTGCAAACTCACGATAAGTATAGAATCCCTCGTCCTCTGTGCCTGGGTGTCTCTTCCAGGAACCCATATGAACCTCATATACAGACATTGGTTCTTTTTTGTGGTTCCATTTTTCCCGTGCAGTCATCCAGGAACTATCGGTCCATTTCAAATTCTCAATATTCGTTATTCTTGATGCTGTACCCGGACGAAGTTCTGCATAATTGGCATACGGATCTGCCTTCATATGATACTCTCCTGTAATCGTCTCAATGCAGAACTTATACATCATGCCTTCTTTTACTCCCGGTACAAAGCATGTGTAAATTCCGATATATTCTGCCCTTGTCATAGGGTTTCTTGTGCGATCCCAGTCATTGAATTCCCCCACTACAGACACTGATTTCGCATTCGGTGCCCAGACAGCAAAATAAACTCCTTCCTGCCCTTCGTCGTCCACCATATGTGCACCCAGCTTCTTATAAATTTCGTAGTGATTTCCCTGTCCGAAAAGGTACTGATCTAATTCTCCGATTTCATAAGCTTTCCATTCTTTCTCCATAAACTTCCCTCACATTTCATCCGGATTTCAATATCTTAAGTATACCTTAGCGGAACACAAAATTCAATCTATGTCACTCGATTCCAGGCAAAAAACAGGGATACAATTTTCTACAATTGTATCCCTGCTTCATCACTTACATTCACTATATCATTAAATTTTAAAATCTTCTTCCTTCAGAATGATGCGATCTGACGAATCCGTAGATTTTCCAAATACACGTCTTGCAAGATGCTTTACATTTGCTTTCTGTGAATGTTTAATTGCTTCATCCATGATTTCTTTTACTTCCGCAACTGTAACCGCATGATCTTCACGCTGCATTACATCAATTCGGCTGTAAAGTGCCAGAATTCCCATTTCATCAAGCTTATATCCATTTTCCTTCGCATAAGTCTGACCAAATGTTACTAACTCATCATTGATGAATACCGGAAGTTCAAGCTTAGAAGTGAATTTCTTTTTGAAATCCGGATTAGCTGTCATAATTCTCTCCAGAGGTTTTCTCTGATCTTCAAGAACAAAGAGAAGCTCTCCGGTCTTTCTTGACATCAATGCATTCAGTTCCTTGATTGTTCTGGAATTCAACTTACCAGCCTTTTCGATGATGATTGCTCCACCGCGAAGCTTCTGGATAATATTGCCAAGTTCCTTCTTATTCAGCGACTCACCTGTAACAATAGCAACTTTACCCTGTTTCAGATTTCTCTGTTTCTGGATTGCTTTTACAATATCTACTGCAAGTACTGTTTTTCCAGATCCCTTACGGCCAATGATCATTAAGTTACCGGTTCTTGAAGTTCCCTCTCTCTGGGCACGTCTGTCATTATCAAGTACTGCAACAATCTGTTCACTCATTCCTCTGACCGGTACGAAGTAAGAGAATAATTTTTTCTGCTCCTCTGTCAGTCCGGCTTTCAGTCCAATCTCACTGGTTGCACTTAAGTCATATCTTCCTGTTACAACAAATCCGGTATCAAATGGAACTCCGCTTCCTTTTGACTTCTTAATTCTGCGCTGAATCTCTTCCTCAGATGGTTCTTCAATTTCCAAGTCTCCTTCAAGGTCTTCCGGATCCGGAATCTCAGGAAGCTCATCTTCAAAGTCGTCTTCCTCGAAATCATCTTCCTCAAAATCATCCTCTTCCTCGAAATCGTCTTCCTCGAAGTCGTCCTCTTCCTCAAAGTCATCCTCTTCGTAATCGTCGTCTTCTACATAATCATCTTCATAGAAGTCATCTTCTTCCTCAAAGTCGTCTTCTTCCTCAAAGTCATCCTCTTCCTCGAAGTCGTCCTCTTCCTCGAAGTCGTCCTCTTCCTCGAAATCATCCTCTTCCTCGAAGTCATCCTCTTCCTCGAAGTCGTCCTCTTCCTCGAAGTCATCCTCTTCCTCGAAGTCGTCCTCTTCCTCGAAATCGTCCTCTTCCTCGAAATCATCCTCTTCCTCGGAGTCGTCCTCTTCCTCGAAATCGTCTTCGTCCTCGGATTCATCTTCCGGGAATTCATTCCACTCTGCATCGAATTCCTCTACTTCTTCCTCATCTTCCTCCGGGAATTCATCTGCAAAACCATCTTCGTCAAAATCGTCTTCGTCGAATCCATCTTCCTCTTCAAAATCATCGTCTTCGGATTCCTCGTCTTCTAAATCATCCTCGTCTTCGGAATTGTCTTCCGAATCATCCTGGTTTTCTGTTTCCGGAATTTCTTCATCTTCTTGTACTTCTTCGATTTCTTCTACAGCGTCGACTTCATCTTCTGCTTCAAACTCTTCGTCCTCACCCTCAAAGTCTTCGTCTTCAAACTCTTCCTCTTCGAAATCATCTTCATCCTCAGAATCCTCGTCCTCCGTCTCTTCTTCCGAAACTGCTTCAACAATCTCTTCTTCAGGTTCTTCTTCAGACTCTTCAGGTTCTTCCACAATATCGTCCAGCTCTTCTTCTGAAATAAACTGATCTACAATTTCTTCTTCAACAGATTCCCCTTCTGCTTTTGCAAGCTCCAGTTCCTCTTCTATATCAAAATTTTCCTCTTCTTTCTCCTGTGCTGTCACACGATCTTCCAGCTCTTCCACAAGCTGTCTGATATCATCAGAAAGCAATGCCTTTCTTCTTGCTTCCTCTGCCTCAAGACGAGCCTTCTCCTCCGCTTCACGACGAGCCTTCTCCTCTGCTTCAAGACGAGCTTTCTCTTCCGCTTCACGGCGTGCTTTCTCTTCTGCTTCCTGACGGGCTTTTTCTTCTGCTTTCCGTCTTGCTATTTCTTCTGCCTCGCGTCTCTCTGCCTCAAGTCTTTCTGCCTCACGGCGGGCTTCCAGTGCTTCTCTCTCTTTTCTAAGTCGTTCTTCATCGGATGCTTTTTGCTTTGCGATTGCCTCAGCATTTACCTTCTGCTTAGCTTCCCATTCCATCAAGATGTCTTCAATCTTCATCTGACCTTCAATGCGGAGTTCTTCTTCTCGTTCCTCCATCTTCTTCTGGTCTTCCGGATTAATTCCACTCGCCATAGCCACGCCATTGGCCAGTGCTTCTTGAAGTGTCGCACCCTTCACAACTGTCGTAATAGACTTTTTTGGTCCTTCTGCCGCATGCTGAAGAATTCCTTCTAACTCTCTGACATTCCGAGCTTCTTCCGGAGTTTCCTTTCCGATTGGTTCAATGACTGGTGCTTCCATTTCTACAACTTCTGGTTCTTCTGAAACAGCTTCTTCCGGCTCCAGGACTGGTTCCTCAGCTGGTGCTTCCGGCTCTTCTGAAACTGGCTCTTCTGAAACTGGTTCTTCTGAAACTGGTTCTTCTAAAACCGGTTCTTCTATCGGAACTTCTTTGTCTGCCTTGGCATTTTCTTCCATTGCCTTCAATGCTTCTCCAAGCTCTGCTGTCGGAATTCTTCTCGTTGCATCCAGACCATCCACAGTTTCTGTTGTATTGGCTCCTGATTCCTGCTGTTCTGCCTCCGCAGCTTCTGCTGCTTCCTGCGCTGCTTTAATCTGTTCTTTTGGAATTGATACAGTATCCTGTGGAATACTCTTTACATCCTTAAGCGCAGCTCGCTCAGGTTTTTTATCCACTGCTTTCTTAGGCTCTTTTTTCGGTACACCTTTATACTCATCGTACTTTTCCTGTTGGAGTGGTGTCAGTGGTTTGTACTTCATCTTCAATTCCATTGCCTGATATACATATTTTCCTTCGCTGAACCACAAGATCAAATCGTCACATTCTTCCAGGCACTTTGAGGTCATGCCTGCTTCATGATATAGCTTTGCGAGCTCATACGCCCATTTTTCAATATATTCTGCCTTTTTAAATTCTTCCAGTGCCGAAATCTGTTCTGACAGATCGGACCCTTGTGCCTTCAAAATCCGATATTTCAAAATGAATTGATTCGGATCTCTCGGTGCCAGTTTTACAAATTCCTCATAACAGTCCGAAGCCTCATTCAGATCATTCAGTTTCAGGGCAAGTACTGCCAGACGATACACAACCTTTCTGCTGGACGGTGCTCTGTCAAATGCAATCATAAGCGTATCACGGCTCTTCTGAAACTCCCCGTTATTCTCGTAGATTTCGCTTACTGTATTTAACATTGCCGGGCTCTTCACCCTTCTCCAGTCTATTGTATCGGCAATTTCCATTGCTTTTCTAAATTGTTTCTTTTCGTAATGTTCGAGCATCTGCTCGGTTTTTACCCGATATTCATATTTATCCAATATTCTCACCTCAAATTTTTTGACAATTCTACAGATACAAGTTTATCATACACTAGTCTTATTGTCAAAAACATACGAGATTTTGTTACAAAAATGTTACAAAATGATATCGTCTACTTTTTTGAAATCTTTCAGGCTATACGCTTCTATAATATTTCCCTGGATAACATAAAGCATATCTTCTATATAAATACCTCTTGTGATCCTCATATTATTTCCATTGATTTCCTCATGCATCGTACATGTAAATCCTTGTTTTTCGTCGTAAGAAAATGTATAGTACTCCCGGCCGCCTTCGCTGTCTGCAGCAAAACCAATCAGATTTTTCTCTGCATCTACTAAAGCTGCCTTATAATCATAAGAAACATCTGTATAGTACACATTTTCAATGACATAGGTCTGCTCCTCTTTCACATTTTCCGGATCAGAAATATCGAACATCGTCAATTTCACGCCATCTGTTGACATAGTTTTTTCATCAACATTCATCCCAATACCCAGAAGCTTATTTTTCCCATACGGATGCAGATAATCTGAAAATCCAGGTATCTTCAACGCTCCTATGATCTTTGGATTTTTCGGATCCGACAGATCAACGGAAAATAACGGATCCGTCTCTTTAAATGTTACAAAGTATCCTGCCTTTCCCATAAATCTTGCGGAGTACACCCTCTCATCTTCTGCCAGACCTTTGATGGAGCCGGTTTCTTTCAGTTCTTGATTCAAAACATAAACACTGTTCGTGTCGCCATCGGTCACTACAACTCTCAGATATCCATCATATTCATCAATAGAAAATGAATCATTAATATAACCGTCTATTTTGCACTGTGCCCCAGCCGTCAATTTTCCACTTTCATAAGAAACTTTTCGGATTGTCGTCACATCTTTTCCGGAATATTGCCACACATTTTCATAAAAATAAATATTATCGTTGCTCACATATAAATTGCCACCGTCTGCCAAAAGTGCCTTACTATGCGCTGTCTCATTTGGATTTTCCAGAGAAACTGATGTGATGATCGAATACATATCTGCCTTTGAAATGGACGGAAGACAGATATCTGTTTCTTTGATCAAATTATCGTTTACAAGTGGTATATAGGACTTCGGATTCTTCGCCGTTATACCATCAAGTGTTACATAATAATCACTGAATAAGTATAAGTATCCATCTGCAATTCTTGAAGAATTGTAATATCCACTCTGACTGACCCTGCCAACTTCTTTTGGATTTTCCCGGTCTGAAATGTCATAAGTTACTGCGGTCGTATTACCCCTCTGACCATATCCATAATCATCATCATTCCATTTGCCGCCCACATAACCGTCACACACTGCGATTAATTGATTTCTCTCAATGTCCAGATACATTTCCTGGATTTCAGAAACATCTTCCACTGTTATAGTAGCCGTTTGCTTCATCCGATTATCGCGGGTATCTATAATGGCAATCTGATCGCTCTTATCTTTTAACACGTAAAGGTATGTTCCATCTGTTTTAGCTGTATCCCCCTCGTCCACACCTTCCTGACGTACATTTGTCTCAGAATAAGAACCGCTTGCCATTCCGGTGTCCGCTGCTGCAGTACTGCTTTCTTCCATATTCTGTGCTGCGTCTCCACTTGCCTTACTGTCAGCTGATTCATCGACTCTTATATCATTCAATGACCTTGCCCAGCTTGAAGTGTATGCACTGTCTCTTTCCTGATCTTTCTTATATTTTTCCAAATATGCATAGACATCCTTATATTCCGCCGCACTTTCTACTTTCGTACTGTCACTGATTGTCACATCACTGCCTGCTATCTTATCATCTCGAGCCGCGTCTTCCATTTTAAAATAATTCTGGTATACCATCACTCCCACGATCAGCACCAGGCATGCTGCTGCCAGCCCACCGATTCTCGCCGGAGTCCACACTTTTTTCTTCTTTCCTGCAAGCTTTGCTTCAATCTGTCTCGGTTCAAGCGCTTTCGGCACCGGAACCTGTTCTGACTTTTCCTTTATTTTCCGAATCATGTCCTGCTCATTCTTATTCATAAAATGTCCTCCCATCCAACACACACTGCATCTTCTCCAGCGCCCGGCTTCGTTTTACCCGGACAGTTCCCGGCTTCAGGCTTAGGATCTTCCCGATTTCTGTGCTGTTATAACCGCCAAACACTGATAGCCCGACTATCATTTGCTCTTCTTCTGAAAGAATAAAAAATGCATTTCTCACATCCATCGCAAGTCCCACATCTTCTTCATGAATTCCTTCCACCTGTCCTTCCGGGAAAAAATCTTCTGTCTGCTGTATTCCTTCTTTCGCCACCTGTTTCAATCTTTTCTTACATACATTTGACAGAATTGTAAAAATCCAGCTCTTGAAAGCTTCTTCTTTTCGAAGTTTATGTATATGTTCATAAGCAGATAACACTGCCGCACTCACCGCGTCTTCTGCCTCATGCGGATCACGCATCAGACAAAGCGCGTAGCGATAGAGGTCTTGATAGACCTGCTCATATAGCTTTGAAAATGCTTTTGCATCACATTTCATTCTTTTTCCTCCTCAATTTGTTTTTCTCAAGAAGTTCTCCACACTCCTCCATTGACTTATCCAATTGCCGTTCCCCAATACCCAGTGTAAAAAGTATTATTACTTCTTCTACATATAAGAGTCCCAAAATATCTCAAGTGTTACAAAAAGGCGTCACTTTTTTTCATAAGTGCCGCCTTTTATTTACATTCGTTTATTCAATTATATTACCGCCGAAAATACTGCGCAAGATAAAATTCAGCGTAATTCCCAGTGCAACGGAACATAGAACATGAATTTTACCTGTCGGATTATTTAGCCCTTATAATAATTAATCAGACAACCTTTGAGAATAATCTCTCTTTCTGCGTCTGTCATATCACCAAGTGTAAATGTGACTTCTTTCAATGTGTCTCCGACTACATAAGCTCTGATCTCTGCATCTTTGTTTTCCACTGCTTTTCTGATTTCCGGTACAAAGATATAATCGCCATTTTTGAAGCTTAATTTCTTGTCGTCTTCTTTTGTGATAAATGGAAGCATTCCCCAGTTGATCAGATTGGAGCGATATCTTTTTGTCGCATATTCATTTGCAATATTGGCCCAGCCACCGAGTACCTTCTGACAGGATGCTGCCTGCTCTCTTGCTGAACCGTCACCTGGTTTTACTGCAAAAATCGTACTTCCGACTCCGATATTTCCTTTTCCTGCTTCCGGATATTTCTCCTGGATCTTTGCCATAACCGGTTTTAATTCTTCCAATACCTCTAACGGACATTTGCCTGCTTCGATTGCTTTCTGTGCTTTCTGTACTTCCTTTGCACGTCCTACATATGCAGGATCTTTTCTGGAAAGTGCAAACTCTGCCAGTCCAAGTGGATTGGATCTGTAAGAAGATGTTTCTCCAGATGGGATCAGCTCATCTGTTGTTGTAACCGGATCATGAATCTCTGATACAACTTTCAATACCAGATTCTCCGGAAGTGCTGACATTGCCGGCCAGTCTTTGATATTCGGTCCGAACTTGATCTTTGTATCCGGATCAGCCACTCCATGACTGTCAAATACACGATTTGCATAAATCTTCTGATCAAAGTGGTATTTCTGTCCCTTATATTCTACGTCCATATCTGTTGCAGGTGTCAGGAAACCTTTATTTGCTGCTGTTGCTGCAATTGAACGGGCATCCATAAGTGCAACGGATGCAATCTGTCCACTCTGAAGCTTGGAACCTTCACGGTTCGGGAAGTTTCTTGTAGAGTGGCGAATAGAAAATGCGTTATTTGCCGGTGTATCTCCAGCTCCAAAGCATGGTCCGCAGAATGCTGTTTTTACAATTGTTCCTGCTTCCATAAGATCCGCAACTGCACCGTTTTTCACAAGTTCCATATAGATTGGTGTACTTGCCGGATATACACTAAATGTAAATTCATCTGAGCCAATGTAATGACCTTTTATGATGTCTGCTGCTGCGCAGATATTTTCAAATCCACCACCGGCACATCCTGCGATGATTCCCTGATCCACATAAAGTTTTCCATCAATCACTTTATCCTGAAGTGAATAATCCACAGCACCATCCAGACTCACCAGTGCTTTCTGCTCTACATCGTGAAGCACGTCTTTCAGATTCTTACGCACTTCGTCGATCGTATATACATTTGACGGATGGAACGGCATTGCGATCATCGGACGTATCTCGCTTAAGTTCACATAGACCATACCATCATAATATGTAACTGCACCAGGATTCAGTTCTTTGTAATCTTCACTTCTGCCGTGGATCTCATAGAACTCCTTAATCTTATCATCTGTTTTCCAGATAGAAGACAGACATGTTGTCTCCGTTGTCATAACATCGATTCCGATACGGAAATCAGCACTTAACTTCTCCACACCTGGTCCGACAAATTCCATAACTTTATTGTTTACATAACCATTTGCAAATGTTGCGCCGATAATTGCAAGCGCCACGTCCTGTGGTCCGACGCCTTTGACCGGCTCTCCGTCCAGATAAATTCCAATCACACCTGGCATCTTAATATCATATGTCTTATTCAGGAGCTGCTTTACAAGTTCCGGTCCGCCTTCACCCATAGCCATCGTTCCAAGTGCTCCATAGCGGGTATGGCTGTCGGATCCAAGGATCATCTTGCCGCCGCCTGCCAGCATCTCGCGGGCAAACTGGTGAATAACTGCCTGATGCGGCGGCACATAGACACCGCCATATTTCTTCGCACAAGTCAGTCCAAACATGTGGTCATCTTCATTAATCGTTCCGCCGACCGCGCAGAGTGAGTTGTGACAGTTCGTCAATACATATGGAATTGGAAACTTCTCCAGTCCGGAAGCTCTCGCTGTCTGAATAATTCCGACAAATGTAATATCATGAGATGTCAGCTTATCAAATTTGATCTGCAGTCTCTCCATATTGCCTGATATATTATGAGCCTCTAAAATTCCGTAAGCCATTGTCTGCGTTCTGGCTTCCTCCTTGGATACCTCACGGCCTGTCTTTGCCTTTACTTCTGCTTCATCCGTAATGATCTCGGTGCCATTTACCAGATACGCACCGCCGTCATATAATTTCAACATGTCTAGTCCTCCTGATTACCTGTAATTATATTCTTCTGAATAATTACGTTTATTTCCAGATTGTATACATGTATATATTAGCACATCACATGACATATGTCCAACCATTTATTCACCCTTTTTCAAGAATAACTCTGTTGCTTTTTCAATCTCTTCTCCTGTCGCTTTCAGCAGCCTTTTTGCATCATTCATCGTTCCATTTCGCAGGCATTCCGCAATTGTTTCTAATCGTCCCGTCTCTATTCCCTTTTTCATTCCCTTTTTCATTCCCTTTTCTTCAATACCTTCTGATAAATTACACATATCCTTCAACTCCTCCCTGATTTTTTCATCTACTGGAATATCTAACTCTTCGTCTAAAAGCCGCACCTTTTCCTCTCCACTTAGTTTACTAGAAAATAATATATTTAAGAATTGATGTAATTCGCTCTCAGTTTTGCTTTGAGACAGCTTTTGACTTGACTCGCAATCCAGTCCAATCATAATGAAATTAAATAAATCTTTCTTTCCTGGCCACTTATAATTTCCAACTAATGCATCATCTGTTATATGAAAATGATTCAAACAATTTTTATTTACGCCTGGGCAAATCCATATAGAATATACCTTTACCATACCATCATAATTGGAATTTGTAAAATCTCTTTCTTTTTGTGAAGAAATCATCCTACAAGTGTAAAATATAGCCCGATTCATCAAAGGATAACCCGGCGAACTATTCTTTTGAGCTTCTATATTCACAATAATCTGAGAAATTCCATCTTTCATTCGAACATAAAAAATAATATCAAAGCGAATAGCCCCTTCTTTTGTTTCCATATTTTCCGTATTACTACCTTTAATTTTGCTTTTCGGATTTTCCAACACTTGATTAGTCATTCCCGGTTCTACCGAAACCGTAGATACATATGGTTCTCCTTCAATCAAAGATATGATATCTCTTGGATTCGCATCTTTAAATTCCGTTACTGTTCCTTTTAAAATATGTGCCAGAAAAATTTTGTTACTTAAAAGCTTTTTGGCATTCTCGTCATACTGCGCTTTCATGCCAATGGTTCCAATAATTTCTTTTGTATGTTTGTTCAATAATTATACTCCTCCCTGTACTCATAGTACAAACAACTTAATGTAGTAACATTTTTTCTTCATGTCGGATTACTGTCTCGAAATCTGAAACACCGAAATGAGATGCCTTACGGCTTAGAACTTCTTAGAATATAGAATCTTTTCTAAAAGT
>OGZL01001918.1_pt1 | contig 15878 bp, 19 predicted proteins | sample 1576761 | NCBI WGS metagenome assembly OGZL01 (sample SAMEA3541595, study PRJEB24748) | human gut metagenome | biome: human gut; feature: human-associated habitat; material: faeces | place: China | collected 2012
ATTACCGATATTATTCTGAAACAACTAATGCATAAACTCCAAATACCGTCGCATCAATAGTAATTGTTTTAGGATCATTGTCTATATCTTCAAATTCTACATACTCACCAGTTTTATTATTATAAGCAATAATAGAAACCTTTTTGTTCTGTAATGTAGAAGGTAATCCGAACATCAAGGTTACCGGCTTTTCTGTTGAATGTACCTTTTCAATTCCCCCCTTCTTGGTGATTGTATAAAGATCTGAATTAAAAATATTGTAGAGTGTTTTTCCACTCTTCTGTGCTTGTTCTCCCATCTGTTCAAACTTCTTTGCATTCTTATTATTGCATACAAAGAAAGAAACATTGGCATTATCTTCATTAATTCCTACTGCTTCATTAACTGACTGTTTAGGTGTTGTAACAACTGCTCCATTTACTTCAGTAGTTGCATATACACTTGAAACAGCGGAAGTAAATACTTTTCCTCCAGATGTCACACTGACTGTTTTAACTTCCTCAACAACAGTCTCGTTCTGGTTATTGCTCTCCGAACCGGTATCACCTATACTCTCATTCTGATTTGTTGTTGTATTTTCATTGGTATCTTCACTCGGTTCAGTATTTGTCTGTTTTTTATATCCGCACTTGCAACTTCCATCTGAATTAAATTCGTGTGGCTTAACTTGACCATCAACCATAGTTGCACAACACGGATAATAAAGTCCTTCCACATGAGACGATTCATTCATTCTCATACAAAAATTCTGTATAGGATCTACTCCTGTACATTTAGAACAAATATCTCCCAAATTATCAACTTCATTTCCGCACCCAGGATGTGCACAAGTATATGTAACTTCTCCTTGTGACCGACCACATCCCACACATACACCATTCTTATAAGAACATCCCTGTTTTATGCTCTGTTCTTTATTCGGATCTTCACATCCACTACATTTAAATATCCATTGGTGACTGATTCCATCATCATTTTGATCGCAAGAAACGGTTGTTTCTTTTCCCGCACAGGAACTACAAACTGTTCCACAACCTTCCGAATAATTAGTACACCCCTCGTGGAAACACTTTTCTTTCGCTTCTTCTGCATGAACCGGCATTACAGCAATCACTTGAGACGCCAACAATACCGCAGCTAACACACTGGCTAACTTTTTAATTTGTCTCATTTTCTCTTCCCTCTTTCTTTTCTTGTTTGATTTTTGTCCCATTTACTTTATAGATTTTCCTCCTTTAAGCCTTATTATAGTCATATTTCTGGCAATATTCAATATAAATTTGTGTGCCTATACTAAATATAGAGGTATAGATAGTATGTTTAGTTATGATCCCCTATGGGAAACGATGAAAAGAAAGGGTATAACTCAATATCAGTTAATCAAAGATTATCATATTTCAACGGGAATTTTAGATTCTCTTAGAAAAAATCGTAGTGTAACTATGCACACTTTAGATTCTCTATGTCAAATACTAGATTGTACGGCAGACGATATTGTACATTTTGAAATAGATAAAACAGAATAAAAAGTGGTAGGATTTTGGTAGGGACAATATCCGAACCCTCAAACCTCCTTATTTTATCTCATTCTTGAACTGCTATAAAAATTCAAGTCTTGTCACTCCGATTTTAAAAAACAGCGGAATTCCAACGAATTCCGCTGTTTTTTTACCCTACTGAATCTGGTAGGATTTAGTAGAGTAAAGTATTTTAAATTGCCAAAAGAATCATCTCATCTCTTCTACAGGCTTTCCAGCACCTTCAATAAGAACTTCCAGACTCTCTGTACCGAAGGAATGCTCAAGGTTTCTCTTGTGGTATGGATGTCCTGCATATCCGGGCCGATGGAAACACAGTCAAGTCCCGGAATTTTGCTTTGGAAAATTCCACATTCTAGTCCTGCATGAATGGCCTCAATCTGCGGCTTCACACCATACATTTCTTCATAAATCGTAACCATCTTTTCACGGAGCGGTGAATCCGGATCATAATCCCAGCCCGGATAATCTCCACGAATTCCTACTGTCGCATCACACAAAGCAGCAAGGCTCTTAAGCTGGTTAATCAGAGCTTCCTTCGCTGCTGCATTGGAGCTGCGGACAGATGTGCTGACCATGCCCTCTACTGCACTTACATTCAGGATTCCCGGATTTAAGGAGGTCTCGACAAGTCCCTTCATCTTCACACTGTTTGCAATAACACCATGCGGAATCACATTCAGCAGGTGAATCCACTGTTCGGAATCTTTCCGATTGCAAACCTCAATCAATGCATCTTCTGCACCAACTTGCAGCTCACACTTAAGTCCGTCTTCTTTTCCGGCAAATTCTGCCTTTATGCCACAAAACTGCTCTTCCATAAATGCAGCGACATCTTCCGTCCATTCGGTCACGACGATTTCTGCACAAACCTCATTCGGAATCGCATTATCTGCCGTTCCGCCACTTACTTCCTTTAAATAAACAGGCGTCTTCTCCTGTAAGGCAGCAAGCAGTCTACCCATCAGACAGATGGCATTGCCACGTTCCTTGTTGATCTCCTGGCCGGAATGTCCTCCCTGGAGTCCGGAGATTTTAAGTTTACATAACACTCCTTTTACCTGCTCGGTTTCTGTCTTTTTCCGAATGTCAATCCGGGCTCCACCTGCGCATCCCGTGATAAATATCTTTTCCTCTTCCTGATCGAGGTTAATCATTCGTTTTGCAGTAAGATCATCTACCGTAAGTCCTGTTGCGCCTTCCATGCCAACCTCTTCATCTACAGTAAGAATCAGTTCAATTCTCGGATGACGGTATTCTTCTCCTGCAAGAAGTGCCAGACCGAATGCAACTGCAATCCCGTCGTCGCCTCCAAGGCTTGTTCCCTTTGCGGTCAAACGGTCTCCCAGAATTTCAAGCTGTAAACCGTCCTTCGTCATATCTATGGTACAATCCGCATCCTTCACAGCCACCATATCCATATGCCCCTGTAAAAGAACCGGTTCATGATCTTCGTACCCCTTCGACGCTTCCTTGATCATGATAATATTATTTAATTCATCCTGTCTGCAATACAAACCATGTTCATCGGCAAATGCTTTCAGATAATCACTGATCTGTCCGGTATTGCCGGATCCATGTGGAATCTTACAAATTTCTTCAAAATAGTAAAATACATCCTGCGGTTCCAGATTTTCAAGTATACGCATCCCTGATTTCCTTTCTGCTTGTCCCTCTCACCAAAAATGATCCGGTGGATCATTTTCTCATATACATAGCAACTAAATTCATACTCCGTTTATGACTCCCATTCACTAAGTATTCCTGACTGGTTTATAGAAAAATCCCCGCAGTCGTAGGCTGCGGGGGGTGGTATCATCTTTATTATGCAAGTTTGCTCTTTGCAAGTTCTGCTAAAGACTTGAAGCCTTCTGCATCATTTACAGCCATTTCAGCAAGCATCTTTCTGTTGATATCAACTTCTGCAAGCTTTAAGCCGTACATAAATTTGCTGTAGGATAAGCCATTCAATCTTGCAGCAGCATTGATACGTGCAATCCAGAGCTGTCTGAACTGACGTTTCTTTTCTTTACGTCCTGCATAAGAGGAAGTTAATGCTCTCATTACAGACTGTTTTGCTACTCTATACTGTTTGCTTCTGGCTCCTCTGTAGCCTTTTGCAAGCTTTAATACTCTGTTATGTTTTTTCTTGGCATTTACGCCACCTTTAATTCTTGCCATTGTTCATATCCTCCTAACGACTATAATGTTTTATTACAGATAAGGTAAAATCTTCTTCATATTCTTAACATTTGTTGCATCTGTAATAGCCGGCTGTCTAAGAGTTCTCTTTCTCTTAGTAGTCTTCTTGGTTAAGATATGTTGCTTGTAGGCTTTACTTCTCTTTAACTTGCCTGTTCCTGTAACTTTAAAACGCTTTGCAGCAGATTTGCTGGTTTTCATTTTTGGCATAACTGATTTCCTCCTGTATACAATAATTATCTATTTTAACTGAAACTAACGTTTCTCAGTTAAAAACATGGTCATGCTTCTTCCTTCAACCTTCGGTGCCTTTTCTACGACACACACATCCGAAAGAGCCTCTGCAAAATCATCTAAGATATGCTTGCTGCTTGCCATATGAGCCATTTCACGTCCACGGAAACGTAAGGTCACCTTCACGCGGTCTCCCTTGGTTAAAAACTTCTTTGCAGCATTAATCTTCGTATTTAAATCATTCGTATCGATATTGGGTGATAAACGGATTTCTTTAATCTCGATTACCTTCTGCTTCTTTCTGGCTTCCTTTTCCTTGCGGGCCAGTTCGTAACGATACTTTCCGTAATCCACAATCTTACACACCGGTGGTTTTGCTGTCGGCGCGATCTTAACAAGATCGACCCCTGCTTCCTCTGCAAGCTGTAAAGCTTCTTTGGAAGACATGATTCCAAGCTGTTCTCCGTTTTCACCGATCACACGTACTTCTTTGTCTCTAATCTGGTCGTTAATAAATAATTCGCTAATAATTTTACCCTCCCTAATAAGAATAAAAAAAGTGGACAGCATAGCTATCCACAACACTCACATCTTTCCTCTGCGCCCGTTTTCCAAAGGGCATATGGAAAATATAAACACCTGCCAGCGCAATTACCGCAGGGTGAGAGTGGATACTCTGCTTTGATTTCACATGCTTATATAGATTAACACCCCACTTACCGGATGTCAATACCATTTTTCAAACTTTTCAAGAAATTTCCAAGAACTTTTTTATAGTTTCCTACTCTTTTACCAGACGGATTTCGCCTTCAGATATTTCAAAGTCTGCCAAAAGCTCATCATCAGAAAGCTGATTATAGGTAATAATATGCGTATCCCTCGCCTGAATAATATAGGCAAGCTGCTGGACTCTCTTATTATCAACCTCAAAGCTGCTCCGGATCTTATACCCCGGAACACCTTCCATGTCATTTCGTGAAAATTCTTCAATCGTAATATCTACGTTCTCGCCCTGTTTTGCATAAGCATCCTCTAATTCCTTTTCAAAGGAGTCAGATGTCAGATTGTCGGGTACTGCACCGTCTCCGGTTCCTTCAAGCACTGTATAATAAATATTGGAAGAATCCAACGGACTCAAGGAATGTACATACATCCCCGGAACAGTGGAGGATTCCACGTACCCGGCCGGAATCAGAATTGCACAGCAGGCAATCGCATCCTTCCCATTATCCTCAATCTGCTTTAATTCAAAGTTCTCTACTACTATGTACTGATCTTCACGAACCTCGGGATTCTGAATCCCCGCAACTGTAATGACTTCCTTTTCACAACCGGTAAAACAACAGGCCAGCATTATGATACTTCCTATCATCGTTACTTTCTTTGTAAAATGCATTCTTTGATTTCCTCAAATCTTTCCCTGACAGCTCTCTTTCAGCGAAACGTTCTGTCATTGTTATGTTCACTCATATGCATGGCAACAGAAACTCCGGGGCGGTTTAAACCGCCCTCGGAGTTTTTCTTACTTTCCGTCAAATGTTGCACATGCCGTTTCCTTGCAATCACATGCTCCGCAGCCACGAATATCAACGCGGGATGCTGTACACTTATAATTTTCATTATACATGCATTTTGCAGCTTCGCAATCAATACTGATATACTCGCTTGGATGTTCTACTGCACTTTTAAAGCTGTCACCCTTCTTTTCGGTAAAGCTTTCACAACAGGTTTCTGCCGAACAGGATGCATGCTTACCGCCTACCATGATGTCCCCCTTGGAACAACGTTCATTTGCGTTGTAAGAACAGTTCTGTACTGCACATTTTAATTCTGCCATACTATTACCTCCTTTACGCTGTACGGCAATAGTATGTGCGGATGCTGAATTTTTATTCAAATAATAATTTTATTATTACTCCGTTACCTCTTCCTTACGGATTTCCTTGGTACGGATTTCTTCGCAGATCTGGTCGATGAATTCCTGTAACGGCTTCACGCCCTCATCTCCTGCAAAACGGCTTCTTACCGATACCGTACCATCTGCTTCTTCCTGCTGTCCGACAATCAGCATATAAGGAAGTCTGTCCATTCTTGCTTCACGGATCTTAAAGCCGATCTTCTCGGAACGGTTATCTGCCGTAACATCTACGCCGGCCTCTGCCAATGCCTTGCGTACCTTTTCTGCATAAGCTTCATACTTTTCAGAAATCGGAAGAACACGTACCTGTTCCGGGCAAAGCCAGGTCGGGAACTTACCTGCATACTTCTCAATCAGCCATGCCAGGGTTCTTTCATAACAGCCCATGGAGGTTCTGTGAATGATGTAAGGACGCTTCTTTTCGCCGTCCTGATCTACATAATACATATCGAAGTTTTCAGCAATGGCACAGTCAAGCTGAATGGTGATCATGGTATCTTCTTTACCGTAAACATTCTTTGCCTGAATATCAATCTTCGGTCCATAGAATGCAGCTTCGCCGTCTGCTTCTACGAAAGGAACCTGCTTCTCTTCCAGAAGCTTACGAAGGACTTCCTGTGTGGATTCCCAGTAATGCTCATCGCCAAGATATTTCTTCTTGTTTTCCGGATCCCATTTGGAAAGGCGGAAGGTTACATCCTTTTCCAGACCAAGTACGGTCAAAATATGATATGCCAGATTAAAGCAGTTGGATAACTCTTCTTCGGTCTGATCCGGACGGATGACATTGTGTGCCTCTGTAATAGTAAACTGACGGACTCTTGTCAGTCCATGCATTTCACCGGAATCCTCAGCACGGAATAAGGTAGAAGTCTCGCTCATGCGGTAAGGCAGGTCACGGTAGGACTTCTGGGTGTTCTTATATACATAATACTGGAACGGGCAGGTCATCGGACGAAGTGCAAACACTTCCTTGTCTGTCTCCTCGTCACCTAAAACGAACATGCCATCCTTGTAATGATCCCAGTGTCCGGAAATTTTATAAAGATCACTCTTTGCCATTAACGGAGTTCTGGTTCTGACATAACCCCATTCCTTGTCCTCCAGGTCTTCAATCCAACGCTGGAGCTTCATAATCATCCTGGTTCCCTTCGGAGGGAAAAGAGGAAGTCCCTGTCCAATTACATCTACGGTAGTAAACAATTCCATCTCACGGCCAAGCTTGTTGTGGTCACGCTTCTTTGCATCCTCTAACTGTTCCAGATAAGCATTCAGCTCTTCCTTCTTATTAAATGCAGTACCATAAATTCTCTGAAGACGTGCTTTCTCGGCATTGCCTCTCCAGTACGCCATAGAAGAGGAAGTCAGTTTGAACGCCTTGATGCCCTTGGTACTCATTAAGTGCGGTCCTGCACACAAATCTACAAAATCTCCCTGATCATAGAAGGAAATCTCTGCGTCCTCCGGCAGATCCTCGATCAACTCTACCTTGTAAGGCTCTTCCCTGTCCTTCATAAACTGGATTGCTTCATTTCTCGGAAGGGTAAATCTCTTTAATTCATGACCTTCCTTGATAATCTTCTTCATTTCTGCCTCGATCTTGTCAAGGTCTTCTCTTGTAAACGATTCATGTTCAAAATCATAATAATATCCGGTATCAATCGCAGGTCCGATTGCAAGCTTTGCCTGTGGGAATACTCTCTTAACGGCCTCTGCCATAACATGGGAACAGGTATGGCGGATGACACGCAAGCCTTCCGGATCTGCTGCAGTCAGAATACTCAGATTACAGTCCTTGTCAAGAACGGTTCTCAAATCGACAACCTCTCCATCCACTTCTCCGGCACATGCCACTCTGGCAAGTCCTTCGCTTAAATCCTGAGCGATTTCATACACGCTCATTGCTTTGTCATATTCCTTTACGGAACCATCTTTTAATGTAATTTTCATTTTAATATCCTTTCTGGTTGTTAATATTATGTTAATCAATATTTTTGAATAGTTACCTTTATGTTAACTTATTGGGTAACCATTTCACTCTTCCTCTGTGAAATTACTCTTCGTCTTCCTCTTCATCGTCTTCGAAGTCTTCCCAGTCAAATCCGTTATCACACGGACTGTTATTTCCGTTATGGCTTCCGATCGTGACAAACTTTCTCGGGGAAGTCAGCAAACCAAATACCATACCTCCTAAAACACCTACTGCAATGGCAAGCACCAGCTCACGATTGGAAATGGTGGTGCTGTCTGACAAAAAATCTTTTACTTTTTCAATTCTTTCTTTCATATAAGTCATCCTCCTTTATTTTTACTTATATTAATCTGCATATTACCTGCTGCACTAAATTCGTACTTCGCTTTCAGCTCGTCCTCTTTAAGTGCACAGGTATCGTTCGCACTAAGTTCAAGCTGCGCTTTCAGCTTGCTTTCACTAAGTGCTCTACATAAAAAGTCCCATGCATTACCAAAATGCATGGGACGTATCATACGCGGTTCCACCCTGCTTGCTCTCTGCGCCATAACGACTTACGAAAGCCTCTCAACATCTGTAACGTAGATGATACGAACCGGATTAGGGTCACTCCGAGGTAGTTTTCCATTGCTTCCTGCAAAGACATTCCCAGCACGATCTGAATCTGATCGATGTCTCTCTCTGTTACCTTCCACAATGTACTCGTCTCTTCAACGTTTTATTCGTAATTCATTTAATATATCTTATAATATTCCCCAAAAACAAATTTGTAAAGTACCTTTTTTAATTTGGGAGAAGGTTTTATTTAAGGCTCATCATGGATTTATGAAACTATCCAATAAGCCCTGTATAAGCCTGATCTTATGCTTTCTTACCGCAGCACTTCTTATACTTCTTACCACTTCCACACGGACAGGGATCGTTCGGATAAATCTTCTCCGGCTTTACAACAGTTGTCGAAAGCTTCTGGATCCGATAAAGCTCCTTACGGGTTGCTTCATCAAAAATATCTTCCCATTCCGGAAGCTCATATAACCAGTCAGCCTGTGCAGCCACCATGTTCTTGTAGAGTAATTCCTTGTCAAAGCCAAGGTTTACTTCTGTGTCCTCTTCCATCTCTTCAATAGGGTTCTGCTCCTTCAAGCTGTCATTGATTCCATCTAAAAATCCGGTCATGGTCATAATATCCACGCCGTACTTCTCAGCCAGTTCTTTTACGGTTCCCTTCACTACTTCATCCGGGTTCTTTAAAAGCTGTGCATAAATATCCTTTTCTTTCTGAAAATAATCTGCCCAGAGTCTCTGCAGATCTCCCTTATTTGCGGTAGCTGAATAAGCCATATCACGCCAGGTTTTAAGTAATGCCATTGTTAATTCCTCCTGATTGTCTGATACTCCAGACAATGATTCGTATAGATTACGTAAATTACTTACGCTTCTGTATTATAACCCAGATTCTGCAAATTGTAAACCATACAATCCATCCTATACTCAAAGAGGCCGCCATAAGGCAGCCTCCCTTTAGGTACTATTTCATCTCTTTTGACTGGTGACAGGCCATACCGCATCCGGCACAGTTGCCACCACATGAGGATTTCCCACTTCGTTTATCCTTAACCATCTTGTAAATGACTGCACCAACAATGACACACAATACAAGAAGTACGATTGCTGTTCCCATAGTCATCCTCCTTTACTATTACTTTTCTTTATTATCTGATACTTATTTCAGTTTTGCAAGTTCTTTATCAGAAGCCTTTAAGGTTGTGCTCTCCTTGTAAGGACGAACCAGCAGATAAATAAATCCTGCTACAAGTAAGAAGGCAACAACAGTTCCAAATCCAAATGCGCCTGTTGTAAATAAGGTACCAATCTGATAGATGCACAGGGAAACCACATATGCTAAACCACACTGATATCCGATTGCGAACCAGAACCATTTTGCATTGTTCATTTCACGCTTGATTGCACCCATAGCTGCAAAACAGGGAGCGCACAGAAGGTTGAATACCAGGAATCCGTATGCAGCGATCGGAGTCATAACCTGTGCAAGGCTTCCCCAGATTTCTGCACCATCTTCTGCAACTTCTGAAAAACCAAAGAGCAGACCGAAAGTTGCTACAACATTTTCCTTTGCAATCAGACCACTCACTGCGGCAACTGCCATCTTCCATCCTTCGCCGGCCTGTGTCCATCCAAGAGGAATAAAGATCCATGCAATGGCACTGCCAATCTTGGCCAGGATACTATCATTCAGCTGTTCAGCCTCTAACATTCCGAAGCCGCCGTCTGTCCATCCAAAGCTCATTAAGAACCAGAGAATAATGGTAGAAAGAAGGATGATGGTTCCTGCCTTCTTGATGAAGGACCAGCCTCTTTCCCATACACTTCTTAATACATTGCCAACGGTAGGCCAGTGATATGCCGGAAGCTCCATAACGAACGGCGCAGGATCACCTGCGAACATCTTTGTTTTCTTTAAAATAATACCGGAACAGATAATTGCTGCAACACCTACGAAGTATGCACTCCATGAAACCCATCCTGCATTGTCGAAGAATGCACCTGCGATCAGTGCAATAATCGGAAGCTTTGCTCCACAGGGAACAAATGTGGTAGTCATGATGGTCATCTTACGGTCTCTGTCGTTTTCGATGGTACGGGATGCCATAACGCCCGGAACACCACAGCCGGAGCCGATCAGCATCGGAATAAAGCTCTTTCCGGAAAGACCAAACTTGCGGAAGATACGGTCCATAATGAATGCAACCCGGGCCATATATCCGCAGGACTCTAAGAACGCCAGAAACAGGAACAGTACCAGCATCTGAGGTACAAATCCAAGCACAGCACCAACACCGGAGATAATACCATCTACGATAAGTCCGGTTAACCAGTCTGCACAGCCAATGTTTTCAAACAGGCTCTGTGCACCCGGAATAATCCATTCACCAAACAGGGTATCATTGGTCCAGTCTGTTAGGAACGCACCAACAGTTGTTACAGATACATAATATACTAAGAACATTACCAGTGCAAAGATCGGTAATGCAGCGATACGGTTGGTAACCACGCGGTCGATCTTATCCGATACCGTTAACTGCTTTTTGCTCTTCTTTACGTAGCACTCTTTAATAACGGAAGAAATGTAAATATATCTTTCATTGGTGATAATACTTTCGGTATCATCATCCATTTCCTTTTCGACGGAAGTGATTTCTGCAGATACATCCGGAACCTTCTTCATCTGTTGTGCAATCTTATCATCACGCTCTAACAGCTTGATTGCAAAAAATCTCTTCTGCTCTTCGGGAACATCACTGCCAAGCTTATCTTCGATGGATTCCAGTACATTTTCAACTTTGGTATTGAACTTATGTACTTTGGCAGCCGTTCCAACATTTGCTGCAACAACTGCTGCTTCTGCTGCTTTCTGGATACCGGTACCCTTCAATGCTGAGATTTCAACAACAGCAGCACAGCCCATCTTCTCTTTTAACTTGTCAAGATTAATCTTGTCGCCACTCTTATTAACAAGATCCATCATATTTACAGCCATGACAACCGGAATACCAAGTTCCATGATCTGTGTGGACAGATACAGGTTACGCTCGATGTTCGTACCATCTACGATATTTAAGATGGCATCCGGACGCTCTGCGATCAGATAATTTCTGGCAACAACCTCCTCTAAGGTGTATGGAGAAAGGGAATAGATACCGGGAAGATCCATGATGATCACATCCTTATGGCCTTTCAGCTTTCCTTCCTTTTTCTCTACGGTAACTCCGGGCCAGTTTCCTACGAACTGGTTAGAGCCTGTCAACGCATTAAATAACGTGGTTTTTCCACAGTTCGGATTACCTGCTAATGCAATTTTCATAATTTTACTTCCTTTCTGTTTGCTCTATCTTTATTCAACTTCAATCATTTCTGCATCGGCTTTACGCAGAGATAATTCATAACCGCGGACCGTTACTTCGATCGGATCTCCCAGGGGAGCCACTTTACGCACAAACACTTCTACTCCCTTTGTGATTCCCATATCCATAATTCTTCTCTTTACCGGACCTTCACCATTTAATTTTGCCACTTTGACGGTCTGCCCACAGGCAACTTCTTTTAATGTTTTCATCTCTTTCCTTCTTTCTTCAACATTTTATAATATTATGTGATCCAATCCCTATCATGACGATCGAATGGGTACTCACATCACCATAACCTTATTCGCCATATCCCTTCCGATTGCAACACGGGAACCCTTGACATTAACAATAATGTTGCCATTGATCTGGGATACTACTGTTACCTCGCCGCCGGATACAAAACCAAGATTCTCAAGAAATTTTCTGGTTTCTTCTTTGCCGCCAACCTTGCAGATTGTATTGATTTCGCCTTCTTTTACCATAGATAGTGGCATACTCATTACCTTCTTTCTCCTTAATTATTCAGTACTTTTATTACGATGCGTAAATCCATTTAAAAGTACTTCGCTCTGTACTGATCAGTTACCTTTCTACTTTGATTTTCCTTCTCCTCATTTGTAATTGAGAGTCATTTTCATTTATTTCATGGTTAGTATATGCTAACGTTTATTAGTTGTCAATAACCAAATAGGAAAATTTATCAATTTTCTTTTCATTTCATGGATGCAAGAAACAGAAAGTTGGTGTATACTGATAAGTAAATATTGCAGATAACTGTTCCATATTTTCACAGCCATGATACAAAATCCATTTAAAATAAGCTTTGCCGATGGCATTTTGCATAACCGAATCAGTTACTGTTTTTTATTTAATCAGTGGGAAATGAATGGGAGGATCACATGCACAACAACCAATCATCAGAAGATTATCTGGAAACGATATTAGTCTTAAGCAAACAAAAGCCCGTGGTGCGGTCCATTGATATTGTTGAGGAATTAGGTTACAAGAAATCCAGTATCAGCGTTGCCATGAAGAACTTACGGGAACGTAACCATATTGAAATGTCCAAAGAAGGCTTCATCACCCTGACTCCATCCGGCCGCCAGATTGCCGAGATGATCTATGACCGTCATCAGTGTCTGACGAAATGGCTTACCACTCTTGGTGTTGATCCTGAGGTTGCTGCCGAAGATGCCTGCCAGATGGAACATGTCATCAGTCAGGAAAGCTTTAATGCCATTAAGAAACATATTGTCAAAGTGATTGAATAAAAGAAATAAACTCTTCCGCCACGTGCGAAAGCGTATGATTTTTCTTCCATATGAGTGCATATGAAGCATAAGCGTCCGGATGATCTACTTTCCGCACACAGACATCCTGTTCATGGATCAGTGCCGAAATAGATTCCGGATAAATGGAAACACCAACTCCATGAAGGCTTAATTCATATGCATTCATCATATGTGCGACACGTCCACGGATCAACGGCGTCTGACCGGACGCATTGAACCACTTGTCAATTTCTCCTTTTCTGGATTCTCTGGAAGGGATCAGCAGATCATAAGGAAGAAGCTCCTCCGGCCGCACCGGCTTCGTTCCTTCTACATATAGAGGATGTCCTTTCGGAATCATAGCCACCCATGGCTCTTTATAAACCGGATATACATGAAACTCTTCCGTATTATATGGCGCTGTAATCATGGCAAGCTCACACAGTCCCTTCGTCACCCGGTTATTCACATCGTCCGTATTTCCGTTCCACAGATTATACTGCACATGAGGATGCTTTTTCTGAAACGCCGCAATCCATTCTGCAAAAAGACGCGGTCCACATCCTTCTACCGATGCAATGTAAAGGGTTCCCTGCAACCCTTCCTTCCGCTCCTTTACTTCCTCTTCCGAACGATTTACAAGGTCAAGTATCTGCGTTGCATACTGTAAAAACAGTTCCCCTTCTTCCGTCAAGGTAACCTTATGCGGTGTCCGCACAAACAAAGATGTACCAAGCTCCGCTTCCAGATCCTGGATCTGACGGCTGAGCGGCGGCTGCGCAATTGCAAGCTTCTCGGCAGCTCTTGTGAAATTTTTTTCTTCCGCAACGGCTTTAAAATATCTGATATGTCGAAGTTCCATACGGCTTGTTTCCTTTCCGGCTTTTGTTCCCTTTTCAGATAACAGCATAATTATCGCATGTCAGGATAGCCTGCCTGAGCTGCGTCGTCCGTTCCATGAGCCTTGCTCCGGCCTCACGTTCTACTCTTTTAGCCGGTCTTTTATAAAATCTTCCGGATCCGTTCCAGACACTCTGTGAGAATGGCTCTGGGAGCCGCCACATTGATGCGTTGGAAGCCCGCTCCTGTACCGCCGAAAATCTTTCCGCTGTCAATCCACAGCTTTGCCTCATAAATGATCCTGTGATCCAGCTCCTCCGGACCAAGTCCGCATCCCCGGAAATCCAGCCATAGAAGATATGTACCCTCTCCGTCAATTACCGTTACTCCCGGAAGGTTCTCTTTCACATATTCTTTCACATAACGAATATTTTCTCCAACGTAAGACATCATCTGTTCATACCATTTATCTCCCTGCCCGTAGGCTGCTTTGGCTGCCACAAGTCCCAACACGCTTAACTGACTGATTCCTGCTGCATCCACCTCATGACGGAATCGCTGTCTCAGCTCCCGGTTCGGAATGAAAATATTGGAAATCAGCATACTGGCAAGATTGAACGTCTTACTTGGTGAGGTACAGATTACGGAAATCTCCTCATATTCCTTCTTCACAGAGGCAAACACCGTATGCTCTCCCTGAAATACAAAATCATTGTGGATTTCATCACTTACCACCTTCACGCCATGCTTCACACACAAATCTCCCATGGCAGTCAGTTCTTCCTTCGTAAACACCCGGCCCGTCGGATTATGCGGACTGCACAAAAGGAACAGCTTCACATGATATTCCACGATTTTCTTTTCAAAGTCTGCAAGATCGATATGATACCGGTTATCCTCTCCTAAATACAGGTCATTGCTTACAACGACTCTTCCGTTGTCCCGGATCACCTCGGAAAACGGATAATATACCGGCTGCTGGATCAGGACACTGTCACCTTTTTCTGTAAAAGCCTTTACTGCCATGGCAAGTGCAAAGACCACTCCCGGCGTTTTAATGAGCCATTCGGGACGGATCTCCCAATTATGGTGTCTTTGCATCCATCCGGCAACTGCCTTAAAGTACTCCTCTCCGGATTCGCTGTAACCGAAAATTCCATGCTTCGTCCGTTCGATCACGGCATCCTCCACATAAGAAGTCGTCTTAAAGTCCATATCGGCCACCCAGAGCGGCAATACATCCTCCGGCATTCCTCTCCTTACCGCAAAATCATATTTTAAGCAATCGGTTCCTCTGCGATTGATGATTTCATCAAAATTCAAATTTCTCTCCGGCATACAATCTGATCCTTTCCTTTATCCAGTTTCGTGATTTCTGAATAGACAATATGTAATGACCTCCGATTTGTAGCAACGTGGATTTACCTGTATACTATGAATTGGAAAAAATAATGGTAACAGGGATTACCGCATACAAAGGGAGGTCATCAAATGAATTATAACACAGTTTACGTAGGAATGGATGTTCACAAAGAAAGTTTTACACTTTGCTCAATGACAATTGAAGATGAGAAAGCTTCTCACTACCAGAAAACAGAAGCTGATTATAAAAAGGTTCTGAAATATTTGGAGTTTCTTCGTGCCGTCTACGGAAATGATGCTAACTTCATATGCGGTTATGAGGCTGGCTGCCTCGGTTACACTTTATATCATCAGCTAACAGAACATCATGTTAACTGTGTGATACTTGCTCCAACTACAATGCTTGAGCAGCGTAGTAAAAAAAGAATTAAGACTGATAAGCGTGATGCTGAAATCATCGCCAAATGTTTGGCGCAGCATAACTACAGTCCTGTTCACATCCCTACAGCAGCAGATGAGGAAACGAAAGAATTTCTCCGTATGAGGGATGATCATAAGCTTGCTCTAAAAAAGATCAAGCAGCAGATCCTTGCGTTTTGTCTTCGCCATAATTAT
>OGZL01001935.1_pt1 | contig 15802 bp, 22 predicted proteins | sample 1576761 | NCBI WGS metagenome assembly OGZL01 (sample SAMEA3541595, study PRJEB24748) | human gut metagenome | biome: human gut; feature: human-associated habitat; material: faeces | place: China | collected 2012
TTAGATACTATAACTTATATTTCCAGATATTGGAAATGATTAAGGAGGCTAAACTGAAATTTGCATGGAAATTTGCAGAAATTAACCGGAGGTGAAAATTGATGCTAACACAAAAAGATATTCATAATTTACTGGTGGAAAATATGTCAGTGCAACAAAAAATTGATATTTCAATGAGATGTGACAATGATCCTACGAAGATAGAAAAGGCAGAAAAAACTGTGGCAGAAATGTGCAATCTGATCGGTGGTGCCGGTTTAGAGTATTTGAACAAAAGGATATAATAACAAAACGTCCTGCAGGGACGAATCCACAACAGAACGTTTGTTTGGTATAAACAAATAATACCATGACAGGAAATATATGTCAATGGTCTGTTACATAAAAATTGCGGTACACCCACCGACCAAAGTAGATTGTACCGCATCACGTCTAAGGATATTATAGCAGATGTGCTGTCCTTAGGCAAGAGAATGTGGAGGATGTCCTATGACAGCAAAAGAGAAGGTAAGAAATGACGTTTTGTTACAGATGAGGAACCATGTAGATACGATGACACTGAATGTATTGAAGGATGTGATTACCAGAGTCCTTGCAGGGGTTGAGGTTGTGGAGATCGAGAGTCTTCCGGCAACGATAGACGATAGCAATGCTTATGTCTGGGAATTGTTTATGCTAAAGAAAGCACCGAAGCTGTCTGAAAAGACCGTGAAGCGATACCAGGATATTGTAATGCGTTTTATAGATCAGTGCCATAAATCATTTCTGAAAGTGACCAGTATGGATGTAGAACTGTATCTGTCTAAGATCAGCAGAGACAATAATGAGACTTCACTGGATGGCCAGCGACGGTGCTTATCCGCTTTCTTTACTTGGATGCGTAAATCACACTTGATCGTGGAAAATCCCTGTGATGCCATTGAGCCGTATAAGACCATCGAGAAACCTATAGACCACATGGAGCCGGAAGAGGTAGAGCAGCTTAAGACCGGCTGCAAGAATAAGCGTGATCGGGCGCTGATCGAGTTCTTACGTTCTACGGCTGTGAGAGTCGGAGAGGCGGAACAGGTGCGTGTCTGCGATATTGACTGGCGTACCGGTGAAGTGTCTGTATATGGCGAGAAGTCTCGGAGATACCGGACAGCCTTTCTTGACAGTGTAGCAATTAAGTATGTAACGGACTGGATCAAGACACGTGGAATCCAGTTTAACAGTAAGGAGGCACTGTTTACGGCTATCAGGGGTGATAAGCACAAGGGTATTAACCGGCAGAGCATCCGATCATCCGTTTATGCGATCAAAAAGCGGGCACAGATGGAGCGGCGCGTGTATCCGCACCTGTTCCGTAAGACCACGGCCACAAATATAACCAAGAGAGGTGGATCCGTACATGATGCCGGGGAGTATATCGGGCATAAGGATAACAGCACAGCTGCAAGGTTCTATACTTTTGTAGGGAAAGACCATACAGAGGAGATCTTTAAAAAGTACGTTGCGATTGTATAAAATAACGTGTATAATTATAAAAAAAAGGAGAAAATGTTGTGGGACCATCTGAATGGATTAGCATAGTGGACATAGCCGTAGCTGCTATAGGTATAATTACCGGAATTATAGGCGGAAAGGAAATAAAAGAAGCCAATACACTGAAAATCCAGATTAAAGAGCTTAATGCGAGGATTGAGAAGGTAGAAGTGAATAATTCACAGGTTGCCAATGTAATTAATAATAATACTACAGGGTTATCGCTTACGGAAACAGAAAATGTTGCAACTCGGATTGCAAAAGAACATACAAAAGATATCAATAAAGTGTATTGGGAAGGCGAGGAAAATACTGATATTAAAAATGGAGATATACTGATATCTTAAGGAGGAGAAGGTAATGAATGAGAGTGAAATAAAAAATCGCGCGCATGAGTTATGTGAGAAGAATTTGGCACATCCTGGAGAGGTAAAAGAAAGGAATGATCAAATTGTAAACACTTTAATGCGAGAATTCAATATTAGTCGCGAGCAGGCAACAGAATGTTTTATAAACAATAACCGCAGTTAGAGTGACAAGTATGACCATATTTGAATATATTAAGTTGGAATTTTCAACAGACAAATATACAGAACAGAATTTGGGCGAAGTTATTGGAAAACGAGCATATATTATTAAAGATGGAATGCTTGTTAGTGGGATAATTAAACCATATAAGGGATTAACAGATGATAATTATGGTTGTTTTATAACTGATATTGGAATAGTACAAAGCAGCGATTGTTATTATGTATCTAAAAACTAGTATAATTTAATTATATAGTAGCGCCTAAGAGCCAATATGTGGAGAAATCCATGTATCGGCTCTTTTTTTATTTTGTCAGGAGAGGAGGTAGACAGTGGCAGCAAAGAAGAATCCATTAAGTGATAAAGCATATGAGATGTATAAGCAGGGCATGAAGCTGGTAGACATTGCAGCCGAACTGGATGTACCTCCGGGAACGGTAAGACGATGGAAGAGTACGCACGGATGGGATAGCGAACGTTCGGGATCACGAAGCGAGCGTTCGGATAAGGAAAAAGCAGAAAAGAAACCGGTAGTTGATGACGGTACGAAAGAGACCTTGCAGAATAATGATCTTACACCAGAACAGCAGATGTTTTGTATATATTACAGCCGGACATTCAATGCAACTCAAAGTTATCTTAATGCCTTTCGCTGCAATTATGATACTGCTAATGCAGAAGGATACAAACTCCTTGTAAAACCTTGTGTGCGGGCAGAAATTGAACGTTTGAAAGAAATCAAGCGTCAGCAGATAGTAGCCGGTGCAGATGATATTGTGGAATTGCAGATGCGGATTGCCTTTGCTGATATGGGTAATTACCTATCGTTCGGAAGAGAAGATGTGCAGATCATGGGTCCGTTCGGTCCTATCAAGGATCCTGAAACCAAGGAGTATATCACGAAAGAAGTAAATGCGATTCGATTGGCTGATTCCGGAAATGTAGATACGCAGATTATACAGGAAGTGAAACAGGGGAAGGATGGAGTATCTATAAAGCTGGCAGATAAGCAGAAAGCGTTTGATTGGCTTACAAAATATTTCCTGATGCATCCAGAGAGTAAGTATCGGGCAGAGTATGAGAAGCGGAAAGCAGAAAAAGAGGGTGGAGAAACCACGGAGTACGAAGAGGATGGCTTTATGGAAGCACTGCAGGGCGATGTGGCTGCAACCTTTAAGGAGGATGATGCAGTTGAAACGTAAGGCATTGTTTAGGTTTACGAAGTTCAGCCATAAGCAGAAGGTTGTACTGGAATGGTGGATGCCTGGGAGCCCGTATGCGAATAAAGATGGCATTATCTGTGATGGATCTATCCGATCGGGAAAGACCACAGTTATGTCCCTGTCGTTCGTCATGTGGGCAATGGCAATCTTTGACGGTCAGAACTTTGCTATTTGTGGTAAGACGATCCAGTCACTCCGGCGTAATGTGATCGGGCAGCTGAAGCTTATGCTCCTGTCCCGTAGATATCGGGTAGAGGAACACCGATCCGAGAATTACATGATCGTCCGGATGGGAGATAAGGAGAACACCTTTTATCTGTTCGGTGGTAAGGATGAAGGATCACAGGATCTGATCCAGGGTATCACATTGGCCGGAGTATTCTTCGATGAAGTAGCCCTGATGCCAGAGTCCTTCGTAAACCAGGCAACAGGCCGATGCTCTGTGAAGGGATCCAAGTACTGGTTTAACTGTAATCCGGAAGGGCCAGACCACTACATAAAACTGGAATGGATCGATAAGATCACAGAAAAGAACTTAATTCGGGTGCATTTTACCATGAGAGATAATCCGAGCCTTGCTACAGAGATTATCGAACGATATGAGCGGATGTATAGAGGCGTGTTCTATGACCGGTTCATATTGGGATTATGGGTACTGGCATCCGGCATCATTTTCCGGTACTTTGCCGAGGATGATACACCGTATCTGTTCGATGATAATGAGATTTTCGATAATGAGGGAAAGCTTAAGGTTCCGTTCTTTAGGATCGTAATGGGAATTGACTTCGGGGGAATGGGATCCATGACAACATTCAACCTTACCGGATACCAGGACAGGTACAGAGAGCTTAAAGGGCTGGAAGAGGGTGGCTTACCGTTATCAGAGGATATTGACAGTAAAAAGATCTGTGATGAGTTTATAAATTTCTACAGGATGTGTATAAAGAAATATGGCCATGTCGATTGGATATTTCCGGATAGCGCAAGTCCTACCATGATAAACAGCCTGCGGAGTGCGGCAAAGGAAGCAGGACTTCCGTACCGGAATATAAAGGGATGCCGGAAGAATGAAATATCAGAACGACCCAAGACAGTGGATATGCTATTTAACAGTGGCAGATTGAAGATCAATAAGCGATGCACGCAGACCAGAAAGGCGATTGCGTCCCTCCGGTGGGATGAAGACCACCCGGATCAGCCAGAGGATAAGAATATAGGGAATGTTAATGACAGATGGGACAGCTTTTGTTATACATGGTTGGACTTTGTAGAGTATATCGATTTAAAGAGATAAGGAGAATGACATGGAACAGTGTGTAAAGAATTTTTTGCAGAAAAAAGGGTACACGGTTAACGACAAGGCCATGACAGTGATACAGGCTTGTGATGACTGGTACAGCAACCGTGTGATTGAGGACTTTCATAAGCGTAAGACGCTCAATGCGATTCCGTATGAGTTATCACGGCTTAATTTTGGTAAGCGGTGTTGCTCGGATGATGCGAATCTGTGTGAGGTGTTGGAGATCAATGCCGGTGATGGAGAACAGGGGAATTTTGTCAATGGAGTACTGAACAAGAGCGAGTTTAACACCCAGTATCGTAAGCAGTTGGAAAAGACCTCGGCAGATGGTACAACAGCCTGTTACATCAGGCTGGATAATGCAACCTTTATGGATAACAACTCTGTAAAGGGTGGAACCATTAAGCTTAATTATGTGGAAGCGGATGCGTTTATGCCGTTGACTGTGGAAAATGATATTGTGATTGAAGCTGCCTTTTCCGGATCCGGATTGAGCAAGGGAAAGAAGCAGACCACACTTGTACTGTTTACGTTGGGGGATAATGGATTATACACTGCCGAGACACACGTATTTGATGATAAGGGCAATGAGTTAACCGAACAGGAAACGATTGTGCAGCTGGGAGAGGTAAAGCCATTCGCAGTAATGCGTAATGTAGAGGTAAATAATCTGGATGATATGACCGGGTATGGTCTGCCTAAGCTGTGGGATGCCATTCCGGCGCTTAAGGTGGTGGATCTGTGCTACAACGTTCTCTTTTCCGATCTGGATAAAGCGGAGAAGATTATTCTCATCAATGAATTGTTGTGTGAGTTTGATAATGATGGAAAGCCGAAGCTGACCACGGAGCAGAAGAAATTGTTCGTATTCACTGGCGAGAAACTACCGGAAGAAAAGGGAATGATACAGGAATACAATCCGGAAATCAGAATTGAGCCGGTGACAAAATCCTTTGAGCTGGCATTGTCTCTTTTGTCCATGTCCTTCGGGTACGGAACCAAGAAGTACAGCTTTGAGAACGGACAGATTACCACAGCGACCGAGTATGTGGGAGAGCGTCAGGATCAGATGCAGGAGCTCAACCGTCAGAGACAGGAAGCAATCCGGTACATCCAGGATATCTGCATGGCAGTGATGTGGTTTGCCAATACTTTTCAGGGCAAAGCATTCAATCTGGATCAGGAGATCCTTGTAGATTTCGATGATAGCTATATCACAGACCGGGAAGCAGAATTGGAAAGAAAGAGAAACGATGCGCTTGCATTTGATATTCCGGAACTGACAGTTTGGTATCTCAGGGATGCATACAGCCTGGCAGAAGAGGAAGCACGGAAACTGGTAGAAGCCAAGGTGGAAAAAGAAGAGCAGGAAACAGGTGGAGAGGATGAGGATTAATGCTGTCAGAAGAACAACTTGAAATCATATCTGAAACCATTGCGCCCCTGTTCCAGTATTTAGAGCATGAGGTTATTGTGGACATTGCCCGCAGGATTGCCAAGACGCTTACCTATAGCCGTACTGCAGAGCTGCAGGCAATGTCTATGGCAGATCTCGGCTATAGTCCGGCACGGATCCGGAAAGAAGCTATGAAGATTCTCAATGCGGATCCGGAGTATCGTAAGGCTGTAGCGAAGAATACGTTGGAATATAAGCGCGAAATCCGGGATACGATCAATGATATTACCAGGGAAGCATACAAAGCCAATGATGATATTGTGGCAGGTGCCGGTAACATGGCATGGATCAGTGACCTTGCCGTGTGGAAGAGTGTTGGTAAGGAGTTAAAGGATCATTCTTTTTTACAGCAGCTTGTGGATGCGTTTGCAGCACAGACCGCCGGAGAACTTAAGAATATGACACAGAGTACCGGCTTTAAAACCATGAGCGGGTATGAGGGCATAGAGAACGCATACCGCAGGGAATTGGATAAGGCTGTGATTAAGATCTGTTCCGGAACATTCTCCCAGGATAAAGTGATCCGTGATGTGGTGCATGATCTGGCACAGAGCGGGTTGCGGTCCATTGATTATGCATCTGGTTATAGTATGCAGCTTGATACTGCAGCCAGATTGTCGATCAGAACCGGATGCCATCAGCTGGCAGGAAAGATACAGGATAAAAACATCGAACAGACAGGAGAAAACCTTGTATATGTATCGAAGCACCGTGGCGCACGTAATAAGGGGATAGGCCATGCCAACCATGAGCAGTGGCAGGGCAGGGTTTATTACATCAAAGAGGGGCAGGATTACCGGGAAGAGGCGGACCGTATCGGACAGGATAGTATTACAGACCTGTGGAGAGCAACCGGTTACAGTGCAGATGGTGCACATGAGGACGATCCGGAGGGACTTTATGGGTATAACTGCCGGCACAACCATTATGCATGGTTTGAAGGAGCTTCCAGTTTCCCAAAGAATCATGATGAAAAGGATCCGGCACCGGTAACCATCAATGGAAAAACCTATGATTATTATGCTATGACGCAGAAAATGAGGTCTATGGAGCGGAATATCCGGGCATTAAAAAGGGAAAAGGAAGCTCTTACTACACTGGGAGCGGACACAACAGAGATTAATGCCAGGATCAAAAGTAAGACAGCGGAGTATAAAGAGTTTTGTAAGGCTTGTGGTGTGCCGGTAGCTACAAGTAAGCTCCGGTATGAATGCGGCACGTCTGACTTAAAGAATACCAAGGCGTGGAAAGGAATGCAGAACATAGAAGGGGAGAATGGCTATAAAGAGTATCGTGTTATCGGGGATAACGGTAAGGCGGTATCGCTTGGAGAAAAGGTGACCTTAAGTACAATGATCGCTAAAATGCCGTCAACAGTACGAAGTGCTTTATCGGATGTTACATTCCATCTTAATAGCAGTGTTGGAGGTGGATACTGGTACGGCCATAATGAGATTTATCTACCGAGTAACGTAACAGATCGGGAGTTTTACCATGAGGTAGGACATTGCCTGGAAGAAAAGCTGTTTAATAAAAAAGAAGTGGATGCTTTAAAAAAGAATTTGGTACAAGGTCTTACTAAAGATGATATAATAATAAAAACAGGTATGGATAGTACTGGAAATACCATGAAAGTATTTGTATTAAACAGTCCGAGATTTATAAAGGAATATCAGGGAAGGTTATATGTGGAATCCGTAAAAGAAGCTCTGAATTCAGATGGCAGCATAAACACGGATGCACTCGGAGAGGTAGTATCTGTTGCTGTGGAGCATTATTTTATGACACCGAGAGCTACGAAGAAATATTTCCCGGATATGTATAGAATCGTGGAGGAAACCTTGCATGAGTGATAGCAGCTATTGGAATAAAAAAATTATTGATCTGCCGTGGACAGAAGAGAACCAGGAACTTTTTGCCGCTCATGTAGATATGGAAAAGGAAGAGGAGCGGTTAAAGCAGGAGGAAAATGTGGAAAATAATGGGACACGAAAAAAGGATAATAATTTATAGATATATCATTGAAACGAAACATTAGTTCTGCTATAATATCCTCATGGAGGGTTACATATGCTGCCGAAAGGATATTATTGGTGCAGATGCCCTCGATGTGGAAATCCTAAGATGCAGGTATTACGGAACGATACCGCACTTGTCAATTTCCCGGGGTACTGCAAAAAGTGTAAAACAGAATCATTAATGACAATAGAGCCTAAGCGCCAAATAGTAAATTCGTAGATCGAATTGCTGTTTGGCGTTTTTTTTATTGTCAATGCTGCAGAGTGGAGCAGTCTGGAAGCTCGTCTGGTTCGCTGCCAGAAGGTCACGGGTTCAAATCCCGTCCCTGCAACTTCCCATACCGGGGAAAGCCCGGTAAATAAATCATTTAAGGAGAACTATATGAAGAACATTTTAACTATCTTGAAAGAACTGGGCATTGAGGTGCCTAAGGACAAAGAAGACGGCCTTAATACTGCAGTAGTGGAAAACTATAAGACGGTAGCCGACTACGATAAGCAGAAAGAGAAGCTGGACACAGCCAACGAGACGATTAAGGCAAACGACACTGCCATGAAGGACCTGCAGACCAAACTTGATGAGTTCAAGGATGTAGATGTATCTGGTCTGAATCAGAGAATCAAGGATCTGGAAACAGAAAAGACGAATATCCAGAAGGATTATGATGCCAAGATTGCAGATCGTGATTTTAATGATCTTGTGAAAGAAAGCATTGCTGCTGTCAATGGTAAGAACCCTAAAGCAATCACTGCTTTACTGGACGTGGAAACCTTAAAGGCATCCAAGAACCAGAAAGAAGACATTGCGACAGCACTGAAAGCATTGACCGAGAAAGAGGATAGCAAGATGCTCTTCGGGGAGCCGGAACCTAATCCGGTAGGAACAGGACATTTAATTGGACAGGTGAGAGGCGGCAATAGCACAAGCGCAGATGAAGCTGCCATGAGAGCGGCTATGGGACTTCCACCTGTAAGTGAGACGAAATAAGGAGGAAAACTAAATGCCGAATACTATTGTATTAGCAAAAACCTATGTACCTCTTTTGGATGAGGTATATCAGAGAGAATCCGTAACCAGTGATCTGACTGGTGATCCGGCAATGGCAAGAGAAGGAGCAAACGCAAAGGAGATCGTATATCCTCATATTGCTGTAACCGGACTTGGTGATTATGACCGTAACAGCGGTTACACACAGGGAACCGTAGATTTTAACTGGGAATCTACAAAATACAACTATGATCGTGGTGCCAAGTTATCCGTAGATGTAATGGATAATCAGGAAACCTATAACCTTGCTTTTGGTATGGCAGGTGCGGAACTGATGCGTACCAAGGTGGCACCGGAGGCTGACGCATTTACCTTTGCCACACTGGCAGGAATTGAAGGTATTTCCAAGGGCGAAGCAAAGACTATTTCTACAGCGGAAGCATTTCTTGCTGAACTTCTGGAAGCTAAGAATACAATGGACAATGATGAAGTGCCGGAAGAGGGCAGAATTTTGTATGCTACTGCAAATCTGCTTAATGCTCTTCTCATGATGGATACCTATAAGTCCAAGGAGATCCTTGCGGCATATACCATCAAAAAAGCTGTACCGCAGGGCAGATTTTACACTTCCATTGATCTTTTGGATGGTAAGACAACCGGAGAGGAAGCAGGTCATTACCGCAAGGGCACCGTCAAGTATGCAAAGACTACCGATACCGCAGTGGTAAGTGGAAAAGATTACTATACCGAAAGCAGTGGTGTGTACAGCAAGGCGGATAGTCCACAGACATCCGCAATCGGTACTTATTATGAGATGGTGCAGGAAGCTGCAAAGCCGATCAACTTTATGGTCATCCATAAGCCTGCCATTATCAAACATGATAAGCACGTGGTTTCTAATATTATTCCCGCAGCATCTAACCCGAATGCAGACGCTGATATCATCAAGTATCGTAAATATGGTCTTGTGGATGTCTACAAGAATAAAGTGGCCGGTATTTACTTAAGCCATCAGGCGTAGGAGGTAGCTTATGAGAACAGTAGGAATGGGCGCGCTGCCCGATAATGAAGAGGATAAGAAGCTGCTTAAGGAGATTGCAGATCTGAAAGCCGAGAATACTGTGTTAAAACAGGAACTTGCAGATCTGAAAGCAAAGAAGCCTTCCAAAAAGGGCAAGGCAGAGACAGCAGCTGATGATCCCGTGACAGAGTAGGAATGGAGGGAGCAGTATGTCTTACATAGCGTGGGAGCAGTACCGCTCCCTTTGCAATAGCATTACAGATGAAACAGAATTTAATAGGTTGTCCAAGTTGGCAGAGATCAAATTGAACACCATTACCCACATGAGGGCGAAGCGGTTTGAGAATGAGTATAGTGAGGAAATAGCCACAGATTTCCAGAAGCAGGTCCATATGCAGATTCAGGACACTTTCTGTCAGCTGATCAGTCTTATGAGCGTACAGGAAAGCTCCGGCATGGGTACTGGTATTACTTCCGTCAGTAATGACGGGTATTCCGAGTCTTACAAGGTTACCACAGCGCAGGAGAAGGAAGCACAGCTTACCTCTGTGATACGTTCCGGTCTGTCCGGTACGGGATTGGCAGGTGCATTATGATCTGTAATAAGAAATCGTATCCGGAGTTAAGCAAAGATTGTGAGAACTGCTTGGAAAGGGATGCTTGCTTTAGCGGGCACGCAGTCGGCGTTGCAACGTTACCCCTTCTTGAAAATTCAGCAGCTCCTCTTTTGAGAGAAACGATGCAAATTAATGTAGACGGTGTAATGACAACGGTTTACAAGGATGAAATAGAAAAAGAAATCTATAAGGCACTTCGTGAGCCGTTTATGCTGAATTATGGAGCGTGATAATATGAGTGTATTATTTACGGACACCATGACGGTCTATAACTACCATCGGGATCCGGATACCGAAAAGGAAATCTGGCTCCGGTCAGTAGTAAAAGGCGTACAGTGGAGTCATAACAAGACTGAGGTTACTACTTCCGGCAATGTGCAGACAGAAAGCAAGGTGGAGAGTATCACCATTGATTTCCAGCGTAGTTATGGGAATAAGCCTTATCTGTCACCTACGGAGTATGCGAAACTGCCCGAAGAGGAAGCAGAAAATTACTGGACACTGAATGCAAAGACGGGACAGGATGTGATTGTCCTGGGTGTGTCAGATAAGGAAATCAGCCGGACTTACAAGTTGTCGGATCTGCAGAAGGACTTCCAGTATGCAGTCACCGTCACAGCAGTATCGGATAACCGGAACCGTCCACGGCTTAAGACCATTAAGGTGGTGGGAAAGTGAGTAAAGCAAATTATAATTGCACATTTAACCTGGATGATTGTATTAAGACGCTCGGCCTTGAAGAAAATGGAAGAGTGCAGCGCTTTGTCACATCGGAATTTCAGAAGAATGTGGAGCCGTATGTACCGATGGATGAAGCAGAAAAGTATGAGAACCCAGGAAGGTTGATTGACAACTGTCATATAGAAAATGGCACAGATGTTGTATGGAACACTCCGTATGCCAGACGGCTTTATTATCATCCGGAATATAATTTCCAAGGTGCGCCGACAAGAGGCGGCTACTGGGCAGACCGGTATATGCAGAACGGCGGTCAGCAGGAGATTGAAGACGGAGTAAGGAGGTTACTTAGAAGGTGACAGTTTCAAGTGCCATTATTAAGTGGCTGAAAACGTTTGATCCAGCGGAATACTGGAAGATGGGTAAGATAGACACGGATATCCAGTCGGCAGAGGTAGAAACCTATTCGGTGATGAAAGAACCGATCAGAAATATAAAATCTTATATTTCCGGTCGGAAGATCATTACCGATCATTACATGATCCAGGCAAGACTTGCAAGCCAGACCAATACAGACCGTATTGATAATAATGGTTTCGGTGAAGCGTTGGAAGACTGGGTAGCACAGCAGAATAAAAATAAGAACTTTCCGGTCATAACGGATGCAGCGGTTACGCAGGTATCCGTAACGACTCCGTTTTGTATCGGATCAACGGCAAAAGGGAACAGCATCTATCAGATGACTGTATCCATCAAATATGAAAAGGAGAGATAATCATGTCTGAAATGAGAGATATGCTTCGGCACTATTTTAATATCGGAACACCGGAAGCTCCTAAGTGGGTGTTACTTGGTGATGGTATTACATCGTTGACCGAAGAATTTAACCCGGAATCAGAAACAAAGCAGTATATCAATCAGAAGAATGGCACCACTAATTTGAAATCTTATACTCCGTCTATGAGCGTGGAAAGAGAGTACATCAGTGACGATCTGCAGAAGTGGATGGATGAAAAGATTAAGACGCTTCCAGTTGGATCCGCAGCAATCAGTGAGTATGTCCGCATTAATCTGATGGATACACCGACAGAGGCAGGAGCATATCCGGCAGTTAAGAGAAAATGTACCTACCAGTTTGATTCTGTTGGTGGTGATGCAGGATCTGAACTTGTGAGTGCTATGACACTTGGCGGTGTAGGTGACGGAGTTCAGGGTACCTTTGTGGTAACCGAAGGATCCGAGGCTTTTACAGCAGCGTAGAAATGGAATAAGAGGGGAATATCCATATTGGATGTTCCCTGTCATTCATAAGGGAGAATAACAATGGTAAGAGAGTTTAAGGCAGGGCAGGTACAGGATGAGCATATTGTAAAAGTGTATCTGAATGACAGTGATGATTATATTTACATCAATGACCGGGATACTTCTGTGGTTGATCGGTTCGCAGAGTTCATTAAATGGCTCGAGGAAAAGGAGAAGGATATTTCTACCAGACAGGCAGAATTTGAAAAGCAGTACGGAAAGGATATCATTACTCATGACGAAGATGGTGAAGTTGATGATATCAATGTGGATGCACTGGTTGCTTTTTGCAAGGTTCGTAGGGAAATTTATCTGGAAGCAACGGATCAGATCGATAGAATTTTGGGGCAGGATGCAATTAAGAAATTTTTCCGTGTATCCTATGAGATTAATCCGGATTTTGTGCCGGATGACGAGTGCCTGTATGATTTTATTGAAGCCATTACGCCTGTTCTGAATCAGGTATTTGAAGGTCGTGCAAAGCGTATTTCCGAGAAGTATAACCGTGATCGAAAAGGTGGAAAGAGAAGCAAATACCGTAACAGACAGGAATTGATTCAGTCCTATATGGGGAAATAATATATGTTCAATGTGATGCTTGATGAACTCCCAGATATGTGGGAAGGTTTTCCGATAGACACAGACTTCCGGATCGGGGTGCAGATCTCACAGATCATGGAAGATAAGGATCTGTCGGATAATGAAAAGTGGGGTACTTCCGCAGAACTTTTGTTCCGCGGTATCCGGCCGGATCCACCGTATTATTATGACGCTATCATGTGGTTCCTGCAGGAATGGAATCATGATAATAATAAGAAGTCTAAGGACCGTACCAGAGTCCTTGATTATGATATTGATCAGTGGCGGTTATACAGTGCCTTTAAAGCTCAGTACGGGATAGATCTGAACACGGTTAATATGCATTACTGGCAGTTCATGGGTATGCTTACGACACTGAATGAGTGTGCATTTACCAGAGTGGTGGATGTTCGTCTTAAGAAGCTTAGGTCAAATATGACGAAAGAAGAAAATCAGATCTTAAAAGACCAAAAGACAATTTATGGTTTGGAACAGCCACAGGAGCAGATATCGGAAGATGAAAAAGTAAAGAAGAGGGAAGCATTAGAATTGTTTGAAAAAATGAGAAAAGCCCAATCGTAGCGCCTAAGAGCCAGTTACTTATTAAAGTGATTGGCTCTTTCTCGTTAAGTGAGGCTTAGTATGGCAAATTATGATGCAGAGGTAAGGGTATCAACCAAAGTAGATACCAGTCAGATGCAGCGATTACAGTTGCAGATTGACAAGGCAGTACAGAAAGTAGATGCCCTCACACAGAAATACGATGAACTGAAAAACAAAAGACTACCGACAGAAGCCTATACGGAGCTGGAGAGTAAATTGGCATCTGCAAAAGCAGAGCTTACTGCATTGATAGACCAAGAGGAAAAATTCAAGTCTATTGGAGCTACTACAGGTGTGGCATGGGACACGCTCATACAGAAGGAAGCCGATGCACAGTTAAAAATAGAGTCGTTAAATGCAGAAATGCAAAAACTTGTTGATACAGGAAAGGACTTCACGATCGGTGCAGATCCAAATGAGATCAACGATGCGGCTAATGATCTTTCAAGAGCAAGGTCAGAACTCCGGATGTTGGTAACAAAACAGGGAGAGCTACAGGCAAAAAGTTATAAAGTAAGTGACAGTTTAAAAAAAGTCGGTACGGCTGGAAAAAAGGCTTTTTCAAGCATAAATGGACATATCCGTAAGTCTTCCGGAATGCTCGGAGGTTTTGCTTCAAGACTTAAAAGCATAGCACTTAGTTTATTGGTATTTAACTGGATTACGAAAGGCTTTAATGCAATGGTATCCGGTATGAAGGATGGTTTTAAAAACCTGGTACAGTATTCGGACGAATACAACCGATCCATATCGTCTTTGCAGTCTGCCAATCTTCAATTAAAAAACAGTTTTGCAACGGCATTTGCTCCTATTGTGCAGATGGTGATTCCATATCTTGTACAACTGATCGGATATGTAACTACTGCCATGAATACACTTGCACAGTTTATAGCAATTCTGTCCGGAGCTGCTACATGGACTAGGGCATCAAAAGTTCAACAGAATTATGCAGCATCTCTTAAAGGAACCGCTGCTGCAGCAAAGAAAGCCGCATCATTGTCTATCGTATAATAACTGACACCATCAACAATCACTTCTTTGTTTTTATTCAAATTGTCTGTCATGCCATTTGCACCGTCCGGTGTTCTAATCTTACCACTGTCTCCCCATTTAGGCAGGTAGTTACGCATAGTGGCTATTTGTGACTTGGCACCGTCTAATTGTGCATCCGAACCATCAGTAGGACCACGGTCAACAACAGTGAATATAGCTTCTGTATTAGCAGGGATTGACTTGTTGGCATGATAATGGAGGTCGAAAATAACATCGAGGGGTGTATTTGCTCCAATGGCTAATGTACGATACCCTTTGTCAACGGCACTTTTAAATTCATTGTCACCTACGGTTTTACAACTGGCTAATGCACCGAAGCGGCTGGTCATCAGTCTGTGTTTGCCATCGTTGATAATTTTATCAGCAGCTGCAATAGCGCCGTCGAAGTCGGATGTTGCCAAGCAAAGTTTGGTGAGTAAGTGATAACCGGCAGCACGATTGGGTGTACCATAATCAGCTGTTTCGGGAATGTATTCTACGTATTGAGATAATTCTTCTTTCATGCATTTCAAGATACTTTCTGATGTGAAAGAATAGAAATCAAGGCGAGGACTTTTAGTTGCTTCCAGTACGAGTGGTACGTCACCAAATTGCAAAGCCAGACGATAGTAGGCATAGCTGCGGTAGAAGTAGCATTCTCCTAATATTGTGCGGCGCTTTTCTTCTGTCATGTTAACAGTTTGAGCCCCATCAATTATATAATTAACACGTGAGATAATTTTCCACCAATTATCCCAGTTGGTACGGATCTTAATATCTTTGTCGAGGTCACCGGTGGGTTGAACATCCTTCTTCAAATCGACCGGGATATTGGCTCCTTCTGAACCCATTACTGCCACGTCCGAGAATACAAGCTCAGCTAAGATTGGAGCCATATGGTCATAATATTCGTCACGAACGAGTGAGGAACAG
>OGZL01001941.1_pt1 | contig 15776 bp, 10 predicted proteins | sample 1576761 | NCBI WGS metagenome assembly OGZL01 (sample SAMEA3541595, study PRJEB24748) | human gut metagenome | biome: human gut; feature: human-associated habitat; material: faeces | place: China | collected 2012
GAGAAGGTGCTTCTTTTAAAAGAGCATAGACAGCATTCTGATGCAGACCGGATTTAAAAAAGTATTGAATTTCCGGAAAAACCTGATCAACATAAGTTGTCAGTTGGATTTTCAATCGGGTGCGTTGTTTTATGGTTTTCTGACGAAAACGCCCCAAGGCCTTAAGATCCATCATATCAAGATCATAAAAACTGACGAATCTGAGGTCATCCTGCATCATAAGAGTTTTAGCAATCACATATGTGTCGACCTTATCTGTCTTAGTTTTGCGAATGTTGTTTTTACGCATCTGACAGGTTTTGATGGGGTTCAACACACACACTTGGTAAAACTCAGCAACAAGGTATCTAACAAGGTTGTCACCGTAGTGTGCCGTTGACTCAAGACCGATGATGATGCTGTTCTTGTCGAATGATTCGAGCTTAGAGACCAGCAGTTGGAAGCCATCAGCGTCGTTTGTGAATTTGAACGGCTCAAGAATTATTTCACCGTCGGAAGAAATCGCAGTGGCGAAATGGTTGAGTTTGGCAATATCAATGCCTACATAAATTTTCATGAGGTTGTACCTCCCTTTCCTAAAGTCTGATACCATGATGTCCACCATCGATTATCATCGTAGACTTGATAGAAATAAGTACTCTGAGTGAAAAACACTCCGGCAACATCCAGCTGATAAACAATTCAGATAAAGGTAGCGGCAATACACTCCAGTTGAGTAGTCAAGCTACAGGAAAAAATCAAAAGTCCATAGTATCTGAATTGTATTGAACCACGATATTAAAAGAAAGGAAACGTGTGATAATTAACTTCCTAATTATCATACAAGATATAAAATGAATAAAATTATGTTTGATATAGCGATAAATATGAATGATGGAATTCCGTGGGATATAAGGACATATGCAAAGATATTATACAAACCATTTTCTATAATAGAACAAGAATATAAAAATATGGAACATGCTGGGTATGTTGCAGGAGATAGATTAACATTAAAAGCTAAAAAATATTTAGAAGTACATAAAATTGATACAGCAATTATTTTGGCAGCGGGTATTTCTTCGAGATTCGTTCCTATTTGTTTTGAAACGCCTAAAGCTTTATTGAAGGTAAAGGGAGAGGTTTTAATTGAAAGACAAATTAAGCAATTAATTGAAAAAGGGATAAAGAAAATTGTGATTGTCGTTGGATATATGAAGGAAAGGTTTTATTATCTTAGAAATAAATATGGAGTGGTTTTAGTTGAAACAGATACATATAATGTAAGAAATAATCATGCAAGTGTTTATGCTGCAAGAAAGTATTTGGGTAATACAATAGTCACTTCTGCAGATTTATATTTTAATACAAATATATTTCAGACATATGCATATGATGCATATTATACTTGTGTATATAAAGAAGGACAAACAGAGGAACGTGGAATAGAAACAGATATATATGATAAGATCAATAAGACTTTTTATTCTGCAAATGATACATGGGTAACTTTGGGATATGCATACTTTAATAAAAGATTTTCTGAAAATTTTTTAAATATAATGGAAGAGGAATATAATTATCCTGAAACGATGGGAAAATTTTGGGCGGATATTCAAGATGAACATCTGTCTCAGCTATATATGTATGCTAAAAGATGTGACAATAATATTATTTATGAATTTGATTCATTAGAGGAATTGAGAGGATTTGATACCGATTATATTAATGATACAAAATCAGAGATTATTTCAAAAATGGCAATTGAGTTAGGAACAAACCAAGGTAAATTGAAACAATTTAAACCAATTTCCAAAGAGGACTTGAGTCGAGGTTTTACTTTTATTTACGAACATCATAAATATTTATGTAAGGTTGCAAATGACCATAGCATTGTCAGTATTAAACGATATGATGATAGTTTGCAAGAATTATTGAATCTTATAGAGAGTTTTTCTTCGTATTATAACATGACTTTACCATTATGTGCAGCAGAAAATGTGATATCACCGTTTGTAAAATTGCCATTGTCTATGGGATTTCAAGAAAGATATATTGTAGGAAATACTTATTCATATATGGAAAAAGATAATTTTATAGGAAGTACATATTTGTTGCCTTTCTATCAAATGATTTCTGAAAAATGTGAGAAAATATTTCATGCGAAATATACAGATGCTAGAACTTTAACGGGGATGAATTGTTTAATGATGGTGCTTACCGCACTTTCGAATATTGGTGATAAAATTGTGATATTAGGAGCAGATGCCGGAGGACATTCTTCGGTAAAACCAATAGCAGAGAGGTTGGGGTTGGTTGTATCTGAGGCACCATTTGATTATAAAAAACAGGATATAGATTACGATAGGTTAAATGTTTATTTAAAGGAAGAAAATGTAAAATTTGTTCTTATTGCTCCGTCGGATATAATTCGCCCTTTTGAAATTCAGAAGATGAATACTGAACAAACAATATTATTATATGATGCAAGCCAGATATTAGGGTTAATTGGGGCAGGGATAATAACTAATCCCTTAGATGAAATAAAAAATATGGTTCTTTTTGGGGGAACTCATAAAACCTTTCCGGGACCTGCAAGTGGAATAATAATGACAAATGATGAAAAAATTCATACAAAACTAGAAACTACAATCAATCCAATATATATTCGTCATACACAAATGCATCAAAAGGTAAGTTTGTTATTTGCATTGATTGAATTTGATATATTTGGGAAAACATATGAGGAGCATATCATTGAATTGTCAAATTCGCTGGCACAGGCACTTCATAAATATGGGTTTAATATTGGCACCGCAGGAAACGTATATACGGAAACACATGAGATTTTTATGTATACAAGCGAGGAGGTTATGAATCGAATATATGAGAATGGAATTAGATTTGGTATAACATTTAATAAAAAGCATAAAAAATTATTTAATGGTTATGGTATAAGGTTTGGCACTCAAGAAATAGCAAGATATGGTTGGCCCAAGGAAACTATGAGCCAGATTGCGGAGATTATATATGAAATATCTAAATTAGAAGTAGATGATGCAAAAGTACATGATTTAATTGCAAGTCTTCCAGAAAAAAAGATACAGTATACTTTTGATGAATCAGAAATTGTACGTTTTAAAAAATATATTATGTAAAAATATAGAGGTGGAAATGGAAAAAATAAGTGTAATTGTCCCCATATATAGAGTAGAGGATTATTTGGAACAATGTATAGAAAGCATATTATCACAGACATATACGAATTTAGAGATTATACTTATAGACGATGGATCAGATGATTGTTGTCCGCAAATATGCGATAGCTATGCTCGTAGAGATAATAGAATTGTTGTCATTCATAAAAAAAACGGAGGACAAGATGAAGCGAGAAAGGTTGGAATGAAAGTTGCAACAGGAGAATACATAGGATATGTCGATGGGGATGATTGGATTGATCCGGAAATGTTTGAAGTATTAATGCAATATGCTATTAAGGAAGATGTTGAAATTGTTGAATCTGGAGTTATTGATTCATGGGAAGATGGAAGGCGAGAGGAAAGAGTGTCTTTTCTTGAGGAGGGAAGATACAAAGGTGAAAGATTCGATAAGTTGCTTGCACCATTTTTAATATATTCAGGTAAATTTTTTAGATATGGAGTAATGCCGTATTTGGTTACAAAACTGTTTAAAAAAAGTGCCATAGAAAAATATCAGATGTTAGAAGAGCCAACCGATAATTTGGTGGACGATGTTATGTGTGTGTACCCCTGTATTATTGCTAATAGATCTATATATGTTACTCATAAATGTTTTTATCATTATAGGGTTCGGGAAAATTCAACCAAAAGAACAGTACGAAAAGATATTTCGTCAATAGTTAAAAAATATTATTACAATTGGGTTAGTCGATTTTATGGTGCAAAAGAAACTGATAATATTGAATTTCAGATTCGTTATTTCGTATTGTATTTGTTGCTATGCAAATGCCCATATATGTTTGATAAAGGAATTGAGGGATATTTAAAACCATATGGAATAGTTCCGTTTAATTGTAAAATTATTCTGTATGGAGCTGGGACCGCGGGTATTCACTTATATAATTATTTAAAAAATCAAGATAATATTGATATTTTAGCTTGGGCAGATAAAGGTTACAGAAATTTTGCTAATAATTGGAATATTATTTCTCCATCAGAAATAAAAAAATATCAATATGATTATATAATTATTTCAATCTTATCAGAAACAGCTGTGGTAAGTGCAAGGACTGACTTAATTCAATTAGGCATACCCGAGAATAAGATAAGATGGATAAAAACGGAATATATCGAAGCACCGGAAAAATTATTTAATGAGTGTGTCGACAGAGAAATATAGAGGTTAACTACAATATGCGGAGAGATAAGGTAAAAATAAAAATGGTAAAATACCCAAAAGCGATAGCTATGTATCTTCCTCAATTCCATAATGTGAAAGAAAACAATATGTGGTGGGGAGAAGGATTTACAGATTGGCGGGCAATGGAATGTGCAAAACCATTGTTTGATGGTCATAAGCAACCGAAGAGCCCTTTAAATAATTATAAATATGATCTTATGGATAAAAAAACTATGCAATGGCAGGCAGATTTGATGCATAAGTATCATGTTTATGGCTTGTGTTTTTATCATTATTGGTTTAAAGAAGGAAAAAAAATATTAGAAAAACCAGCCGAGAACTTGTTGAAGTGGAAAGATATAGATATGCCATTTTGCTTTTGTTGGGCAAATGAATCATGGGTAAGATCCTGGAGCAAACTGAATAATCAGAATGTTTGGGCAAGTCAATTTGAGACGAATTATAAAGGAGAAGATAAAAAAGGTGTTTTATTGGAGCAGGATTATGGTTGTGAGTTAGATTGGATTCAACATTTTAATTATTTAAAAGCGTTCTTTTCTGATCAGCGATATATTAAAAAAGATAATAAACCTGTGTTTATAATTTATCGACCTCTTGATATTGCGTGCATAGATGATATGTATGAATTATGGAACAAATTAGCAATTGAAGAAGGATATGATGGTATATATATGATTGGGGCATGTAGAAATGAAGAGTGTCCAAAGTTATTTGATGCCAGGTTCATTCAAGAACCGATGTCAACGATTAAAAAGTATTATAATGATAGATTCAATAATGTGAATAGGACAGAAGTCGCAAGATACGTGTCTTATGATGACATATGGAATACTTTGTTAAAGAATGAGCCGGTGGGGACAAAGACCTATTATGGAGGATTTACAGGATATGACGATTCACCAAGACGTGGAAACGCAGGAACTGTTATCTTTAATTCAACACCTGAGAAGTTCAAAGTGTATTTGGCAGATTTATATGCAAAAAATGCAGTTGCAGGAAATGAATTTGTATTTATTAATGCATGGAATGAATGGGGGGAAGGAACATATCTTGAGCCGGATACAGAATATGGTTATGAATACTTAGAGGCCTTTTCTTATGCAGAAAACCATTATATGGAGGAAATGTATAAATATGAACAATCAGATTCTGATTCAGAAGAAGAAAGATTATTGGTGCGATTGCAAGAAGAGAAAACGCGTTATATAACAGAAAAATGTTTATTAGATAAATGGCTATATTTGGAAAGGAATAGGTGCTCTATTACTAATTATTTTGAAAATAATAATGTGAATCATATCGCAATATATGGATATGGTATATTTGGGAAACAATTACTATCAGAAATAGAGAAGCAAGATAAGATAATGTGTGATTATATTATCGATAAAAATTCAGAAGGATTAAATATGAAAAATGTATATAGCCCAGATAATGCACTCCCTAAAACAGAAATGATTGTTGTTACAACTATACATATTTATAATGAAATATACAATCTTCTAAAAAACAGGACAAATTGCAAAATTGTATCATTAAAAGAAATTTTAGATGGTGTTAGTTTAGATTTGTGAAAAGAGGTGGATGTAAATGAAGTGGAAAAATAAAGGAAGAGAATTTGACGAATGCGCCTCTTCAATTTCAGAGAAATTTAAAAAAAATATATATGTTTTTGGAACGGGACAGGTAGGAGAACGGCTGGGATATAGTCTAATGAATTTTGGGATGCTGGGCGGATTTATAGATAACAGCATTAAGAAACAGGGCAGAGAATTTCTGGGAATGGAAGTGCTTTCTCTGGATGAGTATCTGGAAGGAACTAATGAGAAAGCTATTGTTATTGCAACTACATATAAGAATAATTCAAACGAGATAGAAAATCAGCTTATTTGTGCTGGATTACATAGAGGACAGGACTATTATCTGACAGATGAATTTGTTAGTAAAGTACTTCCTATACTCGCAGTTTATGAATATAATAAGACGTTTATGTGGTTGGCACAAATTGTTCTTACCGAGAGATGTTCTCTGAAATGTAAAAAGTGTGCACATGCATGTGCATATGTTGATTCTTCATCAAAAGATATGCCTTTAGAGGAAGTATATAAAAGTGCAGATTGTTTTTTTAAAAAAATAGATTTTATTGGAGAATTTGTATTGATTGGGGGAGAACCTTTATTATACAGAGAGCTAGCAAATGCGATAGAATATATAGGGAAACATTATCGTAAACAAATGGGAAATTTTTGTATTACTACAAATGGAACGATTATTCCAGGAGAAGAAGTATTAATTGCGTGTAAAAATAATTGTGTAAAATTTGAAATATCAAATTATTCTAAAACTTTGCCATGGATAAAAGAACGACAAGATAAGTTGATAAAAGAATTAAATAAATATGGAATAGCATACGTGTTGGCTTCAGAAGATGGAAATTGGATAGATTATGGATTTGATGAAGTAAATAACAAAATAGATGAAGATTATTTAATTGATATATTTGATGCTTGTCATACGCCATGCAGAGAGGTACGAGGCAGTAAATTATTTTATTGTGTTATGGCAAGAAGTGTGTCAGACAATATGGGATTTGGTGAAAATGAAGAAGATTATCTTGATTTAGAGAAAATGAGTGAAGATAATTATAAAAAGGAATTGATAGAATATAATTATGGGTATTCGGAGAAAGGGTATTTGAAAATGTGCCATAGGTGCCGTGGGAAAAATGCAGAAAAATTTCCAATTCCGGTAGCTGAGCAGCTGATAGATGAAAATACTTAAGACAATTGATCTGTCAAAACCGAAGGATAATGATTTACAAGATGTATTGGTTTTGTACATACTTTTTAACAAGTTGTTTTATTATAGGTGTAATTGAATGAAAAATTTATATACTATAATTTCAGATGAAGAAGAGAATATATCTCATATTGTAAATGAAGGTATTACTGCCGCAGTTATTATTTTTCTGTATCATGACGAAAGGTATATGAATACAATCGGTATATACAGAACATTATATAACGAGATGAGAGAGCAGTTATCATTTGATTCAACATTGAATGAAATCTAATGTGTATGTAATTGAATATAATTGAGAGGAGAAAGAAAATTTGATTAAAAAAAGAGTAATTGTATTTGGAACTGGAAAGCAATATGAGAATAATAAAACTATTGTAAATAGATATGCAGACATAATAGGACTTATAGATAATAATCCTGATCTATGGGGGAAGACAAAAGATAGTATTGTTATTTATAAGCCGGAAGATATTTTTACATTGTGCTATGATTGCGTTGTTCTTGAGGCGGTAAGAGCAAACGAAATGAAAGAGCAGCTATTAGCTATGGGGGTTGACAAAACGAAAATCAAATACCATACCGAATTTTATGCGGAATATGCAGAGAATGAAATTAAATATTACAACAACTTTGGAATGAAGGATAATAATGAGAATATTTTGTTTATTACCAATGACTTGGGATATCATGGTGCAGCCATTGCAGCAGTTTATGCTACAAAGGCTTTAATGAAAAGGGGAAAAAATGTTTTACTTATAGCAACTTCAGGTGATGAAAAATTTATTGAGGAGATGACGAAGCAAGATATTCATATAGCGATAGATAAAAAAATACCATATATAGGTGAGTATGAAAAAATCTGGATTAAAAGATTTGATTTTGTTATTGTTAATGTTTTCAATTTGATAAGATGTGCATATGAAGTGTCACAAATTAGACCTTCATTTTGGTGGATTCATGAGGCGAAAGATTCATTCGAGATAACAATTGGTGAATTCCCAGAGTATTTTGTTGTTGATAAAATGGAAAAATGTAATATTGTTGCGGTAGCTTCAATTCCTCAAAATAATTTTAATGATTATTTTAAGGGAATGGTTAAGGAGCGCCTGCTATATGGAATTCCGGATGAAAACAATTTCAAAATAGATAGCAATGAAAAAAAAGATAAAACAGTTTTTGCAATTATAGGAACATGTTGTCAAGGTAAATCACAGAAGATATGTATTGACGCTTTCAAAATGATGTCACAAGAGAAAAGGAAAGAAATAGAATTATGGGTTATAGGTAATGTTGGTAATTCATTATATTGTGAAGAACTAATTGAAGCAACAAAAGAGGAAGAAGAAATTAAATTTATGGGAGTATGTTCAAGGGAAAAAATGAAAGAGGTATTTCCCAAAATAGATGTACTTTTATGTCCATCAGAAGAAGACTCGATGCCTATTGTTGTTACAGAAGCAATGATGTATGGCAAAGTTTGTGTAGTATCAGATATGGTTGGTACATCCGAATATATAATAGACGGATATAATGGATTTATATGTAAGCAAGGTGATGTATGTGAGTTATATTATAAGTTAGAATACATTTTGGAAAATCGTGATATGATTTCCTTAATTGGAAAAAGAGGACGAGATATATATGATAAATATTTTTCTATGGATATTTTTGCTGAAAATTTAGAAAAAACGATGCATAGATACGGATTGAAATAAAGTAATTGGAGGATGATTAGATGAAATATGATGAAACATATAAGAAGTTCGAATTATATGCTGATGAAATTTGTTCTAATTTCAAACAAAGAGAAAAGGTATTTTTGTTTGGTGCAGGAGTTTTAGGAAGAGGATGCTGTGTTACATTAAAAGAATATGGATGTTTTGCAGGATTCATTGATAATAATAAGAAGAATGTTAAGTATGGATGTGGAGAAGATAATGTGATCTCATTTGAAGAGTATTTGGAAAATAATGAGCATGGACTAATAGTGGTAACAGCTTCCCCCAAAAATACACCTGTTATTGTAAAGCAGCTTATAAAAGCAGGATTACGAGAACAAAAAGATTTTTATGTATATAGAGATTTTAAGGATTATGTTTTCCCAATTGTTTCATATTATCTCTATGGAAGAAATTTCATGTCATTGGCGCAGGTATCATTAACAGAGCGTTGTACATTGAAATGTCAAAAGTGCGCGCATGGCTGTTTCAATGTGAAAAATGATGCTATTGATATGAGTTTAGAAGAAGCAAAAAAAAGTGTGGATACCTTCTTTTTATACATAGATTACATACAGGAATTTGTGCTAATAGGTGGGGAACCATTATTATATAAAAATCTGGGAGAAATTATAGAGTATATAGGCGAAAAATACAGAAAAAAAATAAGCATATTTTCAATAACAAGTAATGGATCTATTATGCCAGATAATAATATAATTAAAATGTGTAAAAAGTATAATGTTTTATATAGAATTTCTAATTATTCAAAACAGGTAACATACTTAGAACAAAGATATAAAGAATTAACTGAATTGTTAATGAGAGAAAAAATACAGTATGTGTTAGGAAATCCAGAGGACACTTGGATGGATTATGGATTTGATTATTTAGATAGGGATGCAGCAGAAGAAGAATTAATAACGGTTTTTGATAATTGCAAGACACCTTGCAGAGAAATAAGAGGAAATAAGCTATATTATTGTGTGATGGCACGTAGTGTATCTGAGAATTTAGGATATAATATTGGAGAAAATGATTACTTGGATTTAGGACAATTGGATTCAATAGATGGAGGGAAAAAAATACTTGAATTTAATTTAGGATATTCAGAAAAAGGATATCTTGATATGTGTAATCATTGTTATGGAAAGGAAGCATATTTACATCCAGTTCCTGCTGCAGTTCAAGTGAAGCGTGAGTAACAAAGAAATTAAATAGATAAAGAATGTTGAGTAAATGTATGAAAGATGAAAAAAAAATAAGTATTATTGTACCAGTATATAATTCTGAAAAATATTTAGATAAATGCATAAACAGTATTTTGAAACAAACTTATAAAAATATAGAAATTATTGCAATAAATGATGGCTCGACAGATGGAAGCTACGAGAAACTTAAAAGTTATGCAAAGAGAGATGATAGAATAAGGGTGTTCAATCAGGATAACAAGGGTTCGACTGAAGCTAGAATTAAAGGAGTTCAACAAGCAAGGGGAAAATGGATAGGCTTTGTTGATAGTGATGATTGGATTGAACCGAATATGTTTGAAAAACTATATATATATGCAGAAAAATACAATTGTGATTTGGTATCATCTGGCATTGTGCATGACTTTGAAAATGGAAGAAAATCTGAAGAAGTATTTGATGTATATGACGAAAAACTGTATACAGACTTAACGCAAGATATTTATCCTTCGATGATTTATGATTTTGAGTCAGAAGAAATGGGATTAAAATGTACATTGGTTAATAAGTTATTCAAAAAAGAATTATTAGAGCAAGTCTTTTTGAATATTAATACAAAAGTATTTTATGGTGAAGATGCTTTGACAATTTATCAGTATTGTTTGTTGTGTAATAATATGTATATATTAAAAGAAACGTATTATCATTATTATATTCATGAAGGATCTGTGTGCAGGAATGCGGATACAAAATTGATACAAAATACATATTATTTATATACTAATTTGCAAAATGTTTTTCTTAATTCAGAAATTAAATATGTTTTAATGAAGCAATTGAAGCACTATGTTATTACACTTGAAATGCATACATTAAAACAACTTTATAAAATAGATATGTTGTCATATGCCGTGTGGGATTTTAAAGAATATAAATTAATATATGATAAAAAAATGGTAATATATGGAGCGGGGGCATGTGGACAAGCTTTGTACAGAGACATTGTTAAAATGGGAAAATTAGAAAACATTATTGGATGGGTAGATAAACAATATCTATCGAAGAGAGATGAATGTTTATATGATATTCAGCCCGTTGATTGGATAAAGGATAAAATTTTTGATTTTATTATAATTGCTATTAAAGATGAAGATACTGCGATGGATATTAAGAAAGATTTAATGGAAAAATATTTTGTTAGTTCAGAGAGTATTGTGTGGTCAAAGGTGACATATATAAAATTTGGTTAGACAATCTATTATTAGTAAGCATAAAATGCAAAAATAATGAGAAGGAGACCACAATGAATAAAATAAAAATCTCAGTAATTATGCCTTCCTTAAATGTAAGTAAATATATAAAACAATGCCTTCAGAGTGTCCTGAATCAGACTTTAGAGGATATTGAAATCATATGTGTTGATGGCGGCTCCACAGATGGAACTTTAGATATTATTCAGCAATACGTTAAGAAGGATAACAGAGTTAAACTTATACATTCAGATATTAAGAGCTATGGTTATCAGATGAATCTTGGTATAAAAGAGGCATGTGGTGACTATATAGGGATTGTTGAAACAGATGATTATATTCAAAGTGATATGTATGAGAGACTATATGATGTTGTAGTCGGTAATCCGGAAGAAGAGATTGATTTTGTTAAGGCAAATTTTAATCTGATTGCAGAATGTAAAGGTAAAGTGATTTGTGTGCCATTTGCAAGAGATTTTGATAAGAGCATGTTGAATCGAGTTCTAGATTTGTCAGAAGAGAGAAATATGTATGATTTGAATCATATATGGAGCGGCATATATCGAAGAGATTTTTTGATTGGTAATTCCCTATGGTTTAATGAAACAATGGGAGCATCATTTCAGGATACTAGTTTTTCATTATTTGTTAATCTTGTTGCGGAGAGATGCGTGTATATAGGTTATGAAGGATACAATTATAGAACGGACAATGAAGGTTCTTCTGTTAAATCAGATACCAAGATAGATTGTGTTATTCATGAATATGAATATGTGGTGAATAAATTAAAGCAGTTAGGGTTATATGATGATGTACGAAAACGTCTCGTATTAACAAATAAGCTTTATACATATAAATGGAATTATATAAGACTTTCAGAACAATCTGCCGCTAAATTCTTTGATTTGATTCAGGATGAAATGAAAGAATATGATGTTGATAATGTTTTGAGATGTTCTCTTACTAGTGAACAGAGAGAAATCCTAACATTGTTAACTAACTCAGAGGAAGTTGTTGAGATAAGAAACAATCAGGAAAGTGCAGAGAAAAGCTTCTATGATTTGTTGGATAGGTTAACCGGTTTTCCAAGAGCTGTGATTGTTAGCGCAGGAGAATATTGTAGAAGAATTGTACAGGTACAAGAAATTCTTTCATTAGATTTTATTGAAGCGATTTGTGATAATTCTTTAGACGTTCAGGGAACTAATATATTTGGACATATTGTTGATAGTATCGATAATGTTGTAAAAAAATATCCAGATGATTATTTTGTAATAGCAAATAAAAAATATTCGGAGCAGATATATAATCAGCTGATGGAATTAGGAGTAAGTAAGAACAAAGTGATAAAATGCACAGCGTTGCCATCTGGAGTGGTGTTGTTGGAATTATGTGTTAGATATTCAACCACCGAATCACACTGAACACCAGTACACTCTTAGAAGTGTAATAAGGCCTTTAGAGTACTCAGTCTCTAGAGGCTTTTATAGATAACCTGATAATTCATGGAGGAATGATATGGCAGAGAATACTACAGCGGTCAGCTGTGATGAATTAGTTAAAGAATTTTCCAAAGGCGCATTAGTGTGGTATAACTTTAAGCCAGATTGTGATATTTTATATCTGTATAATGATAAAGAAGATGCCGCAGTTAACGAATTTCTGCAGCAGAAGGGAACAGTTACATTATGTTCATGCATTGAACTAGCAGAGGCAAAGCTGGAAGTAAACAGGTATGATTACATAGTTGGTATAGATGTTATAGAGGAATGTCAGAATCCAGCAGAATTGCTGAAAGCATGCCACAAAATGCTAAAATCATCAGGAAGGATTGTGCTTGGAACAGAGAACCGCTATGCAATTAAGTATATATGTGGAGACAGAGACCCATATACTAACCACAGTTTTGATGGGATGGAGAATTACAGAAGGTTATCAGATGCAGACAGAAATCTGATTGCAGGAAGATGCTATTCTATGGCAGAGTTAAAGTTGATGCTTTCGCAGGCTGGATTTGAGAATGATAAATTTTATTCTGTAATGCCGTCTTTGCAGGAAACGCAGCTTGTATATGCAGAAGGATATGAACCGGTTGAAGAACTGGCTATGAGGTATTTCCCGCTTTATAACTATCCGGATAGTGTGTTTCTTGAAGAACAGTACCTGTACACTGATTTAATAAAGAATGGTATGTTTCATAAGATGGCTAATGCTTACATTATAGAATGCAGCATGGACGGACGGTTAGATGATACCCTTCATGCAACCATATCACTTGACAGAGGACATGATAATGCGCTTGTAACCAGCATATGTGAACATGATGGAGTAAGAAATGTAATTAAGAGGGCTGTTTACAAAGAAGGAATACATAAACTTAAAGAGATGCAGGATAATCTTTATGATTTGCATACAAGAGGAATAAATGTAGTTGATTCATCTGTTGAGAATGATATATTTATAATGCCTTATGTTGATGCTCCGGTTGCGATGAATGAATTAAAGGCTATTGCTAAAAAAGATAGAAATGCATTTTTAAAGGCAATGGATGATATGTACGAATTAATTCTTAATTCTTCAGAGCATACGGGGATTATATCGGAGAAAGACAGGAATAGTGCTGATGGTCGGGATTTAGGACCTATTCTTGAAAAGGGATATATTGATATGGTTCCGCTTAACTGTTTCTATGATGGAACAATTGAAGATTCAAAGAGCAGGTTCATATATTATGATCAGGAGTTTTATTGGGATAACTGTCCGGCTAAGGCAATTATGTATCGTTCCATATCTATTATATATGATGGGACTGATAAAGAATTTGAAAGAATAATGCCAAGAACAGAACTCCTGAACAGATATGGATTAGCTGAATGTGAAGATGTATGGCAGCGTATGTCCTCAAGGTTTACGGAGACTTTGAGAAACCAGAAGCCGTTAAGACCGTATTATGAGAATAAAAGGGTTGATGGCAGAATTCTTTATACTAACAGGGAAAAGATTAATTATAGTGCTAAAGAATATCAAAAAATTTTTGTTGATATATTTGATGGATTTGATGATTCTAAGAAGCTTATTCTTTTTGGCTCAGGAAGATTTACAGAAAGATTTTTGTTTCAGTTTGCAGGAGATTATAACATTTATTCTATTGTTGATAATAACAGTGCAAAATGGGGAACGACAATGCAGGGAGTGCCGATTAATTCACCTGATATATTAAAGGATACTCCAGAAAAAGACAGACATATCATTATATGTATAAAGGGATATAATGGTGTTGTTAACCAGTTAAAAGATATGGGAATAACGGATTATCATATATATGATCCGGGTAATGATTATCCTAATAAAAGCAAAGAACATGTTGCACAGAGTCTTGCGCAGACTGGCGATTCAGGATTGAAAGAATCGGACATGGATAAACCATACAATGTTGGATATATTGCGGGAGTGTTTGACCTGTTTCATATCGGGCATCTTAATATGTTTAAAAGAGCTAAGGAACAGTGCAGGTATCTGATTGTAGGTGTTGTGTCAGATGAAGGCGTAAGGCTTAATAAGCAGGCAGAACCTTTTGTACCATTTGAAGAACGTATTGAGATGGTGCGTTCATGCAGATATGTCGATGAAGCAGTGAAGCTGCCGCTTAATTTTGCCGGAACAAGAGATATGTTTAAGAAATATCATTTTGATGTACAGTTCTCAGGAAGTGATTACGAGCATGATCCAGCATGGCTTTCTGAAAAGGAATTCTTGGAGAAGAATGGCTCTACTATGGTATTCTTTCCTTATACGCAGAGTACAAGCTCTACGAAGCTTAAGAAAGCGATTGAGAGCAAGATAAAACAATAAAATAATTTTTTTGATTTTTTTATGACTCAGGGGTTAAGTATTAAGAATTAGCTCCGATATATAAAACATAAATCACAATGATAATAAAAATATGGTTTAATTATAGGAAGTTTTTATTTCAAGGAGGAATTTAATTATGGTAGTACAGCACAATTTATCAGCAATCAACACAAACAGACAGATGGGAGTTGTAACAGACGCTCTTCAGAAGTCTACAGAGAAGTTATCATCAGGATATAAGATTAACAGAGCAGCAGATGATGCAGCAGGTCTTTCAATCTCAGAGAAGATGAGAAGCCAGATTAGAGGTCTTAATAAGGCATCTGATAATGCACAGGATGGTATCTCACTTATTCAGGTAGCTGAAGGTGCTCTTAATGAGACACATTCTATATTACAGAGAATGAATGAATTGGCAACACAGGCTGCTAATGATACTAACACATCAGTTGACAGACAGTCTATCAAAGATGAGATTGAACAGTTGAATGAAGAGCTTGACAGAATTTCATCAACAACACAGTTCAACAAGCAGGACTTATTAACAGGTAAATTCTCAGGAAAGCTTCAGGTTGGTGCTCTTG
>OGZL01001954.1_pt1 | contig 15713 bp, 29 predicted proteins | sample 1576761 | NCBI WGS metagenome assembly OGZL01 (sample SAMEA3541595, study PRJEB24748) | human gut metagenome | biome: human gut; feature: human-associated habitat; material: faeces | place: China | collected 2012
ATTAGGGCTATGCCCGAAAATGAAAAACCACCCGCTAGGCGGGTGGATGTTTATTCCATCCAGATGTTATATATCTGCTCTGGGCTGTATTCTGTAAACCACGAAACAACCATTTCTAATTGTTCGCCCATTTCTTCCCAGATGATTTTTAAATCATTTCCGATTGTTTCACAGTCAAGGAATTTTCCGCTGATACCGTAATCAATTTCACTGTTCTTGTACCAACTATTTGTAATTTTCTCATTTAGATAATTTTTAATATTTTCAATTTTCATGTTTTCCCTTTCTGGTCTGCCATCATCAGCACCGGGAGACCGTCCCGCGGTGGACGCTCCTAAGAGCGTTTCGGCTGTTTATAAATTACAAAAAAACTTCATCTTCTCTATAGTATTCTTCCATGTCAACAGCTGCACTGAATCGGTCTGAAACGCTGAAAGAATAGCCAAAATCTTTATTATAATTTTTGCTTGCCTCTGTCGCTATGTAGTAGTATGCGTCAACGGCTTTTTCCTTGTCATATGCGCCTTTGATGGCTTTCTTTCTTAAGTTTTCGATTATCGGCGTTATCATTCTTCTGTATAAATCGTCGTCGCTCGTTGCGTATAAAAATAAATCTATGCTTTTAGAGGTTTCTTTGTAAATCATGGATTTTGTTCTTTTCATTGTTTTTTACCTTTCACCCTGTTATAATGGGTTTACCTTTCTTTTTTTTGATTGGTGCCGGTTGTGTGTCTTCCTAGGATTTCAACCGGCTTTTGTTTTATTTGTTGATATCAATATAACACTAAAAATAGTGTTTGTCAACACTAAAAAAGATGTTTTTATAGCAAATTATTTATTGCGTTTCTGATGTGAGTATTGTATAATTACATAAAACAAAAAAGGGAGTGATTTGAATGTTTTCTTATAAGATAGATGTATTAAAGGCGTTGTCTGAACGCGGGTATACATCAACAAGAATGAGGAAAGAAAAGATAATGAGTGAAGCAACAATGCAGAACCTTAGAAAAGGTAAAGGAATTACAACTGACACAATAAACACTATTTGCATTATATTAAGATGTCAGCCATCGGATATATTGGAAATAGAGCCGACTGATGAGGAAAAAATAAGATTTTTTTAACACTAAAAATAGTGTTGACAAACACTAAAAACAATGTTATTATAATATTGTCGAAAGGCAATAACCCAAACGGGAGAAAGGAGAACCATGAACGAGATGACCAAAGAAGAAATGCAGAGATTTTTAAATCGTGAAGCTGAAAAGGGCAGCACAGAGTACGAAGCACTTAAGGCACTAGCGGACATTCTTGGGATTGAATTTCCGGAATTGAAGCAAAAAGAAAAAGCAGAATAACCGGACAGCATAAGCAAAAAAGGGGCGGAGAGATTCGCCCCCAATATTTTTAGAAAGGAAGCGAGGACTTGAAGAACAAAACAAAGAACAGTACAAGGGCGGCTGTGAGTCGATACGATGAAAAATTTGAGCGAGCAATGATAAGAATGCCAATAGGAACTAGAGCAATGATAGCAGACACAGATCTGAGTGTTAACGCTTTCGCGAACGATGCAATAGAAAGACAGTTAAAAGCGTTGGAAATGTTTGATTTTGAGGACGATATAAAGAGTATGACACCGCCGAAAGAAGTTGACGGAAAGCCGGTTTATAACTTTGTGCATGAAAAAAAATACATAAAGCCTGGCAGATGGTGGCATGATGTAGTATTCTTCTGGGATGATCTGGAACTAAATGATTTATTCATTCGGTTCATGGATGAAGAAGAACCGGGAAACGACAACTATAAAGACGGCTGCCGGATCATTTTTGATATTGTAGACACTGCAAGATATGAAATAGTAGATGCAAAATACACGGACGAAGAGCTGGCACGAATGACATACAAGCAGTTAAAGAAGATTCCCGAAAAAGACTTTGGGGGAAAGCAGGACAACGCCGATAAATTAAAACGTAAGTTTAGAAAATACCTGTATAAAGGCGAGAAACAACCGTTATATGATTTTCTCGGAGTTGGTCAAGAATGAACGGAAAACAATTTATTTGCAACAGCTCTATTATGACAGATAGCACTTTGAGCAGATCCGCGAAATGGCTGTATGTGGTGCTGTCGTTCCTGTATGGTCAATATGGCTTTAAAACGGGATATTTCTACCGTACAAATGAACAGCTTGAAAATGATTCTGGAATTGAAAACAGAACATTAAAAAAGTGCAAAAAGGAACTTATTGACGCCGGATATATAAAGGTTTGGCATCATAACACGAATGAAAATACAAAAAATATTAGGGTGTGTTTTTATTCAATTTTGAAGTGAAAGGGGTGTAAAAACATCCCTTTTTTGATGCCTAAAAATATATAAGCATCTTATACGATTTCAAAATAAGCAGCTTATACGCTCAAACATACCGCAAATCCCTATTTTACAAGGGTTCGCATTACTTTTCTAAAACTCTAAAATACATGGATTTTCTATCTTTTTTCTTCAAAATTTCGATTTTATATAAGTTGCTTATATGTTTTTTGTCCTTTAGATGGTGTAAAATTTTCCCCTCGGTATGGTGTAAAAAAATCACCACCTAAAAGATTATTGATAAAGATTACAAGAAGAAAAAGAAATATTAAAGAAAAAGTGAACTCACTGACTGAATCATTTTCGAGGTATTTTGGGGATGATCTGACATCCGATCAACCAGACATTCGGGAATTGATATTTTTTAATCTATGCTTGACGATTATATTTTATCGGTGTATATTATGGGCATACAAACAAACGGTTTTTAATTTATAAAATTAAATACAATTAAATCCGCCCAAATCCCGGCGGTGTGAGAATGGATTCGGGAGATCCGCAACTATATGTTGTGGGTCTCTTTTTTACTATTAAGTGTTAGGAGGTGCGGAAAATGGAGAGAGTACAGGATGCAGAGCAGACAGTCGAAGTATTTGAGAATGAAATACAAATGTATTTGTCTATGTTCTGCGAATCCAACGCGATAGAAAGTGAGTATGATATATTGCCGAGCCAATGGAACGCAGCGCTGAGCTATATTTATAAACACGTTATAAAACCAAATCCCGATATATTAACTATACCTCATACCGTTAGTAATAGTTATAATATTAATGCTGTTGATGATCTGTTAGAGATGTATATCTATATGTGTTACTGCCATAATCAAGAGATAAGTATAAAGGGATTTTGTTTATTATCTGGTATATCAAGAGATACAATACATTCGTGGGGGAATAGTAATACAAGGGCTTATATATACAAGGACTTACAAGGGAATATTATAAGTGATATAGCAGTTAACAACCTGAAAGAAGGGGAGTATATCAAAGAACCAAGTACAGCGGCCTCAGACATTTACAAAAAATTAGTGGAAAATAACGAGGAGTCTCTCGTTTGTTTGCTAAAAGACAGAAGAAACAACCCAATGAAATACTTGCCGATACTTAACAAACGTCACGGTTGGAATCTTCCGGGAGTGAGCAAGGAACGGACTAGCGAAAGAGCATTAACAGCTTCGGAACTTCCGAAACTGGGAGAAGTAAAGCAGATCGAGAGCGAAAAAGATTGATGTATTTTAACATTTAGAAACGGAGAATAATTTAGATTAAAATATATCATTGACATTGGTGCAAATATAATAAAACACGTATAGATGTATTTGATAAATAAGGATTTATTCGATAGATACATATGTTCGATAGTAAATGAATGATACCTACCCCTCTATACACGAACGCAAAAATCTGCCTACTTAGTCCCCCAAATTCCGAAATAAACAAAAAGAGGTATTTATGAGACAGACAGGAGGTTATATGTCGTGATATTAGCACTAACAGAAGAACAAGCAATCGAAATACGGAAAACCGGAATGTCAGTAATACAGTTTAAGTATTGCATCAAGAATGGAATTAGCACAATGGAATACTGTTTAAGACAATGTATCGCTAATTTTAAATCAGCATTTGATAATATGTGTGAATGTTTTAGAAAAGCAATGGATAATATTCGGTACATTTTTGATACTGTAAAAGACTGTTTCGGATATCCAACATCACGAAGATATAGATTTGTGAAAATTCTCGGGAATTTTGGATATAGGAAATACGATGCTTGGGTTGCAACTCGTCCATATAGGGCAAGAAGTAACTGCTGACTCTAAAAAATTTTCAAAAAACAAAAAGGGGTGATACACATGAACGGATGTTGCGGAACTTGTAAATACGGTCACTACGACAAAATGCAAGGTTATGTATGTGTGAATGATGAAAGTGAATATGTAGCCGATTTCGTAGAATATGAGCATTGGTGCGAGGACTGGGTGAGTAAAAATGATGAAGATGATTAAGCGGTTATTTTGCAGGCATAAAAGAACAACGCATTTATACACATATCTGGAACGGCAGAAAGATGGTTCATGGATCACAAATCACGTTTGGAAGTGTATGGACTGCGGGAAGAAGATTTATTAATGATTAAAGGATTTTTGTTGGCATTTGACGTAATTCTGATTGTGTTGTTCTTAGTAATTGCAATCTATGCAGTAAAGGTTAAAGAAAAAGGGATTGCAACATTAATGGGGATGGTTTCAGTGATAATTGCTTTAAATTCCCTGTTCATTTTAAATTCATAAGATTCTGTGAGGTGCTGGAAAAGGTAGACAGATTTAGTCGTGAGAACTGTGCAAATTACTTATCTTGTGACACGAGCGAAAGCGTAGACTGTCGGAAAAAAGAAATCGAAAAGACATGGTTCATGTGTGGTGCAAATCCACACCCTCACAATCGACGCAGTTTTTATTTTTTATTGTTTCATCCTTTCTCCCCATAGCGGAATGCTGTTAAGAGCCGTCACAAGGCTCGTGGGGATTTGAATAAGCAATTAAATACAGCGTGAAGAGACGGTAGCGGAACAAGGTTTCGTGGAAGCACATATTTGTGTGGATGGTACAAGTCGGGTAAACATCTGGTCGAAACCCTGCCGATAAACAACAGAAAATCATAACGCTTGTCCTCATTCGTGAGTGCCGACTAACTGTTGCATAATCTCAGTTGCTTGTTCTTGTCAGTAAAGACGTTAAAACCCGTCCTTATACCGAGACGATAAATCTGTTCCATCACGAGAAGATGGTTAAAAACTGTCGCCCTGGCATATGGCAAGTTCGCAATAATGTGCCGATATAGACATTTTCCACTCGTGGTCGGTTTGAAGTCCTGCAATGCTATACAATCGACAAAAAACTTAATCCAAAGGAAATGAGACAAATTCAGTGATTGCAGTAGTCTGGATGCTTTGGATATTCGCCGGAAGTAATTAAATGAGTGACTGCTGGGCGGTCGAGGGTGGTTTATAAGGCGGATTAGTGTCAAGCATGGCACGATAAATATGAATGCAAGCAGGGAAGACCTGCTTTAGCCCTATGGTGTAATGGTAGCACACGAGACTTTGACTCTCGTAGAATAGGTTCAAATCCTGTTAGGGTTGTGCGTCCCGCTCATTACCGGATAGACGAGCGCATGATGTCACTGCATCGGCGAAAAAATAAACGCTTGGATAAGATCAACTGAAAATTATAGGAAGTTGTTATTATCCGGGAAACCTCACAAAAGGAGAAAGAGCTATGTGCAAATATTGTGAAAACGAAAAGAGAATTGCGTTTGATGACGGGGAAATTACATGGCATATTCAAAATACCGAAAAAGGTTATGAAATGATTTATGAAAATCATGAGACCGAAATATTGAAAAGTATCACTATTTCAAATTGCCCTATCTGCGGAAGAAAACTAACTGGCGAAGAAAATGAAGAAAGATGTGAGCAAAAAGAATTACTTGATAAAATCGAAAAACTAAACGACAGACATCAATCTGATTGTATTAAAATCAATCAGCTAAATGTGGTAATTGATGTGCTTGTGGAAAAGTATGCGAGATTACGGGAGGTTCACGGATTGTGAGAGTGATTTTAAAAGATAAAATTTACGAAATGAGCCGAAAGCAGTTTTGCGGATTATTAGACATAGCGAAACGGTCTGTTAATATGGGGATTTATGCCGTGCAGAAAGATGGAGTTGCGGAAATGAAGAATGAACAATTTGACTGCAAAACTGATTTAAGAAAAGCGGTTGTGGAATATGTGAAAAATGGATTCAGAGTATATTGTAATTGTAAAGGGGAATAGTTATGATTCACGAGGAAAAATGGTACACATGTGATCGCTGCGGAGAACGGATTGAAAATCTGGTAGAAGATGTTCTTGATTGTCTTCCAGAAGAAGTGTCAGCACAAATTCCAAGAGACGATTATTTGAAAATTATGAGCGGAGAATCGGATATTTCTATCGTAAATGCGGAATTTGATGGAAAAGATACTGAAACAGTTACAATACGAAAAGTGTTCTTAACGAAAGAAGATACAATTCATTTGTGCGGCAAGTGTAAAAGGAAATTTGAGAGGTTTATGAAAAATGATAAAGAGGTTATGTAATCTGTACATAAAGAGAAAAACAAAAAATCTAACACGAATTCCATTGTTCACAATGACATTTAATTATAAAAAATATAAAGAAAATGGAAAAGAGAATAGTTGTATGTTGTATACACTACACCCGGATATTGCGCGAGACGAATTTTTGAAAGAAAATTTGCAGAAATGTGTAGATTACATAAGAGAAAATTACGATATGGAAGTTTTTACTAAAATTTGAAATTGGAAATAGAATTTTGAAAAGAGGTATGCAAGATGAAAATATATAATCCGTTCAAAAAAATTAGTAAACTGGAAAGAGAGCTAAAAGATTCTTTACTCGATTTAGATGACTTGAAAAGAAAAAAACGAAAGACTTAGTGGAAAACTTGAATATTTGAGAGAAAATAAAGAAAACCATGAAACAGGAATGTGGTGTAATGGATGCAAAAATCTTGTAAAATCAATGGAAGATACTGCTTTTGGTAGAAAAGAACTAAGATTTTGTATGTTAGACAACAAATGCAAAGACAGGGAGATAGAGAATGAGTGAAAAAGAGATTCAGAAAAAGATTGTGGAGCAGTCTGGAACGATTGCGAAAGCAATTTGTAAAGGGAAAGACGTGGAATTGAGAAAATCTGCAAGTGGCGTGTCGGTTGCGGAGATTAGCAAGCGTGTTGTGGCTAAATAAAAATTTTTGAAAAACCTCTTGACTTTTGGCAGACATAATATATAATGGAATTATGGCAGACAAAAGAAAGGAGGAATGAGATAATGTCACCAAGAACTGGCAGACCAACGGATAACCCTAAAAAAGAGAGAATAACTGTTCGGTTAGATGAAAAATCATCAAGAATACTAGATAGTTATTGCAAACAAGAGATTGTCGACAGAGCAGAAGCAATTCGGCGTGGAATAAATCGTTTGGAGTCAGAAATAAAAAAATAAGAAACACTTTCCATCCTACCAAGATAAACAAGTGTTTCTTTAACAAGAAGTTTCCTTCTGTAAATATCATAATACAGATTGAAACTTCTTTCAAGTAAAATTTGAAAGGATATGATAATTATGAAAACAAAAACTTTATATGAAATCTCAGCAGAAATCAGTTCAATTTCAAACATCTTATTGGCACTATCTTATCAGTTAGACAATGACGGAGATACGCTGAATGAAAGAGCGTTACGGGAAGCGATATACGGAGTAACAGAACACCTAGACCGCATAGGAAATGACATCGGAATTATGGACAACTCTTATGATTTGGTTCGGAGAGGTGGTGCAGTAGCGTAATGGATTACAAGAAAGAAATTATTTCCATGATTGAGAAAATGGAAAATGAAGATTTTCTTTGCAAAGCCTATTACTACATACTTGCAAGATTCCGTAAAGAAAAAGAGGTGGCAGAAAATGAATGATTTGAGAATTATCGAAAACGACCTTGTTCCAGTATATGAGACAGATAAGGGAATCAAAGTTGTAAATGGTAGAGAATTACATCAGGTATTGCAGAGTGGACAAGATTTTTCCACATGGGTTAAGAAAAGATTGACAGAGTGCGATGCGGAAGAAAACAAGGATTATGACCGCCTCCACAAAAAAATGGAAGCCAATAATGCCACTATGATTGAATACATAATCAAACTCGACACCGCAAAAGAAATGGCAATGTTGGAACGTAACGACAAGGGAAAGCAAGTTAGAAAGTATTTTATAGCGGTAGAAGAAAAATACAAGCAAGGCGTTGTTGATTTGGAACAGCTAGACCCTCAAACCAAGCTGATGAATTTGCTTGTGCAGTCCATATCAAGGAATGAGATTGAACAAAAGCGTCAAGCAAAGGAAATCACCGAGGTTAAACAGACCGTAGAGACAATGAAAGAGATTCTAACAGAGCCTATCGGGGATTGGAAAGCGGAAATTAATTCAAGAGTGCGTGAAATTTCAATCAAAAGCGGAGTTGATTATCAGACGCTGTACGGTCAGTTGTATGGAGAATTGGAAACAACAGCACATTGCAGTTTAAAACGGTTGCAGGATAATAAAAAAGCGAGAATGGAAAAAGCAGGAAATACAAAAACTGCGATTAAAGACGCAACAACAAAGATTGCAATTATCTTTGAAAAGCCACAGTTAAAGGCTATTTTTGAAAATATTGTCAAGAGATACGCAATGAAATATTGCGCATAAATTAAACATCTAAGGGCGTTCATGTGATGGAATGAACGTATCATGCAAAATGGTGCATTACTTTTTTATTTTGAAAGGTGGTGCGCCATTTTCTTATGGCAAGTCAAGAAATTCAGAACGCAATCCAATCATATGAAAATTATATAACAAAAATAGGAATAGATGAGTCGGTCATTGATGCAATGATTGAAGCGTGTAAAGTGGCATATCAGACGGAAAAAGACATTCCGTATGCGCTTAAAGTGTCTGCAAGGACGAAAGAGATTATAGAGAATTTTGTTCTAAATCTGACGGGTACGGATATTTGGGGACTAGAGAAATATTCTTTTGAAAACAAGGTCAAGTATGAAATTATAGACAGGTTTTATGAAGTTCTCTTGTTGGAAGCGCAAAATAAGATTGTAGACAGCGGTTTTCGGTATTTGGAGCGGAAAAGAGAACCGAAAGAACGATTTTATATGCCAAGAAGAAAACAATTTTTGAAAATCGGTCTTGTGGATGCGCTACAAGGAATGATTGACGATAAATACGATATTTTGTGCATGTCACTAATACCGGGTGCCGGAAAAACGACAATCGAAAAATTCTTAAATGCTTTAGTGATCGGGTGGTTTTCAAAAGATTTCACTCTTTTTTATTCCCATAGTGGTGATATCACACGAATGTACTATGACGGTGTGTACGATATTGTGACAAATACAGATGAATACACATGGAATGAGATTTTCCCGGATTTACATGTTACAAGCACCAATGCAAAGATGGAGCAGTTCAACGTAGGGAAATACAAACCATTCCCAAGCGTGCAATGCACATCTGTCGGAAGTAAAAATGCCGGAAAGGTTCGTGCTTCCAAGTTTTTGCTGGTTGATGATATGATTGGTGGAATTGAAGAAGCAATGAATCCTAGTATTTTGGATAAATTGTGGGATAAATACGCCGTAGACGCACGTCAGAGAAAGATACAGGACACAGACGGAAAAAACTGTAAAGAAATACATATAGCGACCCGCTGGAGCGTGCATGACGTTATCGGGCGTATTCAAAACATGTACGCCGGAAATCCAAGAGTAAAAGTGATTGCAGTACCGGATATTGATCCCGTTACAGGAGAAAGCAATTTCGAGTATGAGTATAGTGGTTTCACGAAAGAGTTTTTTGCGGATCAACAATTACTCATGGATGATATTTCTTATCGGTGCTTGTATAAGCAGGAACCGATTGAACGTGAGGGGTTATTATTCCCGGATGATAAAATCAGACGTTATCTGCATTTGCCACATGGAGAACCGGAAACTATCACTGCTCAATGCGATACAAAAGGAAAAGGAACGGACTATTTTGTAATGCCTATATTGCAGAAATACGGAGAAGATTATTATTGCGTTGATTGTGTCTGTGATAATACTGCCGATTATGAAATGCAGTACGAGAATGCATCGAATGCGATTGTGAATAACGAAGTGAAAGAGTGCGAATTTGAGCGTAACGCTGGCGGAGATCGTGTGGCAATGGAAGTAAATAAACGTGTAGAACAAAAAGGATGGATATGCAATATTACAGATGTCCCAACAGAAACGAACAAAGAAGCGAGAATATTCCAATGTTCTAACTGGATTTTGCAACACGTTATATTCAAGGATTCATCACTTTATAAACCGAATGAACCTTATGGAGTGATGATGTCGCTTTTGAAACAATATTCAGTTTCCGGTAAAAAGCAATTAGATGATGTACCGGATGTTTTTTCAAACTTTGCTATACGAATGACAAAAGGAAACAGAGTTGCCAAAGCCGAAGCGATACACAACCCATTCAGAGGAGGAAACGTACATGGATACTAAAACATATTTGCAGCAGATTGAAAGACTAGACAGAAAGATTCAGAATAAATTTTCCGAAATCGCACAGTTAAAAACGATGGCAACGTCCATAACTGTTGCACAGAAAGATGTTAATGTTCAGACTTCATCGGATAAAGATAGAATGGGAAGTGCTGTTGCAAAGATTGTAGACTTGGAAACTGAAGCGAATGAAATGATTTGCGAATACATACAAAAACGAGCGATGATTATACAACAAATAGACACTATTTCTGATACTAATATGTATCATATTCTTTTCAATAGATATGTGATGATGAAAGATTTGGGAACAATAGCTGTCGAAATTGGATATTCATTCAAACAGGTTTGTCGTATTCATGGAAATGCGTTAAAGGAATTTGAGAAACTGTATGGAGATGATTATTTAAAATCCGCTCAAATAGTCCACAAATGTCCTGCAATGTCCACTGATGTCATCTAGATGTCCAAAAGTTGACATGCTATAATAATAATCAGAGAAATAATAAATATTTCCACCAAACATAAAACCCATAAGTATAATTGAAAAAGGGCGCAGAATCAAGCGTCCTTTTTTCGTGGAGAAAATTATGAAAAAGTATAAGGAAAAAACGATATATTGTCCAAAATGCGGAAGAAAAGTAGGAACGTATGATGGACGATCAACAATAAATAAAATTTGTAGATGCAAAAAATGCAATAAAAGAATTGTGTATCACGTTGATACAGGAGAAACAGAAATTAAAAATATTCCAAAAAGAAATTGTTCTTCAGGAATGACATTTGTTTAAGGTGGTGCTTTATGTATAACTATCCACATAAAAATTACAGACCGTTTTCTGCTATTTGCGATTGTGGATTTGGTAGGAAAATCATTTACACAAGGCAACGACAGATCACATGGAGAAATATCGTAGATGAATTGAACAAAGCACTTGCAATTCACAGACAGAATGCAGCGGAAATCGAGTATCTTGACCGTTACTATCGTGGAGATCAGCCGATTTTATATCGAAAAAAAGTTAATAGACCAGAAGTGAACAATAAAATTGTTGTCAATCTTGCATATGAGTTGGTAGAGCGAAAAACTGCTGATATTTGTGCAGAGCCGATACAATACGTCCTTCGTGGTACGGACGATAAGAAGTCAGATGAAATCTCATGGCTCAACGCAATTATGGATTCCGAGAATAAACAGGAATGCGATATTGATATTTGCAGATGGCGATCCATCTGCGGTACTGCATATCGGTTTATCGGAAATGATGAGGGAAATGGTTCGGTTTTGGACGAAAGCGACTTTGAGTTGTCTTCTGAAAACCCGATTTATACATTCGTGGTGTACTTTCCGAATAATAAACCGGCTTTTTCATGCCAGATTCGAGAAGATGAAAATGGTCAGGAGTTTTATTTTTGCTATACGAACGGTCAGTGGTTTGAAATTTCAGAAGGGAAATTGAGAAGATTCGGGGTAAATGGAAATGGAGCAATTCCGGTTATTGAATATCCGAATAATTCCCGTAGGCTTTCTGATATTGAAATGACTATTGCCATTACAGACGCAATTAATACTCTTTCTTCTGACAGAATCAATGGGATCGAGCAGTTCGTTTCTTCATGGGTAAAATTTGTAAATTGCGAAGTAGATAGAGACAGCTTCTTGAGCATGAGACAAGAGGGTGCGCTTGTTGTGAAGTCTAATAACGGAACTGAAAATAAGGCGGACGTTGATGTAATGACAACGGAACTGAATCAGACAGAGGGGCAAGTTGTATTTAATGATTTGTTTGAGCGTTTTCTTGACATTCAAGGATTGGCGAACAGGGGTAATATCAACACCGGGGGCGATACTCAAGGTGCAGTCAATCTTCGTAACGGACATTATGACGCTGGACTTCGAACGGCAATCAATGAACCGATTCTTAAAAAGTCGGAGAATATGACGATCAAGATTATTCTGAACAGGCTTAGAATTTCAAAAGGCTTTACACTTGTTCCGAGTGATGTGGAAATTCATATCAACCACAATAAGCTAGATAACATGATGGTAAAAGCGGAAGTTCTTCAGATTTTGTTGAACTGTGGAATCCATTACAAGAGAGCAATTAAGGTCATTGATATGTTTAGCGACCCGGAACAGGTTGCAATTGAAAGTAAAGATAGAATGGAAAGTCTTTACACAGATAAAGCAGAAAAACAGGAAGAACCAAAAATAGAAAAACCGGTCAACAAAGAAGTAGTCGAACAGTAATCGGCTGCTTTTTTATTTTATAAATTTGCAGTTATGCGTCAAATAGCAAAAGTAAATATCCAAGCTGATAGAACAGCGAAAACAAATGTAGATAACGGAGGTAATCAAAATGACAAGAGAAGAAGCAAGACAAAACTTAGTGGCTTTAGGGATTGAAGAGCCGAGTGATGCACAGGTAACAAATTATCTGAATCAGTTTCACAGCAATCGACCGAATCCACAACCACAGCCGTCACCACAGCCAACGCCTACACCGCAACCACAGCCAACTCCGACACTGGAGACAACACCATCTCATGATGATGGCGGAGAATTGGAAACATTGAGAAATCAGATTGCACAGCTTCAGAAAGAAAATGTGCAGAAAGATATTCGTGCGTATGCAGCTGAAAAAGGATTAACAGGAGAACAGGCAGAAAGCGTGCTCGCAGGATTTCAGACAGATTTAGAAGCTGCTAAGAAAGCGATTGACTCTATCGCACAGATTATTTCCGATAAAGAAACCGCAGCAGCCACAGCGAAAGAACAAGAGCTATTAAAAGGTACTCCGAATCCAGGTGGTGGAACTGGCGGTAATCCAGGCGATGATAAGCCGGAAGATGTGAAGAATGCGGAAAGCATCTCTTTTGGAAACAAAGCGGACGAACAGTCCATGAAAGATTATTACGTTTTGAAATAGGAGGTTAAAAGACTATGGGAAAGCCTATCGTACATGAGTATGGACAAAGTAAAGGTATTTTGAAGTTTTTCCCTTATGAGGGCGCAGCGTGTGTTGTTCCTCAGACAATGAAATCTTCACCGGATGAAAACGGTTTGAAAATTGTTCCGGCTGGAACGCCATTTCCGACAAATGATAACAGTTGCCTTGGCTATCTTCTGCATGATGTAGATGTGACACAAGGAGATGCGCCGGGAACTTACGTTTATCAGGGAACTATTGATTGGGAAAAAGTAAAATCATTATCAATCGAAGATGCAGCTAGAAAAGTAACACCGAGAGTTACATTTTACGGCGCACCGGCGATCTCAGAGTAAAAGGAGGAATAAAAATGGCATTACCATTGAGAGAAGCGTTTACCGCTAGAGCTTTAGGAGTCCTGTGGAATGATTATAAGGCAAAGCTCGGTACGGGACCGTATAGTGGAAGAATGAAGTTTGGAACGGTGAAACAGGACAGCCTTGATTTGAAGTTTATTAAAGGAAAGAACGGTCTCCCGGTATCTTTGAAAGCATCAAATTTTGACGCGCAAGCACCATTAAGGGATGTTGGTGGATTTTCCGATATTCAGAATGAAATGCCTTTTTACCGTGAAAGTTACATGGTAACAGAGAAAGAAGAACAGGAATATGCAAATTATCAGTCTGCGGAAAATTCCAACATGGCAAATCAGGTTTTACAAGAAATTGCTAAAAAGCCTTTTTCTCTGATTCAAGGCGCTTTGGTTGTACCAGAACGTCAGATTTGGGAACTTTTGGCACCGGAAGATGGTGTTCCGAAAGTAACCGTAAATATCGAAGGAGAGAAATATGTTGTTGAATATACAACAGATAGTGGAGCGGCGCATAAGAAAGATCACTTTGTTGAGATTTCCGGCGATGAAGATAAGTGGAATGCTTCGGCAACTGCAACGCCACTTGACGATTTGATTCAAGCAAGACGTGATTTTGCGAAGAAAACCGGATACTCTTTGACAAGATTTTCCATGAATACAGAGACATTTGAAATGATTCTGAAAGCAGAAGATACAAAGAAGCAGGTACTTGGAATCACTGCATACAATGGCGGTATCAGAGTGAGACAGGCTGATGTACTTTCTTACTTAAGAGAGTACGGAATTGAGATCGAAGTATACGACAAAGTATACATTGATGAAGAAGGAAATACAAAGTATTTCATTCCAACAAACATTGTTTCTGCTCAATCTGCCGGAGTATATCTTGGTGATTATACATTTGGTAGAACACCGGAAGAGAGAAGTGGAAGTTTGACAGATGGAAATCTTTCTCTCGTAGAAACAGGTATTTCAGTATATTCATATACCACAAATCATCCAATTAACACACATTGTGTAGTTTCCATGATTGGACTTCCTACTTTTGAGGGTATGGACAGCGTTGTTGTTATGAAGGTTGCGTAAGGAGTGGTTACATGATTGCTACACACAATATCAAGATAGGTGGACGTTGGTATAAAGCCGGGGAAGAAATCAATTCCTCGGCTGATTTTATGAATACGCCAGAGATTCCAGAATATGGAGAGAAGAAGTTTACTAAAACAGAGATTTATCAAATGCCCGTAAAAGAACTTCGGGAGCTTGCTACCGAGTATGGGATTGACGGTGCAGAGTATTTGAACGGTTCGGATATTAAGAAACTTCTTATTGATAAGTTAGGACTGTAGGTGAAAAAATATGGCGTACTCAAGATTAGAACAACTTAAAATTCGGTTGAGACAATCTAATGTTTCATGCGAGCAAGAAGATAAGTTCTTAGAACAGCTTCTTTATCAATCAGAACAAGATGTGCGTCTTTACCGAAATTATCCAGACAATTACACAGAGGAGATGATTGAAAAGGATATGAAGAAATTCGACAGTATCATCATAGACTTGGCTTTGTATGATTGCAACCAAGAGGGAGGAGAATTTCAGATTTCCTCTTCTGAAAACGGAACTTCAAGGAGTTGGATTGACCGGGATAAAATTCTCGGAAAAGTTACTCCTTTTGTGAACGTGTTATAGAAAGGGTACGGTGATCCAATCATCTCCCGGCTACTGGGTTAAGTGGCAGACGATTGTGCGTACCATAGCGGTGAGTTTACTGTGATGGTGCAGGGATATGGCACTTGGCGGTGGTGGGCGGCTATATAAAAATTCCCGAAAGACCAGCTAGTTATAGTCAATACCTAAAAGACAAAAAATAGATATTTTTCT
>OGZL01001975.1_pt1 | contig 15633 bp, 13 predicted proteins | sample 1576761 | NCBI WGS metagenome assembly OGZL01 (sample SAMEA3541595, study PRJEB24748) | human gut metagenome | biome: human gut; feature: human-associated habitat; material: faeces | place: China | collected 2012
GTTTTTTAAGTTTACTGTGATTAAAGCTGTTGGCCATAGAGTAGAGCCTTGTGCCAACGGCTTTTTTTATTAATAATAGTTGATATTCTTTCGCGTTTACACCCTCATTAATGACGGTCTCGTCCGCTTCATATTCGTGAATGTTCTGCAACTCCTGTTTCAACAACCATGCACCAGGATTGAACCATTGGAAAAAGATACAAATATCCGCCACCAATAAATCTACTAAATGACGATGGTGGATATGAGCCATTTCATGAATAAGGATTTCCCTCCCGTTTTCCTCCAGGTCTTTCCGGCTGATGACAATATACTTCATCCAACTGAACGGAGCTATCTCCTGTTCGTGGACAACAAGTGTTGTTCCATTCTCCAACTTTTCCCGTTTACCGGAATGTATTAACCTGAAAAGACGGATCAAAGAGTATAGATTGCGGCAAGCAAAGAAGATAATGCCGGCCAGATAAACAAGCAGAAGAATCTCTATCCAGGACAAGGAAGCGACTTCGTGTACTGCCACTCCGCCGGTTGCATCGACAGTCGCGGGTTCCATTTCTGCCATTAGCAACACCTGCTCAATGGTGAGCATTGTTTGTTGTACTTCAACCTGATGGTTCGTGGTTACTTCAATGAAGGGAATGAGCAATGACAAAAACAGTACGCCCAATAAAGCAACACGATTAAAGCGATGAAAAGTTTCTTTGCTAAGTAAGACCCGAAAAAACAGGTAAAACAAGACAAGGCAAACTGATGATTTTAATATATAGATAAAAAATGCTCCCATAGTATAGATTGTCGTTTTATTAATTGGTGTTCATTAAATAGTGTTCTCAGGTCAGCCTTTCCTGTCCGCCTTCTCTACCTCTTGAATCAATTGTCTAAGTTCATCCAAAGAAATATCTTCTTCTTTGACTAAAGACGAAACTGCATTCAGGTAGGAATTATTAAAATACTTACTGATTACATTCCGAAGTGTTCCTTTACGAAAATCTTCTTCACTGACGATCGGATAGTATTGATAAGTATTCCCAAAAGTATAATGAGCCAGAAAGCCTTTATCTTCCAGCCCGCGCACAATCGTTGATAAGGTGTTAAAATGCGGCTTCGGTTCTTCATAGAAAGCCAACATTTCTTTCACAAACAAGGGACCCTTTTCCCAAAAAAATCCCATGATTTCTTCTTCCTTTGCTGTTAATCCTTTCATACCTGCATCTTTGTTTGATGCAAATAACGAGAAGTTTTAGTTTATAAACTAATTTTTCTAGTTAATATAAACTAAAAGATATAGTTTAAAAGATGACAAGCCTGTAAAAGGCTCTATCAAAGATAAATTCTTCATTCTTTTACCCCCACAGTTTATCAACAATAAAATTCCCTATAAAGAATAAATCGCCCATAAAGACGATACTGAATACCAGAAAAGTGAAACAGGTACTCCAACGAGCTCCCCCATTTTCTTCACCGCTTTTGATACGGAGCAAGGAGCTATGCAAGCAATCACCTGCTATGAACAACACAAACAAGCTCGGTATCAAGTCACCCCATGACACCAACCACAGATTATCACCCTTCCCCATCAGGAACGTCAATGCCACGGCCAATAAGAAGACAGAAGCATATTGCAAGTCTTTTCTTTTTGAATTCATAGTGGTAATGTTTAAAGTCCTTTTCACAAAGATATTGAATCTCATTAAATATCCTCTATCAAATCCATACAAAAAATCAGTATCATTACATATTTTACTTGCCTTTATCTGTCACTACAAAAGTAAATGAACAAGCAGACACAAGACGAAAGGCAGAGCTCCTTCATCCACTAACACTGATGAACAGGGAAAGATGAAGGAATGAACGGATCATGAGATATTTCACCAAACCAATGAAACTCTAATCCTCCACTTGCTCTCCTTCAGATTCTTCCGGTTTATTTCCGGTTTTAGAAGACTTCTTTTTTAATCGGCCACTTTTTCTCAAGGCTTCGGCAATAATCCACTGAAGTTGCCCGTTTGTACTACGAAACTCATCAGCCGCCCATTTTTCAATGGCGTCCATTGTTTCAGTATCCACTCGCAAAACAAAACTCTTTATTGAAGATTCCTTTTTAGCCACTTCTATTTTACCTTCTTATTTATAGTTTATCAATGATTCAGCGTACCTGTATTCACAACCGGTTGCGCAGCTTCGTCCGCACAAAGCACCACTAGCAAATTACTCACCATGGCAGCTTTCTTTTCCTCATCCAGTTCAACAATTTCCTCTTCAGAAAGTTTATGCAATGCCATACGTACCATTGAAACAGCACCTTCAACTATCTTTTCGCGAGCACTGATGATAGCCGACGCCTGCTGACGGCGTAACATAACTGCTGCAATCTCCGGAGCATAAGCCAAGTAATTAATACGGGCTTCCACTATCTCCATACCTGCCATGGCCAGACGTTCATTCAACTTTTGTTCCAACTGCTCGTTAATTTCATCACCGCCACTACGTAACGTCAATTCATCCAAATCCGCTTCGTTGTCGTCATAAGCATACAGTCCCGCTACCTGACGAAGCGCAGCGTCACTTTGCACACGAACAAAATCCTCAAAGGCATTCATTCGCCCGGCAACAGTCACAGTCATCTGTCCGCTCCCTCTATTATCCGCCATTGTCTGCGCATCAATTTCGAACATAGCCTTATAAGTGTCTTTCAGTTTCCAGACAAGCACCAGACCGATCAAAATAGGATTACCAATCTTGTCATTTACTTTAATAGGCTCCACATCCAAGTTACGGGCACGTAAAGATAGTTTCTTCTTATTCATAAAAGGATTAACCCAGAAAAATCCCGTTTCAGTAAACGTACCTTTATATTTCCCGAAGAATACCATGACACGGGCTTCGTTCGGTTCCTGCGAAAAATAACCCGGAATCATCAGAACAGCTAATGCAAGAAAAAGCAATAGCAAGAAAAACAGAATTATGCTTCCTTTGAAAAGCATAAAACTCACAACAACCAACAAAGGCAACACGATCAAATTAAGAAACAAGGCCAAAAAGCCATTAACAACCGCATCATCGTACTTAATTTCTTTTGTAATCATAGCATTTAATTTTGATATTATTTTGATATCACAAATATATCAAAATTAGAAATTAAAAAGCAAACAAAAAACTATTGACAAGTAAAACCGCCTAATATATAATTAACTTGTAAAGTAGAGAAAGGAAGTAAAACAATGGTTGAAACAGAAGAAAAATTAGAGACGATAGAAGTCGTAAAAAGAAATGGAAAAAAGGTAGAATTTGATGGTACTAAAGTTGCTATGGCTATTAAAAAAGGCTTTGATAGTGTATTATTAGATTCTGAAGAAAATGAAAAAAAATATAATACTAAAGATATTCAAAAAGTATATCAAGCAGTAATTAAAAAGATAGCTAAAGATTATTTACCATTAGGTAAAATAAAAATAGAGGAAATACAAGATTTAATTGAAGAAAATCTTAAGAAGTATGATTATCAAGATGTATATGAGAGCTTTTCAGAATACAGGCAAAGAAGGGCTAATGCGAGAATAGCATTTAGAGATGATAAAAACATGGCTAAACTTCAAAAAAGTATTGAAGGGTTAGGTCTTAAGAGCGCTGCCGAAGAGGATTCAAAAAGAGAAAATGCTAACATAGATGGTAATACTGCAATGGGAACAATGCTTCAATTTGGTAGTACAATATCTAGAGCATTTACTGAAGCATACTTAATGAAAAAAAAATATGCTGAGGCTCATAGCAATGGTGATATTCATATTCATGATATGGACTTTGAAGCTATGGGTACTACTACTTGCACACAAATAGATCTAAGCAAGTTATTTAAAAATGGTTTTTCTACAGGACATGGATTTTTGAGAGAACCAAAAGACATTATTAGTTATGCTGCACTAGCAGCAATAGCTATTCAATCTAACCAAAATGATCAACATGGTGGACAATCAATACCGGCATTTGATTATTATATGGCGCCTGGTGTATTAAAAACATTTAAGAAACAATATAAACAGGCTGTATATGAGTTGCTGGATTTTAGTGACTTTATCAGTTTTATAAATATGGATAGGGTTGAAAAAGAAATAGATAAACTAACAAGTATTGATGTGGATACTAAGGTATTTGAAGGAATATATAAAGATAGTACTGAAGTAAAGAAAATATTTGAAAAAGGATATGAAACTGCTTATAAAAAAACAAATAGACAAACATATCAAGCAATGGAAGCATTTATTCATAATTTAAATACAATGCATTCAAGAGCAGGCGCACAAGTACCTTTCTCAAGCGTAAATTTTGGTACTGATACTTCTCCTGAAGGAAGAATGGTTATTAAGAATTTCTTACTTGCAACTGATGCTGGTTTAGGAAGAAACGAAAATCCAATATTCCCAATATCAATATTCAAATTAAGAAAAGGAACTAACTATGAAGTTACAGATCCTAACTATGATTTATTTAAACTAGCTATAAAAGTATCCGCAAAAAGGTTATTTCCTAACTTCTCATTTATGGATTCATCATTTAATAAGCCTTATTATAAGGGCGATTATAACACTGAAGTTGCTTATATGGGATGCAGAACAAGAGTTATGGCAAATGTAGTGGATGAAGATAAAGCAATTACTCCTGGTAGAGGTAATCTATCTTTCACATCAATTAACTTACCAAGATTGGGTATTAAACATGGTATTGTAAGAAATGATAAAACTGATATGAAAGGTTTTTATGAAGAATTAGGAGAATTAATGGATTTAGTTAAAGATCAGTTATTAGAAAGATTTGAAATACAATGTAATAAGAGATTATATAACTTTCCATTCTTATTAGGACAAGGTGTATGGATAGATTCTGATAAACTAAAACCTAATGATAGATTAAGAAAAGTATTAAAACATGGTACTTTATCAATTGGCTTTATTGGACTAGCAGAGTGTTTAAAGGCTTTAATCGGAAAACATCATGGTGAAAGCGATGAAGCTCAAAAACTCGGCCTTGAAATAATAGAATTTATGAGAAAAAGATGCGATGATTATTGTAAAGAATATAAATTAAACTTTACATTACTTGCTACTCCAGCAGAAGGCTTATCTGGAAGATTTGTAAATATTGATAAAGCAGTATATGGTAAAATTAAGGGTGTTACTGATAGAGAATACTATACAAATTCATTCCATGTACCAGTATATTATAATATATCAATAGTAAATAAGATCAAGAAAGAAGGCCCATATCACAAATATACAAATGCAGGACATATTAGTTATATTGAGTTAGATGGTGATACTACTAATAATCTTGAAGCATTTGAAAGAATAGTAAGAACTATGTATGAAAATGATATGGGATATGCCGCTATTAACCACCCAGTAGATAGAGATCCAGTGTGTGGCTATGTTGGCGTTATTGGCGATGTTTGCCCTGGATGTGGAAGAAAAGCCTATGAAGGCGTTCCTGTAGAAAGAGTAAATGAATATAAAAATAATTGTAATTGTTAAGGAAAGAGGTAATTAAAATGAAAGAAGAAACAAAAGAAAAATTAGTTGGTGAAGGAGTAAACTTCGAAAGAATTAGAAGAATTACTGGATATCTAGTAGGTACTGTAGACAGATTTAATAATGGTAAAAGAGCCGAAGAAAGAGATAGAGTAAAGCACTCAACTGAAGGGTTAATGAAAAAATAATGGAAATAAGGTTAGCATCTCCAATATTACAGGCTGATAGCATTGTAGATGGAGAAGGCGTACGAGCAGTTCTTTGGACTCAAGGCTGCGGACACAAGTGTTTAGGATGCCATAATCCTAGTACACATTCATTTGATGATGGTATTCTCTTAGACATTGAAGAGGTTAAAGCCCAAATAGATAGTCTTGAAGGTCAAGATGGAATAACTCTCTCCGGAGGAGATCCTATGTATCAAGTAGATGCCTGCCTTGAACTTGCAAAATACATAAAATCTAAAAAAATGAATATCTGGTGTTATACAGGATTCACATATGAAAACTTACTTAAACTAGGAGAAGCAAATCCTAAAATAATAGAACTGCTAAAACAAATAGATGTTCTCGTGGATGGACCATTCATCCTTGATAAGAAAAGTTATGATTGTGTTTTTAGAGGCTCTACCAATCAAAGAATTATTGATCCTAAAGAGAGCCTAAAGAAAAAGAAAGTATGCCTAGTAGAGAAATATTATCCTAAAGATAAAAAGAAAAATAATAAAAGAGAGCGAATGTACATTTAAGCTCTCTTTTTATAACATATACATAGAACCATCATCCTGATAAGAATTATTATTAGCTAGTCTCTGCTCTAAAACCTTAACTCTTGATTCTAAACTATTTAGTCTATTATTAATTTCATATAAAGTATTGTTACCATTATCATAACCAATCGTATTATTTTGTAAATTACTAGAACCATAATTCATTCCCTGAGTAGCGTATGGCATTCCATTCATTAAACTACCTGGAGGCCCTTGATAACCAAAATTACCATACATCATATTGCCTGGCATATTCTGAAAATAACCATACTGCATCATGTCTCTATTATCCATATCATCACATTCCTTTACTTTATTATATGCAAATAGCAATAAATGTGCTATAATACTATTTGTGGTGAGTTATGAGATTAAAAAATATAAAAGGTGCAAGTGAAAAAATACTATTAGGAAAATACTTTATAAATAATCCTAATGAATATAAAGGTAAATGGAATAAACTATTTAAAAATAATAATCCTATCTATATAGAAATAGGTATGGGTAAAGGAAACTTTATTATAAAGAATGCTCTTGATAATCCAAATATTAATTACATAGGAATAGAAATGTATGATTCCGTTATCTTAAGAGCAGTAGAAAAAACTAATGAATTAGAACTTAATAATTTATATCTAATAAGAATGGATGCTAGACTTATAGAAGATGTGTTTGATAAAGAAATAGATTTAATTTATTTAAATTTTTCAGATCCATGGCCAAAGACTCGTGCTGCTAAAAAAAGACTTACACATGAAATGTCAAAGACCTTGCCTGCCTCCGGTGCGTTCGCCGTAACGGTCACAACGGTGTTCTGCGCGATCTTGTCCGTGATAGGTATCCCTGCGGTAATGGAGGCCGTGCCCTTGATGACCGTGACCGTGAACTCGGTCGCGGCGGAGCTTCTGACGAACCTTGTCTCGCCGCAGTCGGCACGCTGGCAGGTGTAGAGAATTCCTTCGCTCTTGCCCTGTTTTGCAGGTTTGCCGCCGTCCCAGTCGTGGCTGAGCTTATTAACGACATGACCGTAGCGGATAATCTGTCCGCAGCCGGCTGTGCACTGCTGGTCGCCGCTATAGCCTGAGGTGGTGCATCCTGGCTTAACCTCATTGATCAGCTTGTAGTTATCGGCAATTTCGTGGAGGGACGGGGTTGAGACGCCCTTCTGCGCGATCCTGTCGCACGATGCGCAGTACTGGTTGCCGGAATAGCCCCTCTCTGTACAGGTCGCCGTTCTTACATCCCGCAGTTCAAGGGGACCGCTATGCCTGAAGTCGCCGCTCTCACCCTTTACGGTGCCGCCGCAAGCCGTGCAGCGGTAGTCACCCTCATAGGCGCGGTGTCGGCAGTCTCCCGATTTGGCGTTATAGCGTTTGCCGCCATGGCTCGCGTCTGTGGTTGCCGAGCTGGCCGTGCCGTAGTAGTACAGCGGCTGCAGTGGACCGGTATGACCGGCGTTTGCAGGTGGGTAGATATCCGAACCGGCACTGATGACATGGCCGCAGTCTGCGCAGGCGGTGTCGCCGGTGTAACCCTTACGGTCGCAGACCTGCTCCTTCGCGTTGAGCAGCGTTGTGCCTCCGCTGTGGTCACAGCTTGCATAGACAGGCTCAAAGAAGAAACTGCCGCCGCCGGGGGCACCCATGGCGCTGAACTCTGGGATCGTGCAGCCCCACTCAAGGGCGGAGCCGTTGGTCACCAGCTTGAACAGGGTCTTCGCCTCGTTGGCGCTCCAATTTTTAGAAACAGGTAATCCCGTACCGCTGATGAAGTCACACTCATTGTATTCGCGGAGATACTCCACCTTCCAGCCGATGGCTTTCTGACCGGTTCTCTCCTCGGGATAAAGCCTGATCTTGTCGCCGGGCTTGACGATCATACGGGTTGCACGGCCGTTTTTCACCGTCACAAGGGCGGTGTCCTTTGTCCAATCGCCGTCAATTTTTTCCGTCTCTTTGTATTCGCAGACGCTGCATTCAGCCTCCATGCCGCCTTTATCGCCCTCGGTATCGGGGCTTTTGACCACATTCCAGCGGCCCCAGCTATGGGGAACCATGATGAACTCTTCGCAGCCGGGAACCTTGCACTTTTCTGGGTGGGCATAGCCGGATTCAAGGATGAGCTGCTCCACCGTCTTGGTCGAGCCGCCGATGTTGAAGGTATACTCATAGATACTGCCGAAGCCGGTGCAGTCCCAGTTCCAGCCGTAATCATGGACATGGCTCTTCACAGGAACGATATAGTCGCAGACGGAACATCTGAGCACATCGACTCTGCCGCCGCCCACTGCGTCATAGCTAATGTCAAGCACAAAGGTATGCGGGAAGATGCGCTCCTTGGAGCCGGTGGTCATATAATGCGCTTCGTATTCGCCTGCTTCAAACAGGCACGGGAGCTTGTGGCCGTCGCATTTCGGGTCGCCGCCCACGACACCGTCATGGGTAACCCCATGCTTATCGACCCAAGTGACATTGTATTTCGGCGTTCTCTCGCTGTCTTCCGTGGGCACACGCACACCCGCCTGCTTATGGCTGTAGGCATGGGTGGCAGTCAGCTTTGCCTCCGCCGTTTTCATGGTGTCCGAAGGGTCACCCTTTCTGCCGATGACGCAGTAGTAGGAGTAGTCATCCATGCAGGCCTCGGCGGAAACCGACAGCCTCAGCGTTGGGGTGTTCACGTCCACATAGTAATCTGTCTCCGGCAGCTTGTAGGGCGCCGCCGTGGGATTCGCATTATTCTTCTGATACCACTGATAGGTCAGCTCGTCGCCTTTCAGGCTCTTTGCCGAGACAGAGAAGGTGACCCAGTTATGTTCGCTGTACAGCAGGTCGTTTTCCGGCTCTTCGTCATAATCGCCGCTGCTGTAGATAGAGGTCTTACACTTGACGCCCCTCGGCTGGCGGTTGATGACGATGGAACTGCCACTGATGTAGCCACAGACCTTGCACACGCCCTTGGCGTCAAATTCATGGTTGGCGGCATTCAGCTTTTTATCGTCACAATAGCGGCAGGGGTGCCAGTGCTGCGTTCCGTCAGCCGCCCAGGTGGCGGAGGCTATGTGGGTATGTCCGGCGCCGGAATGCTCCGTCTTCAGATGATCCTCAAAATCAGAGTCGCTGAAGCACCAGTCGTCATGATCGCAGCCCATAGCGCTTACGGCATCTCGGCAGCAGTCCTTGCAGCGCTGATCGCAGCCGTCCTCGCAGGGATCGCTGTCGTGGAAGCACAGGCCGCAGTCCTCGCAGAAGTGATCCGCATAGTCCGTGTCCATTGCGCACATTCCCTCGGAGCAGTCGGAGTTGCCCTCGCAGCACTCCTTGCACATCTCGCAGGTTTCGCAGAACTCGTCCTCGTCCTCCTTATCTGTGACCCAGCCGTCGCAGCCCTGACAGATGTGCTCGTCCCACTCGGGGCTTTCCACGCAGGTCTCACCGTCCGGGCAGCCGCCGCTCTCGGAGTTATCTCGGCAGCACTCAAGACACAGGCCGCAGTCCTCGCAGGATTCCTGGTTCAGCAGGCATTCCTCGCACTGTTCGCAGGATGTGTGGCAATCGATGCAGTGGATGACGCCGGTATCATCGTCGTCCACGCACTCGTCCACCGAACCGAAGCAGGCGTTACACAGCGAGCAGTGCATCGGGTCGCTGTCATCGTTTGCGCAGTCATCGCAGAAGCCGCAGGAGTCGCAGATGGTTATGGAGCAGCAGGGACCCTTATGGCATTCGCCGCACAGCTGGTCATCCTCGCCAATGTAGCACTTGGCGCAGGTGGAGCAGTGCGTGTCCTCCATGCACTCCGCGCATTTATAGCACTCCTCGCACCAGTAGGGCGTGTCGCCCAGGCACACACCGCAGTCGTTGCAATGGGTCTCAACCCAGCAATCGTAGTTGCAGTCAATGGTGCAGAACTGGCAGTCGCACAAATTCTCACCCCAGTGGTAGTGGTCGCAGTTGGGGCAATCTCCGCCGGTGTCGTAGTCATCCCAAAAGGCGTGGGCGGGAAGCTCCAGACCCGGCATCAGTGAGAGCAGCATCACAAGCGCCAACAGGACGCTGGCGACGCGCCTTCGTTTGTTCGTTTTTGTCATACTATTATTCCTCCCTCATAATTATTTTGAAGATTTTTATGCTTTTTGTGTTGCCTGATTTAAACACTGTCAATGACCGAAGCAAAGTAGTTTTCGGATACCGAACCGAAGAGAAAAGCGTCTATCAGACCCTCACGCTTTGCCTGCCGTACCTTTTCGGTCAACTCTTCATCTGTATCATCATCCACAAAGAGAATGACACGACAGCTTTCCGTGTTCCGTTTTACCTTGTCACGGATCGCCATTCGTTCTTTGAACATCCAGGGCGAATACGCCTTGACCTCCATTAAAAGCACATCCGGTCGATGCGTTTTGCACCACTCGGCGGTTGCGTCCGGCGACTCGGAGATCACAACTTGGCAATCGTCCAATTTTTGCATCAGCATTCGCTCCATGGTGTGCGCATGGATATCGCTTTGAATGTCCAGAACGATTTTTTTCATCATTCATCACCACCTTCTAAAAGCACAATCCTAATCTTACATTATCTATTATACTGATTTTTTGGCGTTTGTCACTGGCACTTGTGCCAGTAACAGAAGAAAGATCTCGATTTTTTTCAAAAAAATTTTGCCTTTTGGGCGCGAAAAACCCCTTGACCGTACAGCCAAGGGGTTCAGTTTTGCTTATTCGTCTTTTAAGGTGATCACCATGAGCTTGTTTTCAATGGCGGTTGCAACCAGCGCTTCTCTGCTTTCAAAACCGCTCTTTTCCACCATATCGTCCAGGTTCCAGCGAACGCCGTTTTTGGAGATGCCCAGCTTATCGGCAATTTCCTGATAGGTAAAGCCCTTTATATAAAGGCGTAGGATGTCTAACTGTCGGGGCGAGAAGACATCGGACATCGTACCCTCCATTTCAATGGCCGGAGCGGTATCGGGGAATACCTTTTCGCCTGCCAGGGTGCGCTTTACCACGCTCATCAGCTCCTCTGTTCCGTGGTCCTTATACCACAGGCTGTCGGCAGCACCCATTTTGGCTCTTTGCAAAACTTCGGGATCGACAAGCGAGGTAGCCACAACGATCTTGATTTGCGGAAAAGCCTTTTTGATGCGCTCTGCGGCGGCAAGACCGGAATGCTTATGCTGCGTCTGCACATCCATAAGGACGAGCTTTACGGTGGCGTCGCAGTGCTTTTCCGCTTCAAAGGCGTCACGGAAAACGCCGACAAGATGAAACTCGCCGTCTGCCGCAAGACGGTCGACAAAGTGCTTTTGGATGTATAGATCATCTTCTACAAGTATGGTGTTTATCATAGGCTCATCTCCTTTGCGGGAATCGTAATCAGAAGAGCAAAGCGTGGATTGTGCGAAATATGCATTTCACCGCCGGAGCTTTCAATACTGCGGCGGAGCGTTGACAGACCGCTGCCCTCCTTTATCGGCTCTGTGGGTATTTTGCCGTTGTTGGTTATGGTAACATCATAGCGTTCGCCGCGCTGGGCAATGCGAATATATACCTCATTCCCGTCTGCGTGCTTGATGCAGTTGGTCACGCACTCCTTGGCGGCAGCAACGGTCAGCTCCTCGGCTGCGGTATCACGGGGCAGGTAGCCGTCGATTTTTACAGCCACGCCAAGCTGCTGTGCGGTTCTTTTTACCTCGTCCATTGTGCTGACAGAGGTGACGCGGTTGCTTGCCAGCATACCGATGGCATTTTGCAGCGCCTCAAGCTTTCGCTCCGTATCCTCTCCGCTGTCTATGATGTCACGGATGGTCAGGAGGCTTCGCCCGATGGTATCGTGAATATAGACCTTTAGGTCAAGGCTTTCCTTCTCTTTGACATCGTTCTCCATGCGAGCGTACATCTTCTTGAGCTTTCGATTGACTTCTGCCAGTTCTTCATTTATTTCCTCTTGCTTTTGGTAGCCGTTATACAGCTCGGTTACATTGTGCGCCGTTATCTGCTGCCAGCGGTGATCGCTGTCCACGGTGATATTTTGTGTGCGAAACTGCCAGACGGTCTTGTCGGGCAGGATGTAGCAATCATCCTTGACGGTTACGGATCTGTCCGGCACGCTTAGGGCATTTTCCATATCGCTTTTGATTTGCAGCTCGTGGCCACAAAGGGCAAAGGAGAGCCTGCGCATACGGTTGTTGCACAGGATGATCCTGCCGTTCGGGTCGGCAAAGCAGATGCCCATAGGCAGCTTATCGGTTGCTTCCTTAATGGAGAACGGCGAGAGCTCGTTCTTTTTACGGCGGTATTCCCGCGGCAGAGCAATGGCAAAGTGAACTGCCGCAAGGAAAATGGCAGCGGCAAATATCAGCCACGGTGCGTCCAGCAGAAATGCGTCCCCGATATTATCGGGATCTGCCTGAGAAACGGAGAATAGCAGCGGGATCATCACCACCATGACCGCCAGACTCAGCAGGCTGCGCACCGGCTTATTGCTGCGAAGAAGCTGATACATAAACAGCCCGATCTCAAGGACGATCTCCACAAGCATGATAAACGGCAGCATGGTCTGCCAAAATTCAGAAAGGGAAGAAAATGCTCTCATTTCCTGTCACCTTCTTTCGCTTCAAATACAAGGTGCTGGTATTCCTCGTCGTCCTCTTTTTCACAGCGGATACCGTCTCCGCTTACCAAAGCGGAAAGGTCGGCTTTGCAGCACACATTCAGTGACAAGCGCAAGCCGTTTGCCTTTATGAGGCTTACCTGTATGCCTGTTAAATTCAAAATGTCGGCTTCAATAACCGATTCATAAAAATCAAATACAGCAGTCGCCGTTTTGCCGGAGAGCATGGAAAGAGACTCGTCCACATAGAGCGAGCTGCGGACGCCCAACAGCTTCAGCGTTTGGAGGGACTCATTGAAGGCACGGTGGAGTTCCGTTTCCGCTATTTTAATATCTCGGTCGGTAAGGAGCGTCAGATGCTTGCGGCGTTTAATATAGCTGCACAGCACGGCGATCTCGGCAAGGAGCGTTTTGGCACTGTCGGGATCGGTGCTTGAGATTTGGCGGTATTCCTTAGTGAGCTCTGCAATGCGGTCGATCTGCGTCTGCGTAGCGGAACGCAGGAGATCATACAGGCGGTTTTGCTCCTCCACCTTGCGGCGCTTGGCTTCACGCTTGTATTCATAACGGAGTATTTCGTTCCTGTCGGCAAGCTCGTCTGCAAGAAGTTCGGAGTCCTCCTTGATGTCACGCAAAGCCGACACATCCTCTGTCCATACGGCATAGCCGCCATCAATGGGCATGGTGTGAACGGTCAAGCCGCCCATCGTGACCGGGCTTTGCTCGGCTTTTTTCATCGTTTCCTTTGAAATAGGCGCAGTGTTTACAGCTGCATACCGAACGGTAAAGTCCTTGTCGGTGATCTCTGCCGATGTGCCCACAGAGGAGGCAAACAAGTCCACATAACGGCTGTTTGAATGTATATATCCACAGGCGATGCAAAACTCAAAGGTCAGAATATACATCACACTTTGGAATGCGGCAATATCGCCGAACAAGTGGAGCAGCCAATCCGCACCCGCATAGTAAAGCACGCTGTAAACGATCGTCAGCAGCATAGGAACAATGGGCAGAAAGTGGAGCCTTCCTTTTTGCACACGGCATTTGAAAAACATAATTACGAGTGCGGCAAAGGCACACAGCACCTGCCAGCCTACAATAATGAAGTAGCCTATCGAGTAGCCGTTGTTTTTGTCTGTCCACACGGCGGCGTCCTTTGGAAAGGTAAATACGAATTGGTGCAGGTCATTTGTGAGCACGAGCAGAAGCAATGTGCCGGAGATGATCCACAGAATCGACATTCCCTTGGGGAATTTGTATTCGTCCGGCTTTCCCAATGACATGGCGATCAGCAGCGCCAGCATAGGCACAAACAGCATGGGCAGATAGAATAGATACCACAGGTAACGGACGGCATCCGGCTGCCAGAATATAAAATACTTTGCCGAACGGACTACCATCCATATGATGAGCAGTACCGCGGTGACCGTCATAAACCTGCACACCTGCTTTTGCACGATCCGCTGACGGACGGAGAGCCCCCAGGCGGCGAACAGACCGATATAGATAAAGCTGCGCAGATAGGAAAACAGCATCGGGTAGAAGCTGCCCCTGCCCACAATTCGCTGGTGGCCCTGAGCCTGCTGTGCGGCACGGCGTTCGCCAAAACGGGCGAAGGCATGACGATCTGGTTTGATACGGGCGGTTCCGTAGGGGATGGTTACGGCACCATCGTTCAGAACGGGGCCAAGGCCGCTGCCGCCGATATGGGGTGCGAGCTGCGTTTGCTGTATTCCGACTGGAACCCTGAAACCATGATCACGCATTTCCGCAATGCCGTGGCCGCACGTCCGGACGGTATCGTCGTCATGGGGCATCCCGGAGACGCCGCATTCGGCCCGCTGGTCGATGCTGCGGTCAAGCAGGGGATCGTCGTGACCTCGATCGACACGGCCTTGCCGGAAACGCAGGCTCGGCATCGCGCCAAGGGTTTCGGCTATGTGGGGACGGACAACTACACGCAGGGCAAGGCTCTCGCTGAGGAAGTGCTGCGCCGCACGAACTTGAAGAAAGGCGACCGCGCCTTTGTCTGGGGCCTGAAGCGCATCCCCGATCGCGGGCGGCGCGCGCAGGCTATCGTCGAAATGCTGGAACAGGCGGGCGTGACCGTGGATTATCAGGAAATCACCCCAGAAATCGACAAGGACCCCGTGCTCGGTGCCCCGGTCGTGGCGGGGCAGCTCGGGCGTCACCCCGACACCAAGGTCATCATTGTGGATCACGGCTCTCTGACCGCGCAGATGGGCAACCACCTCAAGAACGCGGGCGTCAAGCCGAATACGGTATATGTGGCGGGATTCTCGCTGTCTCCGGCGACGGCGGCGGCCATTGAAAACGGCTATGTCCAGCTTGTTTCCGAAGCGCAGCCGTATGTGATGGGCTACTTCGGCGTCGTACAGACCGTGTTGAGCAAAAAGTACGGTTTTACCGGATTCAGCATCGATACGGGCGGCGGCATCGTGGACGCCGCCAATATCGGCGCGGTGTCCGCCTTTGCCAAGCAGGGCTTGCGGTAGAGGAAACGCCCCCAAAAGGGAGAAGGGAGCTTCTGAAGAAGTATCCCCTTTTCTTTTTTCCGGACAGGCAGGCTAGCGCTTTTTTACTTTTGAAAGAATAGAGAGGCATTGGGGAAGGGAGCGGAGCGTTTTTCTTGAGGAGCGCTTCCCTTCCCCAAAACCGCCAGCGCGGAACCTCTCTCCTTTCAAAGATGTTCGTGCCTATCAAATCCTTGCCC
>OGZL01001979.1_pt1 | contig 15589 bp, 13 predicted proteins | sample 1576761 | NCBI WGS metagenome assembly OGZL01 (sample SAMEA3541595, study PRJEB24748) | human gut metagenome | biome: human gut; feature: human-associated habitat; material: faeces | place: China | collected 2012
CTGACCGGGTTTTAAACCGGCACTTGCGTCAAACGGAAGACGGCAGGGACCCGCACAGGCGCCGCGGTTGCCGCTGCGCCCGCCGAGGAACGCGCTCATCATGCACTGGCCGGACACGCTCATGCAGAGTGCGCCGTGGACAAAGACCTCGACCTCGATGGGGCTGGCCTCGCAGACGGCACGAATTTCCTCCAGCGACAGCTCACGCGCCAGAATGACGCGGTCATAGCCCAGCGCGGCAAGCTCCTTAGCGCCCTCGGGCGTGTGGACGCTCATCTGGGTCGAGCCGTGCAGGTGCAGCGTCGGCGCGATGCTCTTGACCAGCTGCGCCGTGGCAAGATCATCGGCGATCACGGCGTCCGCCCCGGCCGCAGCCACGGCGCGCACCGCATCGGCCAACCCTGCCAACTCCCGGTCATAGACCAGCGTGTTCAGCGTCACATGGACCCTGACGCCGCGCGCATGGCAGAAAGCCACGGCCTCCCGCAGCTCCTCCGGGGTGAAATTGCCCGCCGTGCGGCGGGCGTTAAAGCCTGTCAGCCCCAGATAAACAGCATCAGCGCCGCTGAACACAGCGGCGCCAAGCATCTCACGGTTTCCCGCCGGGGCCAGAATCTCGGGGCGGCTCATTCGTCCTCCACAGGGAACTGATTGCGGCGCAGACGGCGCTCCAGTTCGTCGATGCGGCGCTTCAGCGACACATTCTCTCGGCGGGCCTCCTCGGCAGCCATCTTGGCGCTGGCTGCATCTTCCAGATAATCCTTGATCTGGCGGCGCATATTGTCGGCGCTGCCGCTGGCCTTTTCCAGCTCATCACGATAGTTCAGCGCGGTCATGACTGCCGCTGTCGTGATGGAGACCGAGTTCGAGGACGCCATCAGCTCGTTCATGTCCAGGTTCAGTCGGTCCGCGAGGTTTTTCATGTAATCCTCGCTCTCGCTCGTGTTGACTACATAGCTGGAACCGCAGATGTTCAGCCGCACTTTTGAGGTAGCCATACCCATAATCATACTCCTTCCGGTCTCTGCACGCCTTTATTTACAGTGGACGCGCAGAATCTTACATCTATTATAGTACAAATTACCGATTTGCAAAAGCCCTTTTTGACGGAATTGTATAAAAACCCTGCAAGCAGGCAATTTTGACTTGCGCAATCCGCTAAATATCGTTATAATCTATAATGTGGTTTATTGAAAGCCCCGAAAAGAGCGCAAAAATCATGAATTCTCATGACTGCAAAGAAGGAGAGAACGATTTTGAAATACACAAAGCGTGAATTTGAGAAGCTGCTCAAGGACAAGCTGATGAGTGAGTGCAACGTCACCATCGACGCCGCCTCCGCCGATCAGATCTACCGCTGCCTGGCCATGATCACCCGCCAGATCATGTCCGACCGCCAGAAGCAGTTCCAGTCCAAGGTCCTGGGCGAGGGCAAGAAGCAGGTCTATTACCTCTGCATGGAGTTCCTCATGGGCCGCAGCCTGCGCACGAGCCTGTTCAACCTTGGCCTGAACGAGGTTGTCGAGAGCGTGCTGGCTGATGCCGACGTCAAGATCGACACCATCTATGAGCAGGAGCCCGATGCGGGCCTGGGCAACGGCGGTCTGGGCCGCCTGGCCGCCTGCTATCTGGACGGCATGGCCACCGACGGCATCCCCGGCACCGGCTACTCCATCCTGTACGAGTACGGCATCTTCAAGCAGAAGATCGTGGACGGCTGGCAGCAGGAGACTGCTGACAACTGGCTGCCCGGCGGTCAGGTCTGGATCAAGAGCCATCCCGACCAGGCCCAGGAGATTCGCTTTGACGGCCAGGCCATCGAGACCTGGGAGGGCGGCTTCCATCACGTCAAGTATGAGAACTACAACTCCGTTATCGCCGTGCCCAACGATATGTATGTCGCCGGTTACGGCTCCAACGGTGTTTCCAAGCTGCGTCTGTGGCAGGCTAAGGCCCCCAGCTTTGATATGAGCAGCTTCAACGCCGGCAACTACAACACAGCTATCAGCCAGTCTGCCTCTGCCGAGCTGATCTCCAAGATCCTCTACCCCAACGACAACCATACCGAGGGCAAGATCCTGCGCCTGCGCCAGCAGTACTTCTTCTCTGCCGCGTCCATCGCAGACATCCTGCAGAACCACCTGAACCAGTACGGCACGCTGGACAACCTGGCCGACAAGGTCGCCATCCAGCTGAACGATACCCACCCCACCGTCGCCATCCCCGAGATGATGCGCATCCTGCTGGATGAGTGCAGCTACGAGTGGGACGTTGCCTTCGACATCTGCCGCAAGGTCTTTGCCTACACCAACCACACCGTCATGAGCGAGGCACTGGAGAAGTGGAACGCGGACATCTTCCGCAACACCCTGCCCCGCATCTGGCAGATCGTCTGCGAGATGGACCGCCGCTGCCGCGCCGACCTGGCCAAGGCCTTCCCCGGCGACCAGGGCAAGATCGACTATATGGCGATCATCGGCGACAACCAGGTCCGCACCGCCAACATCTGCGCCTACACCTGCCACGCCATCAACGGCGTTTCCAAGCTGCACAGTGAGATCATCAAGGACAGCGTTTTCCATGATTACTTCCTGTACAAGCCGCAGGCATTCAAGAACGTCACGAACGGCATCGCCTACCGCCGCTGGCTGCTCTGCTCCAACCCGGGCCTGACCCATCTGCTGGAGGAGACCATCGGTGACGGCTTCAAGACCGATGCCTCCGAGCTGAAGAAGCTGGAGAAGTTCGTGGACGACAAGACCGTGCAGGCTGCCGCCGCCAAGGTCAAGCGTGAGAACAAGGCCAACTTTGCCAACTACCTGCAGAAGGCCACCGGCCAGGTCATTGACCCTGATTCTATCTTTGACTGCCAGGTCAAGCGTATGCACGAGTACAAGCGCCAGCACCTGAACGCGCTGAACATCGCTGCCGAGTACCTGTACCTGAAGAACAACCCCAACGCCGAGTTCACCCCCAAGACCTACATCTTCGGCGCCAAGGCTGCCCCCGGCTACTACATGGCCAAGCAGATGATCCGCATGATCTGCAAGCTGGGCAAGCTGATCGACGAGGATCCCGCTGTCCGCGGCAAGCTGCGCATCGTCTACCTCGAGGACTACTGCGTCAGCCTGTCCGAGCGCCTGATGCCCGCCTCCGAGGTCTCTGAGCAGATCTCTCTGGCCGGCACCGAGGCATCCGGCACCGGCAACATGAAGTTCATGCTGAATGGCGCGATCACGCTGGGCACGCTGGACGGCGCGAACGTTGAGATCGCCGACGCTGCCGGCCACGAGAACGAGATCATCTTCGGTATGCTGACCCCCGAGGTCAACGCGCTGAAGGGCATGGGCTACCACCCGAACGCCTTTATCAGCGGCGACAACACCGCGATGGCAGTTCTGGACTTCCTGGAGAAGGGCTGGAACGGCGAGAACTTCAGCGAGGTCACCAGCAACCTGCGCAACTCCGACCCGTACATGGTCATGGCGGACTTCAAGGACTACCGCCGTGCCCAGCACGACCTGCAGGAGCTGTACCGCGACAAGCAGAAGTGGAACCACATGAGCCTGAAGAACATCTCCAACGCAGGCATCTTCAGCGCAGACCGTTCCATCATGGACTATGCGCGTGACATCTGGGGCGCTACTCCCGTCAAATAATCTGGTTATCTGATTTTTGCCGTGCCCTGTTCGGGGCACGGCTTTTTTGTGCAGGCTTCCCCATCGGGGGAAGCTGTCACCGAAGGTGACTGATGAGGGCCAAGTCTGCCCTGCCGCCCTTTTGCCGGGCCATAGCGGCAGGCTCTCCCCTCATCCGGCCCTCCGGGCCACCTTCTCCCCCAGGGGAGAAGGCTTTACGCTAACGTAAAGGGGAGACTTCCATGTCCCACACATTCTACAACAGCCTCGACCTCACCTGCAAATCCCCGTTCGGGGCGGTGAAGGCCGGTCAGCCTGTGACCTTCAACCTGACCGTGCCGGAGGACCTCGGCTACGTTGACCCGCATCTGGTGTTGACGAAAGACTGCGAGGACCCCATCCACTACCGCATGGAGTTCACGGGCCAGACACCCAAGGTCAACCACTTCGCGCTGACCGTCACGCCGACGACCTCGGGGCTGTACTTTTATCACTTTGATTTGTACACGGATTTTCGCCGCATCTACCGCACGCCGGGCGGTGAGGGTGTGCTCAGCTGGACTGACGGTCAGGACTGGCAGCTGACGGTCTACGAGCCGGACTTCAAGACGCCCGACTGGCTGAAAAACGGCACGATGTATCAGATTTTCCCGGACCGCTTCTGCGAGGGAAAGCCTAACAAAGCGATGCCGTTTGCAGACCGCATCTACCGCGCCGACAAGACCGGCGAGCCGTATTTCTGGCCCACCGAGCAGAGCGAGGGCTACCTGAACATGGACTATTACGGCGGCGACTTCGCGGGAATCCAACAAAAGCTGCCGTACCTGCGCGATTTAGGTGTGACCTGCATCTACCTGAACCCGATTTTTGAGGCCCACGCCAACCACCGCTACAACACGGCGGACTACCTCAAGGCCGACCCGCTGCTGGGCACGAATGAGGAGTTCAGCGCCCTGTGCGCCGCTGCCGCCAAGGAGGGCATCCGCATCATCCTGGACGGCGTGTTCAGCCACACGGGATCGGATTCCCGCTACTTCAACCGCGAGGGCCGATACGGCCCGGGCGGTGCGTACCGGGACCGCAGCTCTCCCTACCGCAGCTGGTACGACTTTGACTCGGGCTATCCCTGCGGCTACCGCAGCTGGTGGGGCTTTGAGACGCTGCCCGAGGTGCAGGAGGAATCCCCCTCCTACGTGGAATTTATCTGCGGCAAGGGCGGCGTCATCGACACCTGGCTGAATCTGGGCGCGTCCGGCTTCCGGCTGGACGTAGCCGACGAGCTGCCCGACGATTTTATTGAAAAAATTCGCGCTGCCGTCAAATCCCACGGCGAGGACAAGCTGCTGCTGGGCGAAGTGTGGGAAGATGCGACGACGAAGGAGGCCTTTGGCCGCCGCCGCACCTACCTGCGCGGGCACGGTCTGGACGCCGTGATGAACTACCCGTTCCGCAGCGCCACGCTGGATTACCTGCACGGCGCGGACGTCACCGCCGTGGCCGACGCTCTGATGCAGATCTGCGAGCACTACCCTGCCCCGGCGCTGAACTGTGCGATGAATTTCCTGTCCACCCACGACACCGAGCGCGCCATCACGGCGATTGCGGGCGAGCCCTGCAATAACCGGGACCGCTACTGGCAGAGCAAGCGGGTCATTCCCTCCGGCCAGATGGACGAGGCCATCCGCAGACTGCTGCTGGGCTATGCGATGATTTTCACGCTGCCCGGCGTGCCCTGCGTCTACTACGGCGACGAGATTGCCATGCAGGGCTACCGGGACCCCTTCAACCGGGCTTTCTTCCGGTGGGATGCCCACGAGCAGCGCCTGCGCCCTGTGCTGGCACAACTGGCACAGCTCCGCCACACCTGCGAAGCCTTCCGCACCGGCCAGCTGCGGGTTCTGCGTGCCGAGGACGGCATCCTGCACTACCAGCGGGTGGGCAAGGTGGAAACTGCGGAGATCATCGTCAACCGCACCGAGCATATCATCGTGGAGACCCTTGCCAGCGGCAAGAGCACCGAGGTGAACCCCATGGGCTTTACCATCGTGGTGGAAGAGGTGGGGCATAACCCGAACCACAGCTATTATGATTATGTATGACCGCATTTTGTTTTCTGCGCAACAATTCAGCAAAAATCTCTTGACCTTCCCCCAACCGGATGCTCTATAATAGGATCATAAGGAGGGATGTTCGATGTCCATTGACCCCATTTTCTGGCTCCTTGCCGCCGTCGGTTTCCTGGCGCTGGAGGGTATGACCTTCAGCATGGTATCCGTCTGGTTTGCGGCAGGCAGCGCGGCAGCCCTGCTCTGCTGCCTGTTCACCCACTCGTTCCGGGTGCAGGCAGTGGTGTTCATTGCGGTCAGCGCGGTCTGCCTGCTGGCATTCAAGCCGCTGGCCAAACGGCTGCACAAGCAGCCCACCCCTACCAACGGTGACCGCGCCCTTGGCCGGGAAGCCCGGGTGCTGACCCCCGTTTCCGCCCAGCAGACGGGCCGGGTGCGGCTGGATGGCGTGGACTGGAGCGCCCGCTGCGCCACCCCCGGCGATACCCTGACCCCCGGGCAGGCCTGCCGGGTCACCGAGATCCACAGCACCCTGCTCATCGTGGAACCCATTCTGACCGAATCCATCAACCACTGAAAAAAGGAGCGTCTCTATGCCTATCATGCTATTCGTGATCCTCGCGCTCATCTTTGTCATCCTGCTCATCGTCGTCACCAACATCGTCATCGTGCCTCAGTCCATGGTGTACGTTGTGGAGCGTCTGGGCAGCTACTCCGACACCTGGTCGGCCGGCCTGCATGTCAAGATTCCGTTCATTGAGCGGATTGCCAAAAAGGTCAGCCTGAAGGAGCAGGTCGCGGACTTTCCTCCCCAGCCTGTGATCACCCGCGATAACGTTACCATGCAGATCGACACCGTGGTGTTCTTCCAGGTCATGGATGCCAAGCTCTACACCTACGGTGTCAACCAGCCCATCGCAGCCATCGAGAGCCTTTCCGCCACCACCCTGCGCAACATCATCGGTGAGATGGAGCTGGATCACACCCTGACCAGCCGCGATGTCATCAACGGCAAGATCACGGCCATCCTCGATGAAGCCACCGACAAGTGGGGCATCAAGGTCAACCGCGTGGAGGTCAAGAACATCATCCCGCCGCGCGAGATCCAGGAAGCCATGGAGAAGCAGATGAAGGCAGAGCGCGAAAAGCGCGCCGTCATCCTAAAGGCCGACGGTGAGAAGCAGGCCGCCATCACCGCCGCCGAGGGCGAAAAGGAAGCCGCCATCCTCCGTGCCGATGCCGTCAAGCAGCAGCGCATTCTCGAAGCTGAGGGCGAGGCGCAGGCCATTCTCGCCGTGCAGAAGGCCAACGCCGATGCCATCCGCCTGTTGAACGAGGCCATGCCCAACGACAAGGTGCTGGCTCTGCGCAGCCTGGAAGCACTGGCCAAGGTCGCCAACGGCAAGGCCACCAAGATCATCATCCCGTCGGAGCTGCAAAATCTGGGCGGCGTTGTGCCCAGCATCAAGGAGCTTCTGACCGACCCGAAAGAGGACTGATCCATGATCTACGATACCCTGAACAATCTCCCCAACTATCTGGGCCTGTGCAGCAGTCTGGACAGCGTCATCGAGTTCATCATGGCGCGGGATATCAACAACCTGCCCGCCGGGCGCACCCGCATCGATGGTGACAAGGCTGTGGTCATGGTGAGCACCGTGACCCCGCAGGCCAGCGACAAGGCCCCCTTTGTCCGGCACGACAACCACCTGACCCTTGAGACCGACCTTGAGGGCAGCGAGCTGTTTGAGGTGTCCCTGGGCGAATTCAGCCCCACCCGGCCCGCTGACGAAGCCGCTGATACCACCGTGGGTACCGCCGGCACCAGCATTGCCGGAATGCTCTGCGAGGGCCGCTTTGCCCTCTATCTGGCCGGGGAGCCGTACAAATCCGGCTTGAAGGCCCAGGGCTGTGGCAAGCTGAAAAAGGCTGTGTTCACCATGGAGCTGGACCCGGACGAGGAAGACGAGACCGAGGCCGAATAATTCCTGAAAGCTCGAACTCCACGCAGCGTAGGTTGCGTGGAGTTTTTTGTTGGGTTATACTTTGGTCTAACAACAGCCCCCACCGCAATGGCTGGGGTTACTTCAGGAGGACAACACATGAACACATACGTCACCGGCAGTACCATCCGACGGCTGCGGGAAGCCAAGGGCCTGACCCAGGCAGAGCTTGCCGGAACGCTTTCTGTCAGCGCCAAGACCATTTCCAAGTGGGAGACCGCCAAGGGTCTGCCCGATATCTCCCTGCTGGAACCGCTGGCTGCGGCTCTGGGGGTCAGCGTGCTGGAGCTGATGCAGGGAGAACCCATCATCAACCGGAACCGGGCAGCCAACCTGCTGCGGAGCAAGCTCTACGTCTGCCCTCTCTGCGGCAATGTGCTCCACGCCACCGGGCAGGCCGTGGTGAGCTGCTGCGGCATCACCCTGCCTGCGCTGGACATCGCCGAAGCCGAGGATGCCGACGAGCATCATCAGCTGACCGTGGAGCGGGTGGAGGACGAGCTCTTCGTCACCCTGCACCACCCCATGGAGAAAAACCATTACATCTCGTTTCTGGCCTACCTCACCGGGGATAAGCTGCAGCTGGTCAAGCTCTACCCCGAGGGGGATGCTTCTGCCCGCTTCTCCCTGCGGGGCGCAGGTGTGCTTTACTTCTACTGCAACTGCCACGGACTGATGAAGGCTCCGGATTTCCGCACGGCGACCCGGCACACCTCGCCCCAGAAGATCCACCTGCGGGAGCCGGATGAGGGCGACCGGGAACAGGTAATGGCTTACCGGGAAGAATTTCTGGCCATTGGCTCCCGGATGGACGGCACCTCGGCTCTGGACAAATATGCCGACTTCGATGCCTGGCTGGCCCAACTCCGCAAGCTGAAAGACCCGGCCACAACCCCCGCCGGTCTCGTGCCCGCCACGGAGTATCTGGCTCTGGACGAGCACGAGCATCTGGTGGGCATGACCAACCTGCGCCACCGGCTCAATGACTACCTGCTGACCTACGGCGGGCACATCGGGTACAGCGTCCGCCCCTCGGAGCGGCAGAACGGCTACGCCACCCAGATGCTTCGCCTGACGCTGGAAAAGGCAAAAGAACGAGGCATCGAAAAGGTACGCATCTGCTGCGACCATTACAACGTTGCCTCAGCAAAGACCATCCGCGCCAACGGCGGCGTGCTGGAGGATGAGCAGTTCGATTCCTCCGATGGAACGCTGACACAGCGGTATTGGATCCAGAATAAGTAAAAAGAGGCTGTTGCCAAACTCCTTCCGTCATCGCTCACGCGATGCCACCTCCCTCAATGAGGGAGGCTTTCACAGATTGCCATTACGTCAAGGCTCCCTCCAAGAGGGAGCTGGCGCGGCGAAGCCGTGACTGAGGGAGTTGTCGGCAGCAGCCTTTCTCTATTTCAGCCCAGATGGAACATATCGATCAGCACCACGGCGGCCAGACCATAGTAGACCACCACAGCCACCAGATCATTGATGGTGGTGATGAGCGGGCCGGAAGCCACGGCGGGGTCGATGTGGATCTTATGGAACAGCATGGGGATGACCGTGCCCACCAGGCTGGAGATCACCATGGCCACGACCAGAGATACGCCCACACAGCCCGAGAGCAGGAAGGCTTCGCCCCAGGCGTAAGCCTTGAAGAAGTGGATGTAGCAGCCCAGGAAGCCCAGCGCCAGCACGGCCAGCAATGCACCGTTGGTCAGGCCCACCCGCATTTCCTTCCAGAGCAGCTGGAGCTTTTTGGCAGTGGTCAGGTTCTCGTCCACCAGCACACGGATGGTCACAGCCAGCGACTGGGTGCCCACATTGCCGGCCATATCCAGCACCATGGACTGGAAGCAGATGACGATGGGCAGCACCGCCACCACCGATTCAAACGCACCCACCACCGAGGACACCAGCATCCCGAGGAACAGCAGGGCGATCAGCCAGGGCAGGCGTTTTTTCACACTCTGGAACACACCCTCGTTCAGATCCTCCTCGCTGGTCAAGCCGCCGAGTTTTGCGTAATCATCGCCCATCTCGTCGTCCACCAGCTCGACCACATCCGCCGAGGTGATGATGCCCAGCAGCTTCCCGCTGTCGTTCAGGACAGGGAGCGAGCGCTCGGCGTAGTCCACGATGCGGTCGATGCAGTCGCTGATCTTCTCGTGGTCGGTGACGTAGGGGTAGGAGCGTGCGATCAGCTTTTCCAGGCGCTCCTCCGCACGGGCCACGATGAGGTCTTTCAGGTCAATGGCACCATAAAAGTGCTCGTTCTCATCCACCACATACAGGGTGGAGATGTTATCGTTCTCGCCTGCCTGCTTCACCAGCTCACTCATGGCCTGCCGGATGGTCATATCCCTGCGGATGCAGATGTAGTTGGTGGTCATGCAGCTGCCGATCTCGTCCTCGTGATAGGAGAGCAACAGCTTCACATCATCGGCGGCATCCTTGTCCAGCTGGTGGACGATCTTTGCCTTATCGTCCTCTTCCAGGTCATCCAGAGCATCTACGGCATCGTCCGAATCCATGTGGGAGATGACCCGGGCGGCCCGCTCGGGGTCCAGCTCCTTCAGGTAAGGCTCTGCGTCGTCCAGATAGGAGAAGATCTCTGCCACCGTATCCACGCCCAGTGCGGTGTACACCTTCTGGCGCTCCTCCGGTGTCAGGGCCGTCAGGGCACCGGCCAGGTCATTTTCATGGTAATCGGACAGCTTTTCAGCCAGCTCTGCCTGGGGCAGACCGCTGTGGATGATGTCCAGAATCTCCTGCACATAATTTTTCTTCTGCATGGTTTGGTCCCTCCGTTTCCCGTTTCCGGGCATAAAAAATACACCGCATCGGTCTGGTTACAACTCCTGCGGTGTACAAAGGGCATGCAGTTCAGGATGCGGCTAACACGTTTGCACGGCCCGCATCGCAGGAGAAGCGTTGTTTGGGGTGATCCGTATGGTCACTGGACATGGAAACAAACTCCTCCTTGGTGTAAGATTTTTCTTTCAGCCCCGTTATCATACTACGCCGGGCCAGATTTTTCAACCCCTTTTACAGTTTTTTTACCGGATTATTGCTCTATTGCACAAAGAAGAGCCTACTTCTTATACTTTCCATACCATGCCACCGACACCCGCCAGGACACAGCATACAGGGCCAGTACCGCCAGCAGAAGCACTGCGGCCAGCCAGAGGGGCACAGGAAGCGGCCCACTTCCCGTGCCGTTCTGCTGCAGTTCATCCATCACGGCACCGCCGCCGCCCAGCAGGGCACCCAGTCCGACAAAGGTCAGGATATAGATCATGCTGGCTTTTTCTGCCCCAAAGCGGTACAGCAGCGGCAGAGAAATACCGTTGATCAGCAGGATGGCACACACACTGCCCGCCAGCAGGGACAGCACATCCTTGTCCGGGGCCGTTCCGGTACGCAGCGGGATCACCGTTACGAACAGTCCTCCGATCACAACAGCCGCCGCAGCACAGAACAGACCGATGAGGTACTTTTCCGCTACCAGCGTCTTTTTGCTCACCGGAAACGTCCGGCCATACTCCACCCAACCGACACTCTGGTCGTAGGCAAGCAGGTTTATCGGCAAGATGCCCAGAAAAACGGCCGCATAACTCACCGGGAACACATAGGCGCTCGATGTGCTGAACACCCAGATCACCAGCACAAATGCAACCGTCAGGTACATGGCTTTCATACTGGTTCTGACCTGATACCAATCCTTCAACAGCAAACCTTTCATCGCATATTCTCCCCTTTCACCATCAAAACGAACAGTTCTTCGATACTCACCGGTGTCAGGGTGCTGCCCGCCGGGACAAGTTCCCTTTTCACCAGTGCCTCGGCCCCGTAGGCTGTCACCCGACGGCTGACGATGGCGTTTTTATCCAGCTCCTCCAATTGCCCGGCAGTGCCGTGCCAGAGGGCGTACTCCTCCCGCAGGGTGTCCTTGTCCTCACAGAGCAGGAGCTTCCCCTTGTGCAGAAAGGCAATGGTGTCACAGAGCTTTTCCAAATCGCTGACGATGTGAGACGAGATCAAAATTGCATGGTTCTCATCCCGCACAAAGTCCAGCAGCAGATCGATGAGCTCATCCCGCACCACCGGATCCAGGCCGCTGGTGGCTTCGTCCAACAGCAGCAGCTTCGGGTGGTGGGAAAGCGCCACGGCAAGGCACTGCTTCATCTTCATGCCGGTGGAGTAGTCGCCGTATTTCTTGTTCTCCGGAAGGTCAAAGCGGCGGCACCAGTCGGCGTAGGCGGCGGCATCCCAATTGGGATAGATGCCGGCCATCACTTTCCCCACCTGCGGCGCGGTCAGGCAGGTGGGGATGCCCTCGCCGCCCATCACCACACCGATATCGGCCTTGGCAAGCGGAGTGATTTCCTCCTGCCCGAACAGCTTCACGGTACCTGCCTCCCGGTCGATCATGTCCAGGATCAGCTTAATGGTGGTGCTCTTGCCCGCGCCGTTCTCACCGATCAGCCCGCAGACTGTGCCGCCGGGCAGTTCCAGATCAATGGGCCCCAGCGCAAAATCCGGGTAGTGCTTTTCAAGGCCGTGCAGTTCTAATGCGTTCATGGTTCATTCCTCCCACAGTAATTCCAACATTTCGATCAGTTCCTGTTTGGTCAGCCCGCAGGGTGCCGCCAGCCGGACGGCTTCCGTCAGGTGTGCTTCGATTTTTTTCAGGTTCTCTTCCCGGAGCAGCTCGGTGTTTTTCGCCGCCACGAAAAAGCCCTTGGCAGGCACAGCGTACAAAAAGCCCTCCTGTTCCAGTTCATCGTAGGCCCGCTTTGTGGTGATAACGCTGATGCGCAGATCCCGCGCCAGCCCCCGGATGGACGGCATAGCTTCCTCCGGCTGCAGTTCCCCGCTCAAAATCTGGTTCTTGATCTGGGTGTAGAGCTGCTCGTAGATGGGTGCACCGCTCTTGTTATCGATGAAAAGATTCATGTCTGCCGCCTCCGTTGCATCTGTATATTTACAGTATATACAGTAGATACATGGTTGTCAATAGGCAGATACAAAAAAACAGCTCTCCCGTTGGACGGGAAAGCTGCTTTTTTCATCTGATCAGGCTCTGACTGTAGAGCGGCTTAGTAGGCCACGCCCCAGTAGACCATCTTGCTGGCGGGCTTGCCGCAGCAGGGGCAGACATCGCTGATGTGCTCCTGCTCAAAGGGCATGCAGCGGCTGGACAGGCCAGCTTCTTCCTTCATCTTCATCTCGCAGGCCAGGTCGCCGCACCACATGGTCTTGATGTAGCCGGTGTTGGCCTTGGCCAGCTCCTTGACCTCCTCCATGGTGGTGGCTGCCCAGGTGCGCTTCTCACGGTTGGCGAGGGCACGCTGGTACAGATCCTTGCGCAGGGCCTCCAGCTGGGCCGGGATCGCGGTCTCCAGCTCATCCAGGCTCACGAAGATCTTTTCACGGGTGTCGCGGCGGACCAGCACGCACTGGTTCTTTTCCAGATCCTTGGGGCCGATCTCCAGGCGCAGGGGAACGCCCTTCATCTCCCACTGGGAGAACTTCCAGCCGGGGGCGTTGTCGCTGTCGTCCAGCTTGACGCGGGCATACTTGCTGATTTTCTCAGCCAGCTCGGCGGCCTTCTCGGAAACGCCGGGCTTGTGGGCGGCGATGGGCACGACCACGACCTGGATGGGAGCCACTGCCGGGGGCAGGATCAGGCCGTCGTCATCGCCGTGGGTCATAATGATGGCACCCACCAGACGGGTGGAAACGCCCCAGCTGGTCTGGAACGGGTGATGCAGCTGGTTGTCGCGGCCGGTAAAGGTCACGTCATAAGCCTTGCTGAACTTATCGCCGAAGTAATGGCTGGTACCGCTCTGCAGGGCCTTGCCGTCCTTCATCATGGCTTCGATGGTATAGGTAGCCTCGGCACCGGCAAACTTCTCCTTATCGGTCTTGCGGCCCTTGACAACAGGGATGGCCAGATCCTGCTCGCAGACATCCGCGTAGCAGTTCAGCTGCTGCTGGGTCTCAGCCTCGGCCTCGGCGGCAGTCTCGTGGATGGTATGGCCTTCCTGCCACCAGAACTCACGGCTGCGCAGGAAGGGACGGGTGGTCTTTTCCCAGCGCACCACGCTGCACCACTGGTTGTACTTCATGGGCAGCTCACGGTAGCTGTGCAGCACGCGGGACCAGTGGTCACAGAACATGGTCTCGCTGGTGGGACGCACCGCCAGGCGCTCTTCCAGCTTGTCAGAGCCGCCCATCGTGACCCACGCCACCTCCGGCGCGAAGCCATTGACCAGCTCGCCTTCCTTCTGCAGCAGGCTCTCGGGGATCAGCACGGGCATGGCCACGTTCTCGTGGCCGGTTGCCTTGAACCGGGCATCCATGTCCTTCTGGATCAGCTCCCAGATGGCCTGACCATAGGGACGCAGGATGATGAAGCCCTTGACACTGGAGTACTCCACCAGCTCTGCCTTGACGCAGATGTCGGTGTACCACTGTGCAAAGTTTTCTTCCTGGCTGGTGATCGCCTGCACAAGCTTCTTGTTGTCTTTTGCCATTTTGTTATATCCTCCTAAGCCGTGCGCCAAACGCCTGTGTTCCAGCCGTTCCGCACGAGCTCATATTAAAAGCCCCGCTGCAGTGCCGCCGTGTGCAGCGCTGCGGGTGCGGGGCCTTTTTGCAAAACTGTTATCAGCCCTTGTGGCTGTCCACAAATTCCACCACGTCGCCCACGGTGCGCAGATTCTCGATGGCATCGTCCGGCACCTCAATGCCAAACTCATCCTCCAGCGTCATCACCATGTCCACGATATCCAGGCTGTCGGCCTCGAAATCACTCATAATGTCGCTCTCCATCGTGATCTTAGCAGGGTCAATATCCAGCTGCTCTGCCAGCAGTGCACGGATCTTTTCAAAAGTATCCATCGTCGCGGTCTCCTTTTGTCAATGATTCTTTCTTCTCTGCCTGCACGCCCTCTCCGGCGCGCAAAAGCACTCTCTCTTTTTATATCCCATGGGCCGTATCTTGTCAAGCCCTGTTTTGCATTCCGGCCCTTTACGGGCAGAAAAAACCGATGAAAATTGCACAAAGCCCTCTTTTTTGCTTGACAGAAGCCCGTTTGATTCTTATGATTATATGTGACGAACCAAACCTCTGCGGCCGTGCTGCATCAGCATGGCCGCAGAGGTCCCGCCTGTAAAGGAGAATGCTCCATGAAATTGTCATTTACCAAGATGCAGGGCTGTGCCAATGATTACATCTATCTGGACTGCCGTGCATCCGGTGTGCCCGCAGACATTGCCGCGCTTGCACAGCGGCTCTCTGCCCGGCATTTTTCCGTGGGTGCAGACGGCATCATCTGCATCTGCGCCCCTGTGACCCCCGGGGCCGATGGCCGGATGCGCATTTTCAACGCAGACGGCAGCGAGGCCCAGATGTGCGGCAACGGCGTGCGCTGTGTGGCCGAGTGGCTCTACACCCACGGGGTGGAAAAGCCTGTCCTGACCATCGACACCAACAGCGGTGTCAAGCGCATCACCCGGCAGGGCGCACAGCTGTGGCAGGTGGAGATGGGCGCTTACAGCACCCTGCCGGCCGACCTGCCTGCCATCCACATGGGCGAAGGCCCGCTGGTGGATCAGCCGCTCACCGTAGAAGGAAAAGTGTGGAAGGTGACCTGCATCAGCGTGGGCAACCCTCACTGCGTGACCGTGGTGGAGGATGTGGACAGCCTGAAGCTGGAAGCCATCGGCCCGGCGTTCGAGCATCACGCCAACTTCCCGGAGCGCATCAACACCGAATTCGTGCAGGTGGTGGATGCCGCCCACCTGAAGATGCGGGTGTGGGAACGCGGCAGCGGCGAGACCTGGGCCTGCGGCACCGGCACCTGCGCCACGGTGGCAG
>OGZL01001994.1_pt1 | contig 15531 bp, 10 predicted proteins | sample 1576761 | NCBI WGS metagenome assembly OGZL01 (sample SAMEA3541595, study PRJEB24748) | human gut metagenome | biome: human gut; feature: human-associated habitat; material: faeces | place: China | collected 2012
CGATACGTAAAGATATAGATAGTGAGGAAAAATTATGTGTGGAATAGTAGGTTATGTAGGTGAAAGAGACTGTACAGACGTTTTATTAGATTCATTATCTAAGTTAGAGTATAGAGGATATGACTCAGCAGGTATTGCCGTATTTGAAAATGGAGAAATAACAGTAGAAAAGGCTAAAGGCGAGTTAAAGAACTTAAGAGAGAAAGTAGCTGAACACAAGCCAATGGGACATTGTGGTATCGGTCATACAAGATGGGCAACTCATGGTGAACCATCAGATATTAACTCACATCCTCATGGAAATAAGAGAGTATCAATTGTACACAATGGTATTATTGAAAACTACAAAGATATTAAGAATTTCCTTATTGAGAAGGGATACACATTTATTAGTGAAACAGATACAGAAACAGTAGCTAAATTATTAGATTATTATTACGAAGGTGATCCTGTAGATGCAATTATCAAGACTCTTAAAGATGTAAGAGGAGCATATGCACTTGGTATTGTATTTAAAGATTTTCCTGACAGGATTTTTGCAGTAAGAAAAGATAGCCCACTTATAATCGGTGCCGGTGACGAAGAGAACTTTATTGCATCAGACGTACCTGCAATTTTGAAATATACAAGAAATTACTATCTTTTAGAAGAAAACGAAATTGCAACAATTAAGTCAGACAGAGTTGAGTTCTGTGATATGCATAAATTACCTATCAAGAAAGAAGTTCAGGTTTCTAACCTTGATATGGATGCTGCAGAAAAAGGCGGATATGAACATTTTATGTTAAAAGAGATTCATGAACAGCCTAACGCAGTAAAGACAACAATCACACCAAGAATTGTAAATGGAATGCCAGACCTTTCAGAATGTGGTTTAACATTAGAAGCTTTAAAGAATTACAGAAAGTTATTTATTGTAGCCTGTGGTACAGCAATGCATGCCGGTATGGTTGGAAAATACGTAATCGAAAAGCTTGCAAGAACAGAAGTAACAGTAGATATTGCATCTGAATTTAGATACAGAGATCCAATTATAACACCTGAAGATTTAGTTATTGTAGTTTCACAGTCAGGTGAAACAGCAGATACTAAGGCAGCACTTCATCTTGCACACGATAAAGGTGCCAAGGTTTTATCAGTTGTTAACGTTAAGGGCTCATCGATTGCAAGAGAATCAGATATGGTTCTTTATACACATGCAGGTCCTGAAATTTCGGTTGCTTCAACTAAGGCATTTTCAGTACAGATGTCAGTAATGTACCTTCTTGCATTTGAAATGGCATATGCAAAAGGACACATTGATGAAAATGAATGTAAGAGATTAACAGCTAAGCTTGCTGAAATCCCTGACATTATTGAAAAAACAATGGAATGTGAAAAGAAATGTAAATATGTTTCAAGTAAGTTAATTACAGCACAGAGCTTATTATACATTGGTAGAGGTTTAGACTATGCATTAAGTATGGAAGGTTCACTTAAGTTAAAAGAGATTTCATACATTCATTCAGAATCATATGCAGCAGGTGAATTAAAGCATGGAACAATATCATTAGTAGAAGATGGAATGCCAGTAATCGGCGTAGCTACTCAAACAGAATTATTAGAAAAGACAGTAAGCAACATTGTTGAAGTTAAGTCAAGAGGAGCATTTACAATTGCCGTATGTAAGGAAGGAACAGAATTTAGTGAGGGCGTAATCGATGAAGCTATCGAAGTACCTGCAATGGAAGATGTTTTAATGCCTATGTTAACAGTAATTCCTTTACAGTTAATTGCATATTACACAACAGTACTTAAGGGATTAAACGTAGATAAGCCTAGAAACCTTGCAAAATCCGTAACAGTAGAATAAAGGAGAAAACCAAATGTATACAATAAAGGATTTATATGATTTAAATGAAACAATAGCTGCGAAATTATTTGAAGGAAAAACATACCCATGGGAAGTTTTAGCTGATATTGGAGACTTTATTATGAAACTTGGACCAACACTTCCAAAGGATGAATTTAATCAGATTGAAGATAACATCTGGGTTCACAAAACAGTTAAGATTGCTCCAACAGCAAGCTTAACAGGTCCTTTGATTGTTGACGCTGACACAGAAATAAGACCATCAGCTTTCGTTAGAGGAAAGGCAATTGTTGGGAAGAACTGTGTAGTTGGAAATTCTACAGAATTAAAGAACGTTGTTTTATTTAATACAGTACAGGTTCCACATTACAACTATGTTGGTGACAGTATACTTGGAACACATTCTCATATGGGAGCAGGTTCAATTACATCTAATGTAAAATCAGACAAAACATTAGTAGTAGTAAAGAACGGCGATGAGCAGATTGAAACAGGACTTAAAAAGTTCGGTGCAATGCTTGGAGACTATGTAGAAGTTGGTTGTAATTCAGTATTAAATCCGGGAACAGTAATCGGAAGACACTGTAATGTTTATCCATTATCAAGTGTTCGTGGAGTTATTCCTGAAGGACATATTTTTAAAGACAAAAACATGCAGGAAGCTTATCACCAAGTGCTTCTTTTGCCTTAGCCAGTGCAGATTCTTTGGTTTCGTCAACAGAAAGTGTTACCTTTGCCTTTACTTTACCATTTACCTGAACTGCCATTTCAATCTCGTTATCCTTCATCTTTTCTTCATCAAATGAAGGCCACTGTGTGCTTTCAAAAATGCTCTGGTTATGTCCTAATACTTCCCAAAGTTCTTCTGCAACATGCGGTGCAAACGGAGATAAGAGCGTAACAATCGTTTCCATTGTTTCTTTATCAATGCCGCCCTGCTTCTTTGTCAGGTCAACCAGCTTGTTGGTGTATTCCATGAAACCGCTGACAACTGTGTTCAGACTGAAGTTTTCCAGACGGTTTGTAATGTCATAAACCATCTTATGTCTTAACTTCACCATTTCATCTGTTTCATTGAAATTCTTATCTGCGTTATCTTCTACAAGTGTCCAGAATCTTGACAGGAATCTGTGTACACCGTCAATTCCTCTGTCATCCCATTCTGCATCCAGTTCCGGTGGTCCGACAAACAGTTCGTACATTCTTAATGAATCACAGCCGTAATCTCTTACTAAATCATCCGGTGATACAACGTTTCCTTTGGACTTACTCATCTTTGCGCCGTTCTTGCCAATCATACCCTGATTGAACAGCTTCTTGAACGGTTCATCAAAATCAACCACACCGATATCATGTAAGAATTTTGTATAAAATCTTGAATACAGTAAGTGCAGTACCGCATGTTCCACACCGCCGATATACATATCAACCGGAAGATACTTATCTGCCTTTTCCTTGCTTACAAGTTCTTTGTCATTCTTATTATCCACATATCTTAAGAAGTACCATGAAGAACCAGCCCACTGTGGCATAGTATTGGTTTCTCTCTTAGCAGGCTTTCCGCAGCATGGGCAGGTTGTGTTGACCCATTCTTCAATTCCTGCAAGCGGTGATTCACCTGTTCCGGTCGGCTCATACTTTTCTACTTCTGGAAGCAGTAACGGAAGCTGGTCTTCCGGAACCGGTACACAGCCGCAGTCCGGGCAGTGAACAATCGGAATTGGTTCGCCCCAGTATCTCTGGCGTGAGAATACCCAGTCACGTAACTTGTAGTTCTTCTTTTTACGTCCGAAGCCCATTTTTTCAATCATTTCCGGTGCTTCTTTCTTTAATACAGAAGATTCCATACCGTTCCAGTCACCGGAATTAATCATTGTTCCGACAGCATCTGTATAAGCCTCTGTCATATTTTCAATTTCTTTTCCGTCTTTTGCAATAACCTGAATAATCGGAATATCAAATTTCTTTGCAAATTCAAAGTCACGGTCATCATGTGCCGGTACACACATAATCGCACCTGTACCGTAATCAGCCAGTACATAATCAGACAGCCAGATTGGCACTTTCTTTCCATTTAAAGGATTGATTGCATAAGAACCTGTAAATACACCTGTCTTTTCCTTATCTGCCATTCTATCAATGTTAGAACGGGTAGAAGCTCTGTAAATGTAATCTTCCACTGCCTGCTTTGTTTCTTCCGTTGCCAGTTCTCTTGCCATTGCATGTTCCGGAGCCAGTACCATAAAGGTTGCACCGTGTAATGTATCCGGTCTTGTAGTATAAACAGTAATAGACTTATCCGTTCCGTCTACCTTAAAATCTACCTCTGCACCGTAAGAACGTCCAATCCAGTCAGACTGCATCTTCTTAACCTTTTCCGGCCAGTCAAGCTTATCAAGGTCTTCGAGTAATCTGTCTGCATAGGCTGTAATCTTTAACATCCACTGCTTTAAGTTCTTCTTGGTTACTTCTGTACCGCAGCGTTCGCAGCAGCCGTTTACAACTTCTTCATTTGAAAGACCTGTCTTGCAGGACGGACACCAGTTAATCGGCATTTCCTTTTCGTAAGCAAGACCTGCTTTAAACATTTTTACAAAAATCCACTGTGTCCACTTATAGAAATTCGGATCTGTTGTGTTGACTTCCATATCCCAGTCATAAACAGCGGCGATTTCCTGAATCTGTCTTTTAATATTGGCTACATTCTGTGCCGTAGACTTTTTCGGGTGAACACCCATCTTAATTGCATAGTTTTCTGCCGGAAGACCGAATGCATCCCAGCCCATTGGATGGATAACATAGTATCCGTGTAACATCTTATATCTGCTCCATACATCACTGATTACATAACCTCTCCAGTGACCGACATGAAGACCGCTTCCTGACGGATACGGGAACATATCCAGGCAGTAATATTTCGGTTTTTTGCCATCATTGACATTAATGGGGTGTGCTTCCCAGTTTCCACGCCATTTCTTTTCAACAGCCTTATGGTTATACGTTGTTGCCATTTTGTTAATCCTCCTTGTTTTGCTTCCTTTTTTCAAACACATAAAAAGCCCTTTCATCTCACTTAGAGACGAAAGGGCTACAATCGCGGTACCACTCTAATTCATATGTAAGCTGCCCTACATATGCACTCAGTCATTTGGTAACGGAAATGAATCGTCTTTTCCTATCTGTTTATCCTTTCAGAAAAGAAACTCCAAGGCGAGTTCAATTATCCGAATCTACTGTCTTGCACCTTCCGACAGCTCTCTGTAAAATTCCGGCGATAATCTACTATTCCTTTTCACAGTCTTTATATATTCAAATATTTACTACGAAACAGGAATATTTTATCATATTCAACCGCTTTGTCAAGTACCGATTCTACTTTTATCCGTTGTTTTTCTGATATTCTGCGGACAACTTCTCCACTACATTCTGCGGCGCATGTCCGTATCTTGCAAATTCGTAGGCAAATGTACCATAGCCTTCCGTAATGGAGCGAAGCTTTGCCATATAGCCTTCCAGCTCGGCAACCGGAACATCGGCTTCTATATAAGAAGTTCCGTCTTCTGCCGGCATCATGCCAAGTACTCTTGCCCTGCGGGCCTTTAAATCATTTGAAATGTCTCCCGCATAAACGGACGGTGCAAAAATTTTTACCTGTGCAATCGGCTCTAAGATAATCGGTGATGCCTTTAAATAAGCTTCCTTATATGCCATGACAGCTGCCATTTTAAATGCATTTTCACTCGAATCCACCGGATGCTCCGCGCCGTCTGTCAGCACTGCCTTTAAGCCGACCACCGGATACCCTGCAAGCAGTCCTGTCTTGACACTTTCTGCAATTCCCTTTTCCACTGCCGGGAAATAATTTTTAGAAACTGCGCCGCCGACTACGGCTGTTTCAAATACGTAATCTTTTTCACGGTTGCCGGACGGTGAAAATGTAATCTGCACTTCCGCAAACTGTCCGTGACCACCGCTCTGCTTTTTGTAACGGCATCTTGCTGTCGCTTCCGCACAAATCGTTTCTTTATAACCGACCTTTGGCGCTGTCAGCTGAACCTGCGGAATCTTATACTGATTTTCAAGTCTTGCCACAATAATCTCCAATTGCTGTTCGCCGATTCCTTTTATCAGACGCTGACCGTTTTCTGTATCATTTTCACAATGCACGGTTCTGTCTTCTTCCATAATCTTTGCCAGTGCCTGTGAAAGCTTTTCTTCATTCTGCTTGTTATCAACAACAATACGCTTTACCGTATACGGCACTGCAAATTCAATCGTATCGAGCTTAATCGGCTTCACCTTTGTGGAAATGGTATCTCCGGTTGAAAATCCGTTCAGCTTCGGAATGGCTCCGATATCGCCTGCCACAATGCTGTCCACCGGTGTATATTCTTTTCCGCATACCTTATAAATTCTGCCAATCTTTGTTTCCATATCGTAAGACGGATTAAAAATCATGCTGTCCGCTTTTAATGTACCGGAATAAACCTTTACAAAGGAATACTTGCCAAGATATGGGTCGGATACCGTCTTAAATACCCGCGCCGCCAGAAAATCTTTTTCATCATAAATGCAGTCAAACAGCTCATTGTCATAAACATTAATACCGGTCTTTGTAAAAAACGGTGACGGAAAATATTTTGTAATGACATCTAAAAGCATATAGACACCATGTACATGCAGTCCCGAACCCATCGTTACCGGAACAATGCTTCCGTCCGTACAGTCGGCACGCAGGGCGCTGTCCTTTTCCTGCTGTGTAAATTCTTCACCCGAAAAATATTTTTCCATATTATCTTCGTCAACCGAAGCCACTGCCTCATCTAAAATCCCTTTAAATTTATTGAGGTTTTCCATACAGTAGTCCGGAATCTCGAAATCTTCATATTTTCCGATACCGGTAAATTTTCTGGCGCTCATCTTGGTAATATCCGCATAACCAATCAGACGCTGATCCTGGCGGATTGGCATATGAAACGGCGCAATCTTTCCGCCGTACAGCTTTGTGAGTTCTTCCACGATCTCCCTGTAGCTGGCAGTATCATCATCCATGCCTGTTACAAAAATCACTCTCGGCAGTTTATAACGGTCACATAATTTCCATGCGGCACATGTTCCGGCATCAATGCCTTTGCGGGCATTAATCACGATGACCGCTGCATCTGCAGCACTTGCAGCAGACTCGCGTTCTCCTTCAAAATCCAATGCCCCCGGTGCATCTAAAAAATTAATCTTATAACCGTTCCATTCCACCGGAACAACCGATAAATGAATTGAAAATCCACGGCTGTGTTCCTCGCTATCGTAATCACTGACCGTATTGCCCTGCGCAATGCTTCCTAAATAGTTCTTATTCTCCCCTGCAAACGCTGCTGCCTCAACCAGTGTTGTCTTACCGCTTCCACTGCCTCCTAAGACTGCAATATTTCTGATGTCACCTGTTCTGTAATTATTCATAATGCACTCCATTCCGGCATGAAATATTCACAAATGCGTATAAAATACCACGCCTTGTATCTCACCCCTGTTAATTTGTTTACGTTCTAAATGTTATGATTTATTTTACTACATTTTTTGTATTTTTTCAAGTACATTGTCAATAAGCATTTTATTTTTTACGTTGAAGTGTTAAAGTGTATGCAGTTATACTTTTAATTTTGTGATACTTTGTTTTAACAGGTTACTTGTGTTATTATACATTAAAATACAGATGAGAAATCGCCTGTGCGAATTTCTCATCGCATCTTTGCGACATAGTCGCTCAGAAATGGAGATTAGTATGGAGATTTTACAGATTGGTTTTATAGGTTTTGGATTAATTGGCGGTTCGATTGCAAAGGCACTCCGTGCGTACCGCCCGCAGTGCCACATGATTGCTACCAGCCGTTCTCTTTCTCCCCTTTATCAGGCACAAAAAGACGGTGTATTGGATGAAATAACTGACTGCGTAAATGAACAGTTTTCCGGCTGCGATATCATTTTTATCTGCACGCCGGTCGTAACGATTACAAAATATTTTGAATTGTTAAAGCCACTTATCAAGTCTTCCTGCATTTTAACCGATGTAGGCAGTGTAAAAGAAAGCATTTACTCTGCAGCTAAAAATGCCGGTCTGGAAAATAATTTTATCGGCGGACATCCGATGGCAGGCTCTGAACAGTCCGGTTATACAAGCGCCCATGCCGATTTGCTGTGTGGTGCAAAATACGTTATCACACCGTCTGCACACACTTCAAAAGAACATTTAGATGCTTATGTCGAACTTGTAAAAGATATCAAGGCTGTACCGATTGTCATGGACCCGGCAACACATGATTACTGTGCTGCTGCCATCAGCCATGTGCCGCACCTTGTCTCTGCCGCACTGGCAAAGCTGGTTAAAGATGCCGACACCGGTGACTATAAAGATTACATGCACCTGCTTGCCGCAGGCGGTTTTAAGGACACCACCCGGATCGCTGCTTCTTCTCCTGAAATGTGGGAACAGATTTGTGCTGCAAATCCGACGGCTATTTCACAGCTTTTAGGGGAATATATCAACTCTCTTACTGCAGTCAAAGAACATATTGATTCCGGCGACAGCCACTACATTTACAAATTATTTGAAGAAGCGGGCATTTACCGGAATACATTTTTCGGACCGGACCGTTCCTGACGGCAGCCACCGTATTGGCAGTAAATCTGCTTGAGAATGGAGATTCATATGTATCACAGACAACGTAAAAACAAGCAGAGAATCCGTACAAAATTCTCTGCTTTTATGATGCTTTTCGTTTTTATTTTTGTTTTAGTCTGTCATATCGGACTTTTAAATCCCGACCTGACAGCTTCCGTAAAGACTTCTTTTCAGGATACACTGAAAGGTTTATTTACAAATTCTTCTAAACAGGACACTGCGCTTTTCTATTCAGAAAGCCGTCCCGAAAATACAACGCTTTCTGTCACCTTTTTAGATGTCGGGCAGGGAAACTGTGTGCTTGCGGAATCGGACGGACATTATATGCTGATTGACGGCGGTGACCGTTCCCACTCCTCTTTTGTAGTCAGCTACTTACAGCAGGCGGGTATTACTGCACTTGACTATGTACTGATTTCACACTATGATGCCGACCATGTCAGCGGTGTTATCGGTGCTTTATATCAATTTGACGTTGGCAATGTGCTTTCACCGGATTACAGTGCTGATACAAAAATTTACCAGTCCTATGTAAATTGTCTTAAAAAGCAGAATATCACTCCGGTACACCCACAGGTCGGTGACACCTATATTTTAGGAAATGCCTCTTTTACCGTGGTCTGCCCCGACCGCTATGACTATGAAGAAGAAAACAACCGCTCTCTCGGTATCCGGCTGACGGATTCTTCACACAGCTTTTTAATCCTTGGCGATGCCCAGTCAAAAAGCGAATCCGCCATGTTAAATGAGAATTTAGATCTTTCTGCGGACGTCTATATGGTAAGCCACCACGGAAGTGCATCTTCTTCCACCGAAAAATTTCTACGTGCCGTACACCCTGCTTTTGCCGTTATCAGTGTCGGCGCAGACAACGATTACGGACACCCCGCACAAAAAACACTTTCCCGCTTGGAAGCACAGGATATTCAAATCCTGCGTACCGATTTAAGCGGAACAATCACAGCTTACAGCACCCCCGACACCCTCACCTGGAGTACCGGACGGTGAGGGTGCGGTCTGATAAAACTCAAACCTTAAAACATCCCCCGCCAACAAATTCCCTTACAATCGAATTAATCGGTATGTTTTCACTGGTATACGGCAGGAAGTACGCAAGGAACTTTAACAGGCGCTTTGCTTCCTGATATTCCGGTTCGTCCTCTCCGACTGAGAATAACAGCGGTTCTACATACGGCTTTAATACAGACAGTTCATATGGCATTGCCGAATTAAACATCGCATCTGCATGCTCCTGAAACGGGAAAATATTTTTTTCTTCGCCCTTGCGCACAGATTCCCACATGCCGAGAGTACGTGCAGCACTCGCGCCGCGGGTTCTGCTGTCACGCACCAGACGGCGGATTAATCTGCCGTCGGTTGTTGCCACACGGTTATGTTCATCCACATTTAACTGTGTCAGCGCACTGATGTAAATTTTATATTTACTTTCTTTCGGAAGCATATAGGACATTTCATCGTTTAAGCAGTGAATTCCTTCGATAACAAGAATGTCTTCCGCTCCAAGCTGTAAATAATCATTTCCGTATTCTTTTTTACCCGTCTTAAAGTTAAAGGTCGGCATACAGACACGCTTTCCTTCCAGAAGCTGCTCCATGTGCCGGTTAAACAACTCGATGTCAATCGCATGCAGGTCTTCAAAGTTATAATTGCCGTCTTCGTCAAGCGGTGTCTGCTCACGCTCTACAAAATAGTTGTCCACACTGATTGGATGCGGCTTGTATCCGTTTGCACGAAGCTGAATGGACAGGCGGTTTGCAAAGGTCGTCTTTCCGGAAGATGACGGTCCTGCAATCATTACAAATTTTGTACTTTTTCTTTTTTTAATAGAGTTGACAATTTCAACAATTTTCTGTTCCTGAAGAGCTTCCTGTACAAGAATTAATGAGTTCATATCATTATTTGTAATATGCTCATTTAATGCACCCACAGTATCAATTCCCAGCATATTTGCCCACTGGGTTGATTCTTTTAATACCTGAAACAGTTTTTGCTGCGGTGCAAATTCCGGTACAATTTCCGGTGCTTCCTTAACCGGCAGCTGTAATACAAAGCCTTCATCATACAAAAACAAATCAAAAACACCTAACATTCCGGTAGACGGTGCCATATATCCGTAAAAATAATCTTCAAAGCCGTCCAGGTTATAAATGTTTACATAAGAGCTTCTGCGGTATTTAAACAGCTTGGTCTTATCCTCCATGCCGTATTTTTCAAACAGCTTTACTGCTTCGCTCGTCTGAATCATGCGCTTTGTAATCGGAATATCCGCCGCAACAATTTCCTGCATCTTTGTCTTTACCCTTGCAAGGAACTCTTCTGTAACCTGAAAATCTGCCTTTAAACTGCAATATAAGCCTTTGCTGATAGAATATTCAATTGTCACACGATCAATTGAATGTTCCGGTGCCGTCTGATAAATTGCATGCAGCATTAAAAGCACTACACTTCTCCGATAGGTTTCGTTGCCAACGGCAGCTGCCGTTGTAATATATTCTACCTTTTCATTTTCAATTTCCATATCTTTTAATTCATGAAGTTTTCCATCAACCTTTGCCAGAATAATCTGATGCGGATAATCCGGCTGTGCCTGCTTTGCCAGTTCAAATAATGTCTTACCCATATTTTTTCTCCCATCCTGCGTATTTTACGCAAAATTATAATATTCTAATGCAAAATCAATGCAATCCAAATCCTTCCGTAACTGCCCTAACCGCTCCTGTACTGCCGCTTCCTGTCCGTTTCGTGCTGATAACTGTGTGTAAATTCCTTCTGCTATCCGCTTTTCTTTATATAAATATGCTTTCAGGCTCTCGTTTTTTTCACGCAAAAGCGATTCTCCGTACCGAAGCTTTGCTTCCTCGATCGTCTGCGGTGCATAATCCGCACCCATGTATACACATTCCATAATGACATAAAACTGACCATCTTCTGTCATCATATGTTCTTCTAAAACAAGAAATCCCTTTTCCTTTAAAAATATCCGGAATTCCCGCAGTTCAGACTGCGGCGATACAATCAGCCGTGTTGATTTGTCCAGCTTTTCCATACCGTTTGTAAGAATCGACTGTATCAGTCTTCCACCCATGCCGGAAATGGTAACGGTATCTGCCTCACCCTTTTCAAGTGCTGCCAGTCCGTCCGAAAGTCTTAATTCAATCTGATCGGACACACAAAATGCCCGTGTATTGTCTTCTGCTTTTTTTAGAGGTCCTTTCCTGACGTCCATTGCTATCACACGGTCTGTAATTCCACTCTTTACAAGAAAGATTGGCAGATATCCGTGATCGGTACCGATATCTGCCACTTTACTTCCTTTTTTTATCAAACCGGCAATCAGACGCAGTCTATCTGATAAATTCAGTTCTTCCATAATTGTTCCTATATTAATATTAGTCTAAGTAATCTTTCAATTTGCGGCTTCTGCTTGGATGTCTTAACTTTCTAAGTGCCTTTGCCTCAATCTGACGGATACGTTCTCTGGTAACATTAAACTCTCTGCCGACTTCTTCAAGGGTTCTTGCTCTGCCGTCATCCATGCCGAAACGCAGCCTTAACACCTTCTGTTCTCTTTCTGTCAGCGTTCCGAGGACTTCTACCAGCTGTTCCTTTAATAGTGTTGAAGCCGCTGCCTCTGCCGGAACCGGTACGTTATCATCCTGAATAAAATCTCCTAAATGGCTGTCTTCTTCTTCACCGATTGGTGTTTCAAGTGAAACCGGTTCCTGTGAAATCTTCTGGATTTCACGTACTCTTTCTACCGGAATATCCATTGCCTCTGCAATTTCTTCCGGGGACGGCTCTCTGCCTAATTCCTGTAATAACTGTCTGGACACACGCACCAGCTTGTTAATCGTTTCTACCATATGCACCGGGATACGGATTGTTCTTGCCTGGTCTGCAATGGCTCTTGTAATCGCCTGACGAATCCACCATGTCGCATACGTACTGAATTTATAACCTTTGCGGTAATCAAATTTTTCTACCGCTTTAATTAAACCTAAATTACCTTCCTGAATTAAATCCAAAAACAGCATGCCACGACCTACATATCTTTTGGCAATGCTGACTACCAGACGAAGGTTTGCCTCGGCAAGACGCTTCTTTGCTTCTTCATCGCCCTGTTCCATGCGCTTTGCATATTCGATTTCTTCTTCTGCGCTTAACAGCGGCACTTTACCGATTTCCTTTAAATACATTCTGACAGGGTCTTCAAGTCCTACACCATCCGGTACGGATAAATCAATTTTTTCAATATCAATATCATCTTCATCATCTAAAATAATTTCATCATCGTCTGTATCATCATCCGCCATCTTAACATCGACATTATTATTTTCAAGGAATTCAAAGACTTTTTCCATCTTATCGGCTTCAAAATCGGTATCGAGGAAATAATTCATAATTTCCTGATAATCAAGTACATTTTTCTTCTTTTTGGCAATCTGAAGCAGTCCCTTACATTTTTCATCAAACTTCGCAGCGATTTCAGCAGCAATTTCTTCTTCTGTTTTTTCTACTGCTTGTCCTTCGGTCTTTGCCTTTTTGGTTGTCTTTTTTACTGTTTCTTCTGCGATATTCTCATTTTTCTTAGCCATGATTGTCACCTTTCTATTCTCTTATAATGTAATATGAATTGCTGATAATTTGTTTTTCATTGTATAAAGCTGCTGGATTTGTGCAGGGTCTGCCGCCTGGTCAATCTGATACTGTATGCTGTTGTTTTTTACCTTAAGTACGGTATCATTAAGTGCTTTTTCGCGCTCATTGTGATTCAGCCGGTTATCCAGTTCCATGCTAAACATCGCCGCAACTTCACTGTGCGTTTCCTCGGCATCGTATGTACTGATAATTGCTGCGGGATTTAAACTGCCGCTTTCATACTGTGCATACAGCTTGTCCGCCACATCCTTAAACAGCGGGTTTACAAAATCCTGCGGTGAAATGTATTCTTTCACCTTTTCAAAAATTCCGGCATCTTCAATCATCCATGTCAGCAGAATTTTCTCTGCCTGACGGACACCGTCTTCTTTTTTCTTCTTGGGTGCCGCAGCACGCTGCTGTCCCGGTGCCGCCGGATAATCGTTTCTTCTTAAAATGCCTTCCTTACTGCCAAGAGATGCGACAAGCTCCCGCATGCCCTGCAATTCAATGTGGAAGCGGTCGCAGACCGCACGCATATAGTTTTCCCGCTCCAGCTTTTCCCGGAACGTCACCAGCTTTGCCGCCGCTTCCCGCTCAAACTTCGTAGACTCTGCCGGGTCAGTTCTGTCATATTCTTTCTCAAGAACACCGATTTCATACATGAAACTGTTTTCCGCCTTGTCTATCCGCTCCTGAAACGCTTCCGCCCCCAGTGCCTTGATAAATTCATCGGGGTCTTTATACGGCTGCATATTAATAACCTTCGTGGTAAGCCCGGCTTCTTTTAATATCGGAATTGCCCTAAGCGCTGCCTTTACACCCGCCGCATCACTGTCATAGGTAATCAGGACATTATCCGTATACCGCTTCATAAGTGCCGCCTGTCCCGGCGTCAGCGCTGTTCCGAGGGACGCCACTGCCTGCGTAAAGCCAGCCTGATGCAGTGAAATCACATCCATATATCCTTCACAGATAATCATATTGGACTTTCTGGATATGCGCGCCGCATTCAGCCCGTATAAATTCCTGCTTTTATCAAATAATTTGGTTTCCGGTGAATTGAGATATTTCGGTTTTGCATCACCCATGACACGGCCGCCGAAACCGATAACCTTGTTGTTAATATCCATAATCGGAAACATCACGCGGTTCCAGAACTTGTCATGGATTCCCCGCTCATATGTAAACAGTCCTGTTTCTTTTAACAACGCATCATCATAACCTTTGCTTTTTAAATACTGATACAGCGCATTGCCGGTCTGTCCGGCATATCCTAATCCGAAGCGGTTTATCGTAGTATCGCTTAACCCTCTTTTTTGCAGATAGGACAATCCGATTTTACCGTTTTCAGCTTTAAGCTGATGGTAATAATACGTTGCCGCTATTTTATTAATCTCTAAAAGCTTTGCCTTTAAGTCCCTGTTTTTCTTTTCTTCTTCCGAATAACTCGTTTCGGGAAGCTGCATGCCTGCTTTGTCTGCTAAGTATTTTACAGCTTCAAGAAACGTATAATTTTCGTATTCCATAACAAATGTAATGACATTGCCACCCACCCCGCAGCCGAAGCAGTGATACAGCTGCTTTCCCGGTGATACGGAAAAAGACGGAGATTTTTCATTATGGAACGGACACAGCCCGACATACGAACTGCCGTTTTTCTTCAGTTTGATATATCCGGAAATAATATCCACTATGTCGCTTCGCGATACAACTTCATCAATTACTTCACTTGCGTACATCTGTTTTCACCAACCTGATTCATCCTTCCTCTTATACTTTCCACGATGTCGGAACAAATATTTCTTCAAATTTGGCAACCGAATACTGGTCGCTCATGCCTGCTATATAATCGCACACGACACGTTCCGGCGTTTCGCCGCACTCTGTAATAAATCTTCTGTAATTGTCCGGCAGCGCTTCTATATTATCCATATAATATCCATACAGTTCCGTAATCAGCTTGTCTGCCTTTGCTTCTTCACTTTTTGCAAGTGGATTCTGATAAAGACTGCCAAACATAAATTTGCGCAGCTCCATCATTGCCTGATGCACTTCATCAGACATACAGATTTCATTCTTCCCGATACTGTTATGAATAATATCCTGTATCATCGTATTCAGCCTTGATTTTGTAGTATCTCCAAGCACTTCTGTAAAGGCTTTCGGAATATCCGTTTCACTGAATATTTTTGCCCGGATTGCATCGTCAATATCATGGTTAATATAAGCTATTTTATCGGAAAGCCGGACGACTTTTCCTTCCAGTGTGGACGGCATGGACGATGTCTGATGGTTTAAAATACCATCACGCACTTCTTTTGTAAGATTTAACCCCTGTCCG